>ERZ1740072.704-NODE-704-length-13289-cov-6.385598_pt1 | contig 13289 bp, 14 predicted proteins | sample MGYA00581733_ERZ1740072 | MGnify/ENA primary metagenome ERZ1740072 (study PRJEB43018, sample SAMN04849741) | marine metagenome | isolation source: floating plastic debris | place: Pacific Ocean | collected 2008-08-30 | study: EMG produced TPA metagenomics assembly...
ATCCTGTTCCTGTTCTACCTTGGCTACATCGCCCTGTGGGAGGCGATTGAGGACCCGGACACGGGTGCTGATCTGACCTCAATCCTGTGTCTTGTGGGCACGGTGTTTGCCGTGCTGTCGCGCTATGCGGTCAATTTCTGGAATCAGGGCCTGCATCAGGGGGCGTCGCTGAGCCTTGATAAGGAAGAGAACGTGGCGGACGTGTTTTATCAGCCGCTCTTGGTCTGCATCGCGGGCTTTGTATTGCTGTTTCTTGCGTTGGTCCTCTACAGGACGGGCACTGAAATCCGAGTGCGCCGGACACGCGCGCTGATGGCGCGCGAAGGGCGCAGCATGGGGCAGGAGGCATGATGCCGGATCTTGGTAAATATGCGGACGCGGTGTTGTCGGCCTATGCAGTGTCGATCGTGCTCTTGTTCGCGATTGTTGCCTTGAGCCTTTGGCGGGGGCGGCGTGTCCGGGCTGCGATGCGTGACGTTGAAAGTCGGGCGAAAAACAATGGCTAAGCTGTCGCCTTTGATGTTGGCACCCATTGGCATTTTTGCCGGGTTTGTCGCGCTGGCGGCGGTGGGTATGTTTCGTGAAAACCCGAATGAGTTGCCCTCGACACGGTTGGGTCAACCCGCGCCCGAGCTGACCCCGGAACAGTTGGGAGACCTGCCCGGAGTGACGCCTGAGATGCTGGCGAGCGGCGAGGTGACGCTGGTGAACTTCTGGGCATCGTGGTGCCCACCGTGCCGGGCCGAACACCCCAAGCTGCTTGAAATGGCCGCTGCAGGGACGCCCATCGTGGGTGTGAATTTCCGGGACACGGAAAGCGCGGCAAGCAAGTATCTGGAAGACGATGGGAACCCGTTTGTCGGCGTGGCTTTTGACCCCGCTGGCCGTTCTGCCATCGACTGGGGGGTCACTGCGCCGCCGGAGACGTTCATTCTGGGGCCCGACGGCACGGTGTTGTTCCGTTTTATCGGGCCGCTTGTCGGGTCAGATTACGAACAGCGGTTCCTGCCAGCTTTGGAAGAGGCGCGCGCCAAAAAATAGCGCCCGCACACCGAAGTGTACGAGCGCGATTCGTGCTGAAAAGTCTTAAATCTATGCCTTGCGCCGGCGGCGCATGAACGCCATCAGGCCGAAGCCGCCGACGAGAAGGGGGAGGGACGCTGGGACCGGGACGACATTAAAAGTAAGACTGTCGATACCACCAGAATCTCCATTTGATTTATTCGGGCGCGTAAAGTCGACAATTACACTATCCCCTATCCGGATTTTATCCGACGTGAATCCGTCAATCAAAGCGGTTTCAGAGTTTTTTCCCAGAGTCGCAGTGCCAAGAATGGACGACAAATTCCCGTCGATCTCTGTTAGAACATCGTATCGACCGTCATCAATCACAGACAGACTCGTCAAAATCAATGTGACATCCGACAACAGTGTCAGCTTAAGTAAGTCTGTATTCTGATCGTCGTTTGGAGTTGCTTTTCCCTTACGGTCATCCTGTTGGATCAGAATGTTACCAAACACACCATTCTCGCCTTGCGAAGCAGGCCGTAAATCTGCGTCGCCGTTACAACCGTCTGAGCCGCCGTATCCATCGCAGGTGGAATTAAACAATACAGGGCCGTTGGCATCCGGCGTCGATAACAACCATTTGATACCGTTGTCGGTTATCTCGCGGGTAAAGGTTGGTCCCACGTCATCAACTGGCTGGCTGGACGAGCTGTCTAGGTTGATGTCATCGCCTGGACCATTGGCGTCAAAATCCAGAACATAGGTTGCCGCAGAAGCGGCCGAACCAAGAAAAACAATTGCAATAGCTGAAAAAAGCGCACGTTTCATCATCATCACTCAAACTGTTGAATGTTTGAATATTACCATTGACTGGCAGAAATGTCTAAATTCTGCCGTAATCCAACTCACATAATCCACAAATCTGAAACAATTCCCGCAATGCGTGTTTTTGCCTGTCTTTGTTGATACAAACCTCATCATTTCCCGGGATTGTTGCCAAAAAATGTGGCGCGAATCGGGCTAGGAAAACGGGATAAAGGACGTAAAAAAACCCGCCGTAGCGGGTTTTCAGATCATGTTTTTGAGGTGTCTTGCGCGGTTTTATGCCGCCTGAGCAAGGTTGCGCAGCACGTAGTGCAGCACTCCGCCATGTTCAATGTATTCAATTTCGATCGCGGTATCGATCCGGCATTTCAGCTGGATCTCTTTGACTGTGCCATCCGCCATCGTGATCGTGCAGGGTACGACCTGCAGCGGCTGGATCGTATCGAGGCCAGAGATCGAAACTGTCTCTTCCCCCGTCAGACCCAGTGACTTGCGGCTGTCGCCGCCCGTGAACTCAAAGGGGATCACGCCCATACCGACGAGGTTTGAGCGGTGGATACGCTCGAAAGACTCGGCGATGACCGCTTTGACGCCCAATAGGGCTGTGCCTTTGGCGGCCCAGTCACGGGACGACCCGGCACCGTATTGCTCACCACCAAAGATGACCAGCGGAGTGCCTGTCTCTTGATGCGCCATGGCCGCGTCGTAAATCGACGTCTGCGCGCCGTCAGGCCCCTTCGTGTAGCCACCCTCAACCCCGTCCAGCATCTCGTTCTTGATGCGGATGTTGGCAAAGGTGCCGCGCATCATGATCTCGTGGTTGCCACGGCGCGAGCCGTAGGAGTTGAACTCGCGCGGGGCGACCTGACGGTCCATCAGATACTGACCAGCAGGCGTGCTTTCCTTGAACGACCCGGCGGGGGAGATGTGGTCGGTTGTGATCATGTCCCCGAGGATCGCGAGCACTTTGGCGTCGTCGATGTTGGAGATCGTGCCCGGTTCTGCCCCCATGCCCTGGAAGTAGGGCGGGTTTTGCACGTAAGTGGATGTCGGCGGCCAGTCGTATGTCAGCGCGTCTGTGGTTTCCACGCCCTGCCATTTCTCGTCGCCTTTGAAGACGTCGGCGTATTTGGTCTGGAACGCCTCGCGCGTCACGGTTGCCTCGACCAGCTCGGCGACTTCCTGCGACGATGGCCAGATGTCTTTCAGGAAGACGTCATTGCCGTCCTTGTCCTGACCAATGGCGTCTTTGGACAGATCGATGTCGAGGGTGCCTGCCAGCGCGTAGGCCACCACAAGCGGGGGCGAGGCGAGGTAGTTGGCGCGCACGTCGGGGCTGATCCGCCCTTCGAAGTTGCGGTTGCCGGACAGAACGGCGGTGGCGACCAGATCGCCGTCACCGATGGCTTTGGAGATTTCGGGCTGTAGTGGACCCGAGTTGCCGATGCAGGTGGTGCAGCCGTAACCGACGAGGTTGAAGCCGATCTTGTCCAGATCGTCTTGCAGCTCAGCCGCCTCAAGATAGGCAGAGACAACCTGAGACCCCGGCGCGAGCGATGTTTTGACCCAAGGCTTGCGATCCAGACCCAGTGCTGCAGCTTTGCGTGCCACAAGGCCCGCACCGATCATCACGTAAGGGTTGGACGTGTTGGTGCAGGAGGTGATCGACGCGATCACGACCTTGCCCGACTCCATGGTGTAGTCTTCGCCTTCGACAGCGACTTCTTTGCCCATGGGGCGCTTGAAGGTCTCTTCCATCTCTTTTTTGAAGGCAGCCTTGGCGTCTGTCAGGGCCACGAAATCCTGCGGGCGTTTGGGGCCAGAGATCGCGGGCACGATGGTGCCCATGTCCAAATGTAGGGTGTCGGTGTAGATGGGTGCGTAGTCATCGCCGCGCCAGAACCCGTTTTCCTTGGCATAGGCTTCGACCAGCGCGATGCGGTCTTCATCCCGGCCCGTGTTGCGCAGGTAGCGCAGAGTTTCGTTGTCGATCGGGAAGAAGCCGCAGGTGGCGCCGTATTCGGGGGCCATGTTGGCGATTGTGGCGCGGTCGGCCAGTGGCAGGCGGTTCAGGCCTTCGCCGTAGAATTCGACGAATTTGCTCACCACGCCTTTTTCGCGCAGCATCTCGACGACTTTCAACACGAGGTCGGTGCCCGTGGTGCCTTCCATCATGGAGCCTGTCAGCTCGAACCCGACAACTTCGGGGATCAGCATGGAAATGGGCTGGCCCAGCATCGCGGCCTCGGCCTCGATCCCGCCAACGCCCCAGCCCAGAACGGCCGCGCCGTTGACCATGGTTGTGTGGCTGTCCGTGCCGACAAGCGTGTCGGGATAGGCCACTTCGGCCCCGTTCTGGTCGGTGTCCGTCCAGACGGTTTGCGCCAGATATTCAAGGTTAACCTGGTGGCAGATGCCGGTGCCGGGGGGCACAACGCGGAAGTTATTAAAGGCGGACTGGCCCCATTTGAGGAAGGTGTAACGCTCCATGTTGCGCTCGTATTCGCGGTCCACGTTCATCTGGAAGGCACGGGGGTTGCCGAATTCGTCGATCATGACCGAGTGGTCGATGACCAGATCAACCGGGTTCAGCGGGTTGATCTGTTCCGCGTCACCACCGAGCGAAACGATGGCGTCGCGCATGGCCGCAAGGTCCACAACCGCAGGCACGCCGGTAAAGTCCTGCAGCAGGACGCGGGCAGGGCGGTAGGCAATCTCGCGCGGGTTCTGGCCGCCATTGGCACCCCATTCGGCAAAGGCCTTGATGTCGTCCACGCTGACGGTCTTGCCATCTTCGAACCGCAGCATGTTTTCCAGCACCACTTTCAGTGCGGCGGGCAATTTCGAGAAATCACCAAGCCCGGCTTCGGTCGCGGCGGGGATGGAGTAGTAGTCGATGGACTGGGTTCCGACGCTAAGCGTCTTGCGTGTCTTTGCACTGTCGTGGCCAACTGTAATGGGCATGGGGAAATCCTTTCCTTGCGGCGGCGGGGGGCATCGTTTGAGGTATCTCATGCCCCAACAGGGGGCGCGGTTCAACTGAAATTGGGTCACCTGCGACGTTTTTGTATACCATGGTGTACAATTTTCAGTGAAAACAAGAATGCCACTGTCACACAATCTCAACAAACCTTGATTGGGCAAATCGAACTGCGGGGCTTATGTCTGGGCAGAACCGCGAAATATACCTGTCAAAACACGATCGAGCCGCTCTTATGAAACACCTGATTCCTCTGGCCATGGCCGTCTTTGCCGCTTTGAGCGTACCGGCTTCGGCGCAATCTCCGGTCGTTGTGGAACTGTTTACGTCGCAAGGCTGTTCGTCGTGCCCTCCAGCGGACAAGTTGATGCACGAATTGGCCAAGCGGGATGATGTGATCGCGCTGGCGCTGCATGTGGATTACTGGGATTACATCGGCTGGAAAGACGAGTTTGCTGATCCGGCAAACGCCGACCGCCAACGCGGCTATGCGACAGTGGCGGGGCGGCGGTCCGTTTACACGCCGCAAATGATTATTAACGGGACGACGGATATCGTTGGTGCGCGACCCATGGAATTGTCCAAGGCGATTGCGGATCACAGCGCGCAAACTTCACCGGTGACCCTGAGCGCATCACGAAGCGGGGATGTGGTTCGGATCACCGCCACCAGTGCGGCACGCAATTCAGATATGCTGGTGCATATGCTCCGGATTGAGCCTGAGCGGACGGCCCGTATCACACGCGGTGAAAATGCCGGCCATACGCTCACCTATGCCAATGTCACGGAAGACTGGAAAATCCTGCGCGAGTGGGACGGGGTCACTGACCTCGACCTTGAGGCCCAAGCCAGTGGCGATGCGCCCGTGGTCGTGATGGTACAGGTGGGGCGGCACGGACCAATTCTGGCAGCGGCGCAGATCAGGTAACGCGGGGCTGGCCTTTCGGCCATACGAAATCCTCGGCTCCGTTCTGGCTACTGCAATGATTACCACGTGGCGCGCCAGCGCCGCGCCACCCACAGCCACTGTTCGGGATTGGCCCGCACACGTGCGCTGAGGCTGTCGTTCATAGCCTGGGTCATGGCCATTGGGTCTGAATGCGCAATGGGCGCCTCCATCACGCAGTCAAACGACAAACCATCCTTGCGGCGCAGCCCATAAAACGGGATCAGCAAGGCGTTATAGCGAAGCGCGAGTTCAGCCGCCGAGATGGCCGTGTGTGCCGGGTGGCCCATAAAATCAAGGACGGGAGCGCCATGCACGTGCTGGTCAAACAGCAGCACCAATTGCCCACCGGCCTTGAGATGGCGCACAAAACCTGCCGTTCCTTTGCGTCCCTTGGGAAACACGGGTCCGCCAAAGGCTTGCATGGTGCGCACATAATGGGCGTTGAAGTAGGGGTTCGCCATGTCGCGATACAGCCCGCCCACATCATATCCGCGCGACACCAATGTGGCGCGTACGGCTTCGTAATTTCCAAAATGCCCAGTGACCAGAACGACGGGCTGTCCACGTTCCACCGCCTGTTTCAAGTGGTCAAACCCTTCGCCCATGATCTCTGCCCCGTTTTGGCGCGCCATCAGGTGTTTGGTCGAATAATTCTCGATCAGGGTGCGGCCGGCATTGTCGAGGCTGGCATGCGCAATGCGGCGATGTTCGGCATGGGGAAGGTGCGGAAGAATAAGCGCAAGGTTCGCTTCGGCGCGGCGCATGTACCCCGACACAGGCGCAATGAACCGCGACAAGACCTTACCCATGAATGGCACACGCCATTTATAGGGCATCGCAAATGCCGTCCCGATAAAGGCCCGCGCGATCAGGTTGACCACGTAATACTCAAAGCGTTTTTGCGGCTGAATGGTGTCGGGGTCTTGAGGCATCTACTTCTTTGCTTTGTGGTTTGGGCGCTCAGGCCGCACGCGTTTCTCGATGCCAGACATAAATCCCCGCCCCCGCGATCACAAGCGCGCCCAACAGGGTCAGGGCATCGGGCACTTCGCCAAACAGAACCAGCCCCCAGATCACGGCAAAGATCAGACCCGTGTAGTTGAACGGCGCAAGCAGCCCCGCTTCGGCCATGCTTAGCGCGCGGATCAGCATCAATTGCCCTGCCGTGCCAGCCGCCCCGACCATACACAGCAGCGCGATGCTGGTCAGATCAAGGGCAGGCAGATGAAACGGCAGGATCAACGTAAGGATGACCGCGCCTACGAGGCCCGTATAGAAAAGCGAAGTCCATACATCTTCGTCCGGTCCAAGGCGGCGGGTGATCAAGGTGTAGGCGGAAAAGCAGAAGCCTGCCAGCAGCGGGAGTATGGCGGCAGGTTGGAACACCTCTGTGCCGGGCCGAATGACGATCAATGCGCCGATCATGGCCACGAGGATGGCGATAATCCGTCGCGGTCCCAATGCCTCGCCCAGAAACAGTGCCGCGCCGAGCGTGATCATGATCGGGTTCATTGCGATCACTGCTGTTGCTTCGACCAGACCGATATGTCCAAGGGCCACGAAAAAGAAGAATGTGGCCATCATCAGCAGGACCGAGCGCGCGATTTGCAGTTTTGGATAGGCGCTGCGGGCGACTTGGCGCAGTCGAGGTGCGATCAGCACAACAACGATGAACATTTGACCGGCATAGCGCGCCCACAGTGCGGGCACTGTCCCGGTCATCGGGCTGACGGCCTTGACCGCCACGTCCATAAGTCCAAAGCAGAAGATGGCCCCAATCGCCAGCCAGATGGCGCGGGTCGGCGGCGGGGTGGTGTGTGTCATGTCATTGGCTTAGTTGGTTTTTGTGACAAAGGGAACGTGGTGTGGTGTGACATGATGCGCAGGTGAAAAATGCGCGCCGCGGGCTGCCAGACATAGTCTTGCCCATATCAGTTGATAGCCGTGGCGCATGTTTGATTTCGACGCATTGACAGAACACTACTGGATAAGTGTCTGCATGGTTGTGCCTGCGTTGTTGATCGCAGGAGCCACAATGGCATTCCTGTATTTGCTGGTGCCTGTGTTCTTTGCTTTTTTCGTTGGCATCTACATCCTCAAGTTCTCTGTCGAGATATGGGCATGGAGCAAAGTGCCGCGGGCAGAACGGCATGCGTTTCGCGCGCCGTGTCGCCTGATGAACTTCAATTTTGCCCTTTCGGTGAAACTGGAATGGGCGGTGTTTCTGGTTGGTTTTTTCGGGCTCATTCTATGGATTGAGTATGCGCAACGCATGCATGGGTGAAACAAACAGGCGCCAAACAGGTTTGAGGCGACGGCAATGGTAGCTGGCGTTTTAAACTTGACGGATTACGAATACCCACCGGCTTGACCAGAAGCGTGCACCACCTTGCCAGTTTGTGCATGACAAGAACGGTAGGGGGCGATTTCTTTTGAGAGTGGCGCGTGATCTGCGTGGCAAATCAAGTGCTCCAGTGTACCGGTTGGCCCGTTTTACTGCCTCGCGCGCCCGTCGCCTCTTGGCCGACAGGGGTTTTGGAAGGCGGGCCGCTCAACGACCCAAGCCTGCTTTTCATCGATACACGTTCGAAAACGCATTTTTGCGGATGCGGCTCGCTTTATTCCTCATCCGCACTCACCAGCATCAACTCGCCCGCTTTCTCCATATCGCGGATGACCGTCACGATGGTCGCCATCGCCGCGTCAGTATCTGCAGGTTTGGGCGTGCTGGCCTCGGTGACTTCTTCCTTCAGCTGATCGGCCAGTCGCGCAGACATGTTTTCAAGGATGAACTCCACGCTTGCTTCCATCCCCATCGTGCCGGCACCAGCAAGGGCAGTGACCAGATCGGCCTGCTCGATGTCGCGCAGGATGCGGGGAACGTCGCGCGGTGCGATGCGTTCGGGGATATTGCCAAAGGTGAAAATGGCTTTGCGCACCGCGTTGGCAAACCCCTCATCCGTCTCCTCAAGGCCTGCCAGCACATCGTCGCGGGTCATTGAGGTCGAGGAATTGAGGATCGCGCCCACGCGCTCGACCGGGCCGTTGTCAAAGGCAGTGATCGGGCGGGCGTCCAGTTGTGCGGCCAGCGAAAGGCCAATCCGCTCGACCGCGTCGGGGCCAATCGCGCCGGTCTTGGACACGGCATAGGTGATCTGCCGCGCGCGCGGTCCGGGTAATTTGCTCAGCAGGGCAGCTGCCTTTTTCACGTCCAGTTTGGACAGCATGACAGCGGCCACTTCGACACTTTCGCCCTCGAGAACCGGCACAAGCAAATCATCGTCCAGATCGCGAATACGAGCCCAGGGATTGCCGCTCTCGCGCACACCTGCCTCTTTGCGCAGCCGGGCGGCCGTGTGAGGGCTGATCTTGCCGTCCAAAGCCGTGAGCGCCCCGGCCATCCCTCCGGGGAAACGCAGGCCGATCCGCTCCACCTCGGCGGCAAATTCGGACACGACGGATGACAACGTATCGCGGTCCACCACGCGCATCGATCCCATGGCCTTTGTCAGGTGGGCCTGTAACTCTTCGGGCAGGTCCTCTAGCGGGATATCCGCGCCCTCGTTCAACAGCAAACGTACGACGATTGCCGCCTTGGCCCTCTGGCTCAGACGCATCAGGGGCAAAGAAGAACCGCCGCCCGACTGCGCAACGGCAGGGGCGGCGGACATAGGTACCAGATCGGTCATGTCCTGCCTTGAAACTGTTTCACACACTTCTGGCAGGCAATGGTTGAAAAACCCTCAACCCCGGACCGGCAAGCTCAGTAGTTGTAAGTGGTGCCTGACTGGATTGCGTTGCGCAATGACGCTTCGGCCCATGTCCCGGCACCACCGCGCTGTTGGATCTCGCGCAGTTGAGTCATCGCGGCGACTTTGTCACCCGCAATCACTTTGCCCTGCCCCATATAAGAGCGGGCCAGAATGTTGTCGGGGTTTACGGTCAGGGCCTGCTCATAATACAGGTTGGCCTGTTCCAGATTGCCCAGCTTGCGCGCTGTGAACCCGCGATAGGTCAGCACGCGGTCATCGAGTTGGTCCGGCATCTGGTTCAGCACGTCAATGGCTTCGCCGTAGCGGCCCGCATAGGCCAGTTCGCGCACGGCCTTGTAGAGTGTGTCGCTGTCCAGATGTGACGTCTTATCGGGGCGCACGCATTTGCGGATATCTGCATCCCACACGCCATTCACAGGCTGGGAAAAGCGCACGAATTTCTTGATTTCCGGGTCCCACTGCTCTGCCTTGAGGCAGTTCTGCGTGGTTTCGGTTTTCTTTGGCTTGCTTTCGCTTTCGCTGCCGGCGGCAAACGAGGAGGTGGGCAGTGCAAACGCCAAAGCAATGGCAGATGTCAGAATCAGGGTACGTAGCATTGTAGTCTCTCCGGTGTTGGACGCGCTTGGGCGTAAGATAATGGGTTAACCCCGCGCGTCCCGGTTTTATGCGATCACGAAACCGTTTTTTTCACCAAAGGTGTTTTAGCTGGTGCTTGGCAGGCAAGACTTGGTGCTTGCGTCATAGGTGGTACCAGCCGCGCAGGACATGGCCTGCTGTTCGATCTTGCCGTAATTGCAGCCTTCGGCCAGCGCCAATGCGGGGGCGAGGGTGAGCGCAAGGGCCACTGCGAGCGTCTTGGTCGTCATCAGTCGTCTCCTTCAGGTTTGAGGTGACGTAAGGGTAGGGCAGATCGGGCTGGGTTCAAAATGAATTATTCAGCCAAGCGCACCGAGATGCACCAGACTGCCCAATTTCTGCGCGTCGCGCTGGTTGCCGTCAGTCTTCTCCGAACACACGGGCGAAGATCGTATCCACGTGTTTGGTGTGATAGCCAAGGTCGAATTTTTCTCCGATCTCTTCGGCACTAAGCGCGGCCAAAACATCCGCATCTGCCAGCAATTCCTCTTTGAAATCGGTGCGGTGTTCCCAGACTTTGAGCGCATTGCGCTGCACGTACGTATAGGCGTCCTCGCGGCTCACGCCGGCCTGGGTGAGGGCCAGAAGCACGCGCTGGCTCATCACCAGACCGGGGAACTTGTTCATGTTGTCGAGCATGTTGTCCGGGAAAATCAACATCTTGTCGATCACACCGGTCAGGCGGGACAGGGCAAAATCGAGGGTGATGGTGGCATCCGGCCCGATCATCCGCTCGACAGAGGAATGCGAGATGTCTCGCTCATGCCAGAGGGCCACGTTCTCCATCGCCGGAATCACCGCGCTACGCACCATGCGGGCCAGACCGGTCAGGTTTTCGGTCAGCACCGGGTTTTTCTTGTGCGGCATCGCGGAGGAGCCTTTTTGGCCCATCGAGAAGAACTCGGCCCCCTCCAGCACTTCGGTGCGCTGCATATGACGGATTTCTGTGCCGATGTTTTCGATGGAGGACGCGACAACGCCAAGGGTCGCAAAGAACGCCGCATGACGGTCGCGCGGGATGACTTGGGTGCTGATCGGCTCGGGCACGAGGCCCAGCTTGTCACAGACATGTTCTTCGACCGCCGGGTCGATATTGGCGAATGTGCCAACCGCGCCGCTGATCGCACCGGTGGCCACTTCGGCGCGGGCATCGCGCATGCGGCTGAGGTTGCGGTCCATCTCTGCGTAAAAGCGCGCGAACGTCAGGCCCATCGTGGTGGGTTCGGCGTGAATGCCGTGGCTGCGCCCGATGCGCACCGTATCTTTATGTTCAATCGCGCGGCGTTTGAGGGCGGCAAGCAGCCCTTCGATATCTGTGATCAGCAGGTCGGCAGCACGGGTCAGTTGGACGTTGAAACAGGTGTCGAGCACATCCGAAGAGGTCATGCCCTGGTGGACAAAGCGGGCCTCGTCACTGCCGACATGTTCAGCGAGGTGGGTGAGGAAAGCGATGACATCGTGCTTGGTCACGGCCTCGATCTCGTCAATGCGGGCCACGTCGAACTCGACATCCTTGGCTTTCCACACGGCTTCAGCATTCTCGCGCGGGATCACACCCAGATCAGCCATCGCGTCACAGGCATGTGCTTCGATCTCGTACCAGATCTTGAACTTTGTGGCCGGATCCCAGATCGCAACCATGTCGGGGCGGGAATAACGTGGGATCATGTGAGAACACCTTTTTTGGCTGTGCTTGCGTGCGGGGCGGTCTTAGACTGGCGCCGACCGAACAACAAGACGCACCCCGCCCATGAGACGCTTTGCCCTGATCCTTGCGCTTTGCGCCCCAGAATTTGCCACTGCCGATTGGGCAAAGATGAGCGGGGCGGAGGTATCAGAGGCGCTGACCGGGCGGACGCTCGTCTATCTCGACAAGGTCGATCCGACACAGCGGATCGATACGTTCCAGGACTTCCGGGCGTCGGGCAAGACGCTTTACACTTTCAAGGGGCGCGAAAGCTGGGGAAACTGGCGGGTTGAAAACGATCAGTATTGCAGTCAGTGGCCGCCAAATGACCTTTGGGCCTGCTATGCGATGGAGCGGGACGGGGACACTTTGCGCTTTGTCGGTGAACGCGACGATATCACGGCGGCCCAGTATGCCGACTGAACGAAGGCTGGCTGACTTTCTGGGACGATGTGAGATCGTCCGCCAGATCACGCCTGCGGACGGGCCACCTGCCTCTTTCACCGGGCATGGGATATGGAGCGCCGAGGCGGCAGGGGCAATTTACACGGAAACAGGTGTGCTGCAGCTTCACGGTGCGGCCCCTATGACCGCAGAACGCAAGTATCTTTGGGACGATGATCTGTCGGTGCGGTTCGAGGATGGGCGGCCCTTTCATACCGTGCCCGCCGACGGAGGGCAGGCCACGCATTTCTGTGACCCGGACACCTATCATGTGACATACGATTTCAGTGACTGGCCTGCCTTCACTGTGCGGTATGACGTAACGGGACCGCGCAAGGATTACGTGATGATCAGCAGCTACCAACGCGCCGACGCGCCCTGAGGGCATGTCCTTTGCGCTTGCAGAAAATCGGGCGGCTTGGCACAACACCCCCAGAAAATTCATATGACAAGGCGAGAGTTCATGGAGCAAACGTGGAATAACAAAGTGCTGAGCGACGTTTTTGGTGCGGACGAGGGCCTTGGCCTGCGCATCAAACAGGTGGCGTTGGTGCTGGTCGGGGTGCTTGTTCTGGCTGTGGCGGCCAAGATTAAGGTGCCGATGTGGCCGGTGCCGGTCACGATGGGCACCTTTGCGGTGCTGACCATCGGGGCCGCCTATGGCGCACGTCTGGGTTTGGTAACAATCCTTGCCTACATGATCATCGGCGCATTGGGCTTTGACATCTTTGCAAGCTCTTCGGCAGAGACTTACGGCCTTACTTACATGATGGGTGGCACTGGTGGCTATCTGGTGGGCTATGTCCTTGCAACGCTTGCGCTGGGCGCACTGGCGCAACGCGGCTGGGACCGTTCGGTGCTGTGGATGGCGCTGGCTATGCTGATCGGCACTGTGCTGATTTATGTGCCGGGCCTGTTGTGGCTGGGCCAGCTTTATGGCTGGGACAAGCCGATCCTCGCTTGGGGCCTGACGCCATTCCTGATTGG
>ERZ1740072.705-NODE-705-length-13272-cov-4.923508_pt1 | contig 13272 bp, 9 predicted proteins | sample MGYA00581733_ERZ1740072 | MGnify/ENA primary metagenome ERZ1740072 (study PRJEB43018, sample SAMN04849741) | marine metagenome | isolation source: floating plastic debris | place: Pacific Ocean | collected 2008-08-30 | study: EMG produced TPA metagenomics assembly...
GATGAGGCTGAAGCGATCGTCCAGTCCGCCCCGCTGATCCAAAATAACTGTGTCACCTATGAGCTGCACGAGTGGTGCATCGTAGCGGAATAGCTCGTACAATGGCAGGCCCGTAGCCAATTTTCATTGTGATAGGAACCTAGGTCACCATGGCGAAAACAAACAAAAAGTCTCAGCCTAGCGATGGCTTTAAGGTCGTGGCCGATAACCGTCAGGCTCGCTTTACCTACGAAATTTTAGACAGCTACGAAGCGGGTGTTGCCCTCAAAGGCACTGAGGTAAAGTCGATTCGAGCCGGCTAAGTAAACCTGCGCGACGGCTACGCCCAGGTCAAAAATGGCGAAGTATGGCTGCTCAATGTCCACATTTCGCCCCACAATATGACCAACCAGGTCTATAACCATGAGCCGCGTCGCCCGCGCCGACTGCTCTTGCATAAAGCCGAAATCCGTAAGCTCATCGGTAAAGTAGAAGAAAAAGGATTGACCCTGGTCCCCCTAAAGCTTTACCTAAAAAAGGGTCGAGTCAAGGTCAATATCGCCATTGGGCGTGGTAAAAAGCTCCACGATAAGCGTGAATCCCTCAAACAAAAACAAGAAAAACGCGATATTGCCCGCATGATGAAAAACCGATAGGGCTTGTTTCTATCAGCTTGTCTCGCGATCCAATGCGGCCACAACCCGTCGGTAAATTTCCTCTGCCTCTTCGGGGCTGTTACCAATACAGGTGAGTCCCAGTTTGCCATGTTCGGAAAGACAGCCCATGAGATGAAACGCGGCTCCGGTACCTGCAATGGAGTTAAAGTGCAGCTGCTCAACCATAATGATATCCATCAGGTCGTTGGGTAGCAGTCCCCTGTAGTGATCCTTTTGTAGGTTGTCGGAGGCTCGATAATATTTTGGCTGCCCCTGCTGTGTATAAAACTGGCCGTCCTTGTCGCTGTAGCTGCCGTTGGTGAGCAGCTGCAGCGCCATAAAGGGATGGGTGGTGCCGCCTTTGCGCAGGTTGATTTCAATGGCGTTTAACTCCCAGTGCTGCTGTGAGCGCACAGCGATAAAATCCACGCTGTAACGCTCTAGCGCGCCACGCTGGGCTAGGACTTCTCCCACCCGGCGTCCCATTTCCTGTAGCTCCAGACGATAGGCACTGTCTGCTGGAAAGCGACAGCCCAAAAAAATCTGCCCGTCGGGTCCGCCCAAAATCTGGTCATGGGTCGATAGGATTTCCACATCCCCCAACGGTGTGATATGCCCCTGTACGCTGGGGGAGCGTTTGATATCACCTTCAATAAAGGCTTCTGCGATCGCACCTAGTTCCCCAATTCTGTAGCTAAAGTGAGCCCAGGTTTCATGTACAGACTGAAACCGCACGTGCGCTAAGGCATCCAAAATGGCATCGACCCGTTCTCCATGGGTGGCCCGATCAGGCGCGACAGCTGCCAGCTCATCCAACATCAATAGGGCATTCCCTTCCCCTGAGAAACCCTCATTGAGCTTAATGACAATGCGTTTTAACCCTGGCTGTCGCTCCCACAGTTCTGCGGTAGCGACAGCCAGCTCTTTGACAGAGGTCTTCAGGTCACTACCATCTGGATGGGGCACATGACAGGTTGTAAAAATCTCGCGGCTACCCGCTTTAGTCCCTAGATTCAACAGCGTGGCTGGCACGGCCATTAACGGAATATCTAACGTTAGCGCCAGCTGCTGTTCCAAAGGCGTCGAATTAAAACACACCATATAGGCCTCCTGTGGGGATAGGCACTGCCGAATATGCTCAATTAGACGCGGACGATTCAGAATCTTTTCGGTCAGAGGTCGTTCGGAACCGTCATAGGTGGCAAACAAACGTAGGCGATTCTGGGCATGGGAACTGGGGATACCGGGTAGTAGCTCCAAGTAGTAGTCCACAATACTAGGATGCAGGGGCTGAGACGCTACATATATCACTGACGAATTGGGGTTACGCAGATGCAGTAGCGCTAACAGCAGCCGCTCTTCATAGTGATGAACTCCTTCTATTTTCCCCAACTCTTCTTGATCCTAGCTCAAAGAAGGCACCACTAGAATCTGTCTGGGGGCGCGGTCAAAGCAGTCAATCGGCTGCCAGCATTTAGCTAGTTGGGTCTGCAGTCGCCGAATTTCTGACTCATCTGTGATTGTCCAATCAGCCGATTTAGATGTCACACGTGTTCCTCAACCACAGCTGGCTTTTGGATTTTATTACACTGGCTACCAGTCATTCTAGGCTTGTGGCAAACGTCTTGAGGCCTGAGGAGGTTTGCCATAGGTACTAGCTACTCACCCCCTGAGAGGATATGGCTCGTCCAGATTGATAGGAACAAACCACATATCAGCGTTGCAAAATAAAAGAGGCGCAGATAGTTGCCTGCGCCTCTAAGCTTTTTTCAACCTATCCCCATAGCCACAGGGGTCTCCACAACCCCTGATCAATGGTCCATGGGCATTTAGGGATCTGTTTGTAATGTTTGGGGATGCAGATAGGCAATCATTTGATCAACCCCCCGCTGAATACGTCGAGTCACCGTCATTGGACTCACGCCAATTCGTTCAGCCACCTCCTTACGGGAAAGGCCCTTAAAAAAGACAAATTCGATCGCCGAGCGGGTTTTATCCTCTAGCTGACCGAGAGCTCGCTGTAGCTGCTGGCGATCCTCTTCCAATGCCTGGAGAAACTGATAGTGCATATCAGGCAGGGTATCCCCCAGCGTAATGGTTGAATCTGTTTGGTGACAAACGGTAGCATCCAAACTCAGCGGCATCCGATTTTTATTAGCCATTTTTACCTGACGCCACTCTTTAACCTTAATACCCAGGGCTTCAGCCATTTCATAATCAGAAGGCTGACGACCATAGCGACGCAGTAAATCAGCCTGGAGTTTTTGGCTAGCCTTTTGCAAATCTTGCCAACGGCGGGGAATTTTAACAGTAGTTCCCCGATCTCGAAGAAAGTGAAGCATCTCCCCTCGGATATACGGGACAGCAAAGGAACTAAAGGCGCACCCCTGACTAGGATCAAACCGCTCAATAGCTCGAATCAAACCCAGATATCCAATCTGCTCTAGATCCTCATAGGGTTCAGCGCACTGATGACTGACGCGATGCGCTATTTTTCGAACCAAACCTGCATTTAAGCGGACTAAATCATTACGCAACTTGATAGATGGCCTTTGCTTATATGCCATCAGCATCTCCATCCCGCGAGAGCGAAGCGATGAGGTTTGAGTAGCCATAGTGTGCTAAATATCCTGTGTCAGGGCGTTAAATCGTGATTTAAGTACATTGTCGGGATGTTGACTTAAGCCCACCATCGTTGGATTACGGGACTCGGTCTATAAAATTTCCGAGAGACTCCGTATATTCACTCTGGCTGTTTAAAGAATCACTTCGCTGTAGATCTCTCAAATGCATACGGCAAGATACGTTGGTGATTTGTAATCGGTACATTTTCTTGATCATCAGATATATACAAGAAAGTATATTTGTGTGCTTTTTTTACACATTGCCCTTGAAGAGCATCGGTGAGCCCTGAGTAAAACATAGCTTTTTTAATTTGGGTTTATAGCAGTCCACAGCTCTGACCTAATAGCAAAATAAAGCACATAGGTTTAAGGTCTAGAGCAAACCGATTAGAGTTTATATTCTCCAGTACTGTCTTCAAAACTCCCGCTGATATTCTCAGATATAATTACCTTTCAACAATCGATATGAGAACTGCTTAGATTTTTCCCTAAAAGAATAAATAGGCAACTGGGACATCTTAAAAAGTCGCCTTTTCTTTAAGGAAATCCAGATATTTATTAATAGCTTTTTCAGAAAGTTTTCAAGCAAAAATATTAACTCTAATAGAATCTAAAACTAGGGTTGGCCTACCCTCAGAAGAAAGTAGACTAACCTTAAGATTCAAAAAACTCTAATTTATTGATTAGTGATGGAGAAAATCTGTAATGACTGATAGGTAGGTGGTTGCATCTTCCAGCATGGGGAAGTGTCCAGTATCTGGCACTTCAACATACTCAATATGATTATTTAGGGATGCAGCCTGACGCCCTAACTCAGCAGGCGTAATCCTGTCATACTGCCCAGATACCATCAGGGTAGGTACGCTAATGGTGGAAAACGCCTGGGGCATCGTCTCTGTGGCATGTTTACTAACCGAGGCTTTTAAGGTGCCCATGGCCGTTGCCGCGTCAGCTCGCAAAAAATCGTCTAAGAAAACCTTCTTGTCAGGATAGGGAATCTGCCCCTTTAAGAATCGTGACATAAATAGTTGAGGCGCTAGGGGAACACGCGCTAACCACAGCGGCCGAAACATCACGACATAGCTACCAAATCGCTGAAATGCTCTAAAAGCAAGCTCGTCATACTCAAAGGAGCCATTGCAGGTAAGAACGGCTTTCTTAACCCTCTGGGAAAAACGCTCGAGAAAGTAGAGTGCCACTGAAGCACCCATGGAGTGGGCACTGATAAACACCGTCTCTAGCTGTAGGGCTACCAACAGCTGCTCCAAATCGTCAGCAAAGCTTTCTAACGAACCCAACTCAGACGTGGTGTTTACTGCAGATGCCGAACGACCAAATCCTCGCAGATCGTATAGTAAACAGTCAAAATCATGCTTCATAGCCTGGGCAGTGTTCTCCCAGTACCTCGCTGAGCCCCCCCAGCCATGAAGAAAAACAAGGGTTGGATTCTGACCCTGGGGACCATCACAAATCCATTCGTAATAGTGCTCTGCTGCATTGAGGGTCACGTAAGCCATGGCAGCCCCTAATTAAAAACATCTTAATAGGATGCCATCCAGGAAAGCCAAAGCAGGGTAATACTCAAGTTTAATTAAGCAGATTCTGGCTTTGGCAAGGATGAAGGATGCAGTAGCAACTCTGCCGTAGACCGCTTCTCTACCATGTCTCGAGTAATTTGAAAGCGCTTCATATCCTTTCTAGAGGGCAGCTCATACATGACGTCTAACATAATTTCTTCAATGATGCTGCGTAGTGCTCGCGCACCAGTCTTGCGTCGGTATCCCTCCTGGGCAATGGCTCGAATTGCATCTGGCTTAAACTCTAAGCTCACATTGTCCATCAGCATCAGTTTCTGGAACTGCTTTACAAGCGCGTTTTTGGGCTCTGTCAAAATTGCCATCAGAGTTTCTTCATCAAGCGGATTAAGAATCGATATTGCTGGGATACGACCAATAAATTCGGGAATCATACCAAACTTGACGATGTCGTCAGCCTGTAGATTCCTTAATACATCAGCCGCTCGCTTATCACGATTAAACTGAGTTTGAGGCTCTCCTGAACCCTGGACAAAGCCCATAGATTTTTTACCGGTGCGCTGTTCTTCAATTTTTTCTAGGCCAACAAATGCGCCACCGCAGATAAACAAAATATTGCTGGTATCGATTTGAATACAATCCTGATATGGATGTTTTCGCCCTCCTTGGGGAGGAACGTTGGCAATAGTGCCTTCCAACATTTTCAGAAGTGCCTGCTGCACGCCTTCTCCAGAAACATCCCGCGTAATCGATGGGTTTTCACTCTTGCGGGCAATTTTGTCAATCTCGTCAATGTAAATGATGCCTCGCTGGGCTTCTTCGACATCCAAGTCTGCCATCTGCAGCAGCCTTAGAAGGATATTTTCTACGTCTTCACCCACATAGCCGGCTTCTGTAAGCGTGGTGGCGTCGGCTACGGCAAAAGGTACATCCAAGATTTTTGCTAGGGTTTGAGCCAACAGGGTTTTCCCTGAGCCCGTTGGACCAATCAATAAAATGTTAGACTTCTGCAGCTCTACACTTTCTTCTCCAGGCTCTCCGCCTGATTGCACATAGCTCAACCGTTTGTAATGGTTATAAACCGCTACAGAGAGAACCTTTTTAGCCTCATCTTGACCAATGACATGCTCATCCAAATAGGCTTTGATATCTCGAGGCTTCGGGATCTGATTGAGGGAGATATGGGATGGGGATTTGCGACCACGCTCGGGCGGCTGCTCCCTACGGGGAGCAGGAGGAGCAACGGCAGAACTAGAATCGAACAGCTCTTCGTCTAAAATTTCGTTACAAAGGTCAACACACTCGTCACAGATATAAACTCCTGGACCAGCAATCAGTTTTCGCACCTGTTCCTGAGACTTACCGCAAAAGGAACATTTAAGATGGGAGTCATATTTAGACATATTTGCCCTAAACTAGTGCGTTGACATTAATTCAGCATCAGCATTGCGAGAAATCACGGTATCGATTAAGCCGTAGTCAGCAGCTTCGTCCGCAGACATGAAGAAATCCCTCTCGGTATCTTCTGCAATTGTGTCCAAAGGCTGCCCAGTATGGCCAGCTAGTAGCTCATTTAGGCGCTGCTTCAAATATAAGATTTCTCGAGCCTGAATTTCGATATCGACCGCCTGACCCTGAGCGCCACCAAGAGGTTGATGGATCATAATGCGAGAACTGGGTAGCGCCATACGCTTACCCTTAGCTCCGCCAGATAATAAAAACGCTCCCATACTAGCAGCTAATCCAAAACAAATGGTCACGACATCCGGACGAATTTGCTGCATCGGATCGTAGATAGCCATACCAGCCGTGATCGATCCCCCTGGGGAATTGATGTAGATTTGTACATCCTTTTCAGGATCTTCAGCATCTAAATAGAGTAGCTGGGCCACAATCGAGTCAGCCAGGGTGTCGTCTACCCCACTCCCAAGAAAAACGATGCGCTCCCTTAGCAAGCGTGAATAGATGTCAAAAGCTCGCTCCCCCCGACCAGACTGCTCCAACACCACTGGCAACATATTGTTTGCTCTACCAGTGCCAGCAGGCAGTCCATGACTGGTTAGAGCCGGTGCCACTACACTGCGGTAGGGATGAAACGTTGATGAATACATACACATATTTTTCAGCGTGCCCATATATTATGCCCCATCCTAATACTGAGCTGCGTACGGAGGATTGTGACCATACTCTAGCGAAAACCGATCGATTTCAACAGCAGCCAATTGGGATATTGAAATTTTGACACCAGCGATTGACGTCCGAGCATACTAAGTGATGGGCTCCTGCCTCTAAGTCGCAACGTTTTCTCCAAAAACCGTTCAGCGTTACTAAAAAATGATCGATCATTTTTTAGTAACGCTATGTATCGAATAGTTGAACTCTGGGCAAAGCCATCAGCTATTCTTCTTCAGTGCTGGCTGATTCTATCGTAGAATCGCTTTCTTCTTCCTGGCTGAGACTACCTTCGGGAACCAGCTCAACGGCAGCATTCTCAGCTAGCCAGGCCAGAATCTTCTCCTTTAACAGATCCTCGTTAACGACCTGTTTCAGGCGATCTTGATCAATATTGGCAGGGTTCTCAACCTCGGCCATCATCTCTTTCATACGAGCTGCCACAGCAGTATCGTCAATATTAATAGACTCTTGCTTCGCTACCTCGCCCAAAGCCAGAGTGCGACGCAAACGCTCAGTTGCTTCAGGTTTAGCATTGTCACGCATGTTGCTAACCAGTTCTTTGGTCAGAAATTTATTGATGTCAATGCCTTGGTTAGATAGCTGCATGACGGTTTGAGTGACAATGTGATCTACTTCTCGCTGCAGCAAGGTCTTGGGAATTTCTACTTGCAGGTGAGTCACTAGCTCATCTAAAAGAGCCTTTTCTATACTGGATTGAGTAGTCTCTCCTGCTTCTTTTTTGAAACGTTCTTCTAGAGACCGTTCCAATTCTTCTAAAGTTTCAAATTCGCTGACTTCCTGAGCAAGATCATCATCAATTTCGGGCAGTTCACGCTCTTTTAGATCGTTGAGGGTGATACTGAAGACAGCTGGTTTACCCGCCAAATCCTCTTGGGGGTAGTCGCTTGGGAATGATACGTTTACATCCTTGGTTTCTCCAAGTCCCATCCCAACAATGCCTTCAACGAATCCTGGAATGAATCGCCCTTCCTTGATTTCCACTTGAAATTCGGTAGCGCTTCCTCCTTCAAATTCTTCGGGCTCCTTACCGTCTTCGACGGTTTTGCCAACGAAATCGACGACGGCAACATCATTTTCTTGGGCAGCGCGATCCTCAATGGGAACCAAGCTGGCTAGGTTTTGCTGATAGCTTTCCAAGGTTTCTGTAATCCGCTTGGCATCGTATGTGGTTTCTTCAACCTGGACCGATAAACCCTGATATTTTTTGAGCTCAGCTTCGGGAGGAACGTCTACCGATGCTGAAATAATGAGCAATTTACCTGGCTCAAATTCCTCGATCAATGCTTCAAACCCAGAAAGCAGTTGATAATTGCCCAGAGCTTCAATTTTTTCTTGGGCAATTGCCTTGTCAATAGACGTCTGCACGAGCTCTTCTAGGGCGGCGGCCTTTATCCTGGCTGCACCCAGCTGCTGCACTAGGAGCTGGCGTGGCACCTTCCCCTTACGAAACCCAGGAATATTAGCCGTTTTCATGTATTTGCGCAGCGTTTGCTCATAGGTCTGCTTAGAAACGTCTGCGGGGACTTCAATCTCTAAGCCAACCTGGCTATCGGGCAGTTTTTCCTGGGTAACTTTCATTGGGAATTTTTATTCTAGATAAGTTGGTTGCTCAGAGGTTGTACCATAGCCTGACCTCTGTAAAGTTTTGACCCAAATTGAGGGGCAGCGCTTGCACATTCTGGTCGAGTACTGTGCTGACTTAAAAATCTGCGGCGCTTTTGCTGGGAAAGAGCGCAGATAGGTGCGTAAAGCAATAAACCCAAAAGATACGCTTAGAGCAGTAGCTGCGATCGCAATTAGTCATGGTAGCCGATCATCTCCATCTAAGCCTGTAGAGTTTACAGTACTTAGCTAGGAAGTTTCTAGTTTCTATGCAATTGCGCGAGCCATAGGAATGATCAAGGTGAATCACTAACGATCAGGGTGTACGGGCAGCCGTAAAGGCATGAGCCTAGTGATTGTAGTATCATAGATAGACATACAGACAGAATATTCGGGAGCAAAGTATTTAGGGCTGTTCCCTGTCATCGGGTAGATATGGGCCTTACCCAAGCGGTCGCCTTTATTGTTTGAACGGAACTTTTAATTTAGGGTTAAGGTCAATTTTCTTCGATCAGGCGGTGCATGCGTTAGTAATGCCGGACGATAATTTAGACTTAGTCTGCCACTAGTCTATGGAAAGCTAAAGATGACGATACCGGAGTTATGGCATCGACCGCTGTACCATAGGTCTGGGTGTGGCTTAGTACATCGAATCAATTATTGAGTGATTCTTTTCAAGGTAACTGTATTAATGAAGGTACGAGTGATTGTAGCTGTTACTGGGTGGATGTTTGAAAGCGTTACTTAGAGGTATTGAACTGAGATTTCTGCAATCTCTGCGAAAACCGGTTGACATTCTGGGGCTCGTTAATCCGAGAATGGCTAGTCTACTGGGTGTTAAGATGACACCCAAGGCAGCTCCAGCCCAATGGACCAATCCCAAGCAAGCTTTAAAAGCTAAACCTTGACCTATCTATCGAAATAGGTACCCATTTCCCAGCATACGATGGGTGGATGCTCACAGGGCTAACTCTGGCAACTGTTTGAGAGTTGTTTGATAAACCATGAAACCATGCCGGGTTACCGCTTAATTTTTTCAGAAGTAAAAGGCTTCAAGTTTTTTTGGGGCATGGTTGTGGCTTAGTGAAGGATAGATAAGACGTGACATATTTTGGCCGAGTACTCACGGCAATGATTACCCCATTTGATCAGGCGGGAGCCGTCGATTACGAGTCTGCTCAACGCTTGGCCTCACACCTAATCAGTCATGGCACCGACACTATTGTGGTGTGTGGCACGACAGGAGAATCACCTACGTTGAGCTGGTCAGAGGAATACAAGCTGTTTCAAGTTGTCAAAGCGGCTGTTAGCGGTCGTGGTAAGGTGATTGCAGGCACAGGTTCAAATAGTACTCAAGAAGCGATTGAGGCCACTCAAAAATCGGCCGAGCTTGGCTTAGATGGCACCCTACAGGTAGTGCCCTATTACAATAAGCCTCCCCAGGCTGGATTACGGGAACACTTTAGTGCGATCGCAACCGCTGTGCCAGGTCTCCCTGTGATGCTCTATAACGTCCCAGGGCGCACTGGCCAGAATTTGCACGCATCTACCGTTGCTGAGCTAGCAGAAATTCCAAATATTATCGCGATCAAGGAAGCCAGTGGCGATTTAGACCAAGTCAGCGAAATCTGCCGTCTGACAGCACCTGATTTTGAAATTTATTCGGGAGATGACTCCTTAACACTGCCGATGCTATCAGTGGGAGCAGTAGGTGTTGTAAGTGTCGCTAGTCATCTTGTCGGAGACTCGCTGCAGCAGATGATCCAGGCCTATGGGAAAGGGCAGGTGATTGCAGCTAGGGATGTGCATCTTAAGTTACTACCGCTGTGTAAAGCCCTATTTGCCACCACTAGTCCCATTTTGATCAAGGCGGCGATGCAACTGCAGGGTTGGTCTGTCGGCACCTGTCGTTTACCCCTAGGTGAGGCACCGGTTGCCCTGGTCGACGAACTCAAATACCTAATGGCTGAGTTAGAGCTGTTGCCAGCCGCAGTCGTCTGAGTAATTGGACTATTAAGGGTTCACCTGAACCGGTCTACTACCATCTATTTCCTATCCTAAAGCTCTATGCACTTTCCCTGGCCAACTGTTTGGCCCTTACATGAAGTCTTTCGTAAACGTTAATTTACCCAACTTTTTTCTACTCTTTCATTAAGGAACTTATGCGCCAACGATCTAGAACAACCCAGCGCTCAAGAACAGCTACACGAAATAGCGATCAAAATGGAAATCAGCGCTCCCGAAGCACTGCTGTCAAGTCAGACACCAAATCAGCTACCAAAGTGGACAAAAGCACGCTGAAGGTAATTCCCCTCGGCGGGCTACATGAAATCGGTAAAAATACCTGCGTCTTTGAAATAAATGATGAAATCATCCTAGTAGACGCGGGGTTAGCATTTCCATCCGATGAGATGCATGGCGTCAATATTGTGCTGCCAGATGTGACCTATCTGCGGGAAAACCGTCATAAGATTAAAGGCATGATCGTTACCCACGGTCATGAAGATCATATCGGTGGTATTGCTTTCCACCTCAAGCAGTTTGATATTCCGGTCATTCATGGCCCCCGACTGGCCATGTCGCTGCTAGCTGACAAGCTTGAAGAAGCCGGTGTAACCGCCCGTACAGAATTAAGAACAGTGCGGCCACGCGATAAGGTCAAATTAGGCCAATCGTTTGAAGTGGAGTATATCCGTAATACCCACTCCATGGCCGACAGTTTTACCGTGGCTATCCGGACTCCAGCAGGAATAGTTATTTTCACTGGCGACTTTAAGGTTGACCACACCCCCGTCGATGGCGAATATTTTGATTTCGCCCGCTTAGCCGCCTATGGAGAAGAAGGGGTCCTGTGTTTAATCAGTGACTCTACCAATTCCGAGGTACCAGGACATACGCCTTCTGAACGCTCCGTCTTCCCAAACTTAGATAGAGCGTTTAGTGAAGCTCCGGGCCGTCTCATGGTGACTACGTTTGCATCTTCTGTTCATCGAGTGAATATGCTGCTGGAGCTAGCTCAAAAGCATAAGCGTTCGGTGTTTGTGGTTGGACGCTCCATGCTAAACGTGATTGCCCACGCCCGCAATCTTGGCTACATCAAATGCCCAGACGATTTGTTCAAACCCTTAAATGCCCTCAATAGTTGCCCCGATGAGAAGGCGATGATCTTGACCACTGGGTCCCAGGGTGAACCGATGGCTGCCCTTACCCGCATCTCTAATGGCTCCCATCGCCAGATCAAGGTACGTACTGGCGATACAATTATCTTCTCCGCCAACCCAATTCCCGGCAATACCATTGCTGTTGTTAACACTATAGATAGACTCATGGCCCAGGGGGCCAATGTGATCTACGGCAAACGACGGGGACTACATGTGTCTGGTCATGGTGCCCAAGAGGACCAAAAGCTGATGCTGGCCTTGACACGTCCGAAATATTTTCTACCCGTCCACGGAGAGCATCGCATGCTGGTAAGACATGCGGCAACGGCTCAAAGTATGGGTGTACCAGCAGAAAACATGGTGGTTATTAAAAATGGCGACATTGTAGCCGTTGATAATCAGCAGGGTATTCGGATTGCGGGTAAGGTTTCGTCCGGTATTGAACTGGTAGACTCCTCTCGCAATGGTATCGTGGGACGCACGGTGCTGAAGGAACGTCAGCAGCTAGCAGAAGACGGTATTATCACCGTGTCAGTCACCATAGATGGAAATGGTAAGCTACTGGCTCCTCCTACAATTCATCTGCGCGGCGTGGTCACCAAGCACTCCCAAACCGACTGGGATGCAAAGATAAACCGGGTGGTGACCTCTGGATTACGAAATCGTTGGAGCGAAATTGTCGACACCTCTGGCAACCAAAAAGTAGTACGGTGGGATGGGCTGCGCTCTCGGCTGGAAGAAGAGGTCCGTAACTGTGTGCGGCGTGAGCTGCCTAAGCGCTATCCCCTAATCATCTTTCTGATGCACCCCATAGTCGCTGCATCAGTACCGTCAGATATATCAGAGTCACCCAAGAAACGAGCCGTCGCTGTTTGATGTCACTGCCTGGGCGCTGTTGAGCTGGTGGTCGCTACGTAAATTAGGCTGAGGAGCTAGTGGTAGCTCCTCAGCCTGTTATTGTCATGGCAAATACTCCATTTTTTAGATGCACAACCACCCCCATGCATCGGCACATTTGCATTAATCTCTGATGCATTAGTCTCGAAAAATTTTGAATAAAAAAGTGAAACCCTGGTCATATGGACAAGCTCAGGCTATAATCCATTGCAACTGAAGCTGCCGTAGAATAACTGCAGAGTTTGTTGGCTGCAGCTCAACCACGACCAGCGGCGAGTACTGACAAGTTCCGCTTCTTTCAGAGCACTTGCGATTGCAATGTACTAGCGACGCTTACGGTCTGTCTTGAGACTCAGTACTCCTAATCGGATTTACCTAAACGTCACTTCTAACTGCCAAGCTGTGAAGTTTTTGGACTCCTGCGGTTCTCTCTGTAGCCTACCTGGGGCCTCAACAGGGTCTTATTGATCTTGAGGTCAAAGGGGTTAAGGGCACGAGCGGCTGTCTTAGATTTGAAAGATTAATCGTTGAGCGTATGTGTGTCGGCCCCGGTAGCTATTGGGCTGATTGCATAGGTTTTTGAGGAAATTGGATGCCTAAGCAGATCATTATTGCGGAGCAG
>ERZ1740072.706-NODE-706-length-13261-cov-4.509163_pt1 | contig 13261 bp, 13 predicted proteins | sample MGYA00581733_ERZ1740072 | MGnify/ENA primary metagenome ERZ1740072 (study PRJEB43018, sample SAMN04849741) | marine metagenome | isolation source: floating plastic debris | place: Pacific Ocean | collected 2008-08-30 | study: EMG produced TPA metagenomics assembly...
CGCGTGTCAAATCCCAGCTCTTGCTGGATCGCCTTCATCTGTTCGTTGAGGTAGTATTCGCGTTGCGTCCGCTCCATCTGGGATTTGACACGCGTCTTGATCTTTTTCTCGACCTGCAACACGGACAATTCGCCCTGCATCAGGCCATAGACCTTTTCCAGGCGCTCCGACACGCTCAGCGTCTCGAGCAGGTCCTGCTTCTGGTCTACCTCGATGCCCAGATGCCCGGCCACCAGATCGGCCAGCTTGGCGGGTTCGGTGGTTTCTCCGACAGCGGCCAGCGCCTCTTCGGGGATGTTCTTTTTGACCTTGGCGTAACGCTCGAACTCTTCAGCGACCGACCGCAGTAACGCCTCGGTCGTGGCCATGTCGCCCGGCATCTCGGTCAGATACTCCGCGCGCGCCTCAAAGAAGATGTCGTTTTCGAGGTATTGGGTGATGCGCACCCGCGCCTGGCCTTCGACCAGCACCTTGACCGTACCGTCGGGCAGTTTCAGCAGTTGCAGCACATTGGCCAGCACGCCGGCCTTGAAGATGCCCGTGCTTTCGGGGTCATCCTCGGCGGGGTCGATCTGGCTCGACAGCAGGATCTGCTTGTCATCGGCCATCACCTCTTCGAGGGCTTTGACGGATTTCTCGCGCCCGACAAACAGCGGCACGATCATGTGAGGGAATACCACGATGTCGCGCAGAGGCAGGACCGGGTAAGAGGCGTTGAGAGGCTCTTGCATGCTCATTTCCTTATCATTGGCAAGACAGCGCGGCCCCGCTTGGCGGCGACCCTTGGCTGGCTCCTTGCTTCGGACGCTTATACCTGTGGTGCGCGCCCTGTTGTTTCAACCCGCACCATGACTGCGCGCAGGCAGGGGCGCAATGGTATGAGGCAAACTGTCCCCAGTTTTTTGCCCGCTTTGCACGGTTTTTCGCCCTGTCGTCGTGGAAAGAATTCGTTTCCCTTGCGGAAACAATTCTGCGCACCGGTACGCGTCTGGCGCTGATAGGGGCAAAAAGCGGAAAGATTTCCGGAGCATGCGCCGCACCACGGGCCACATGCACCGTTTCAGCGGTTGAAAATGGGGAGGGCGCCAGCGCCCTGCCCGCGGCCCGCGCTCAGACGAGCGTCAGAACAGCGAGAACGGACACGGCAAACCAACTAAAGGCAACAATCGTAAACTGCATGACATCCCTCCCCAGGGCGTGTGTGACTGACCTCAAGATAGGGGATTCGCATTGCATTTTGCATGGGGGAATTCCTGACCGTCGCTCCCCCGGGCGACGTCCTCGCCCCGTGCACCGTACGATGCCAGGCTTGCCGCACAGGCATGTTTGGAAAGGCCCGGGATGGCACGGCACTTGCACGCGGTATTGGGCAAATGCGGGTCGACCACATTGCAGGCCTATCTTGCAGCGCATCGCGGCGCCCTGCTCTCGCAAGGGGTGGACTACCCTGATCCTGGCAGTGGCGACGCTGGCAACATGACACCTTATGCGCTCAGCCAGAGGCCGGCTGCTGCCCGGAAGGGACGCACGGACATTGAAACAGACCCGGACACCGACCCGTCCTGCGGCACAACGTCGGATCGAATACGTGCATTGCCGGCCTTCTCTTCATTCTGTCGGGACTTGCGCCCGCCGATGCCGTCATAGCGGTTCGATGTCACCGATCGTCCGGTTGGCGTGAAAATCCGCCTCGAATGCGGCGAAACGGCCCGCGGCGATGGCCGTGCGCATGTCGGCCATCAATTCCTGATAGTAATGCAGGTTGTGCCAGGTCAGCAGCATGCCCGAAATCATCTCCTGCGCGCGGAACACGTGGTGCAGATAGGCGCGGCTGTAGCCACGGCAGGCAGGACATGTGCAATCCTCGTACAGCGGGCGCGGATCGTCGGCATGGCGCGCGTTCTTGATGTTCACCACACCCCGGCGGGTAAAGACCTGCCCCGTTCGCCCCGACCGCGACGGCAACACGCAATCCATCATGTCGATGCCCCGCGCCACGGCACCCACGATGTCATCGGGCTTGCCCACGCCCATCAGGTAACGCGGCTTGTCCCTCGGCAATTGCTCAGGCGCATAGTCGAGGCAGCCGAACATCGCCTCTTGCCCCTCACCCACGGCCAGACCGCCCACTGCGTAACCTTCGAACCCGATACCGGTCAGCGCTTCGGCGCTTTCGGCGCGCAGGTCCTGTTCCAGCCCGCCCTGCTGAATGCCAAAAAGCGCGTGGCCCGGTCGATCGCCAAATGCATCACGCGACCGCTGCGCCCATCGCATGGACAGCCGCATGCTTTCGGCGATGCGGTCGCGGTCGGCGGGCAGCGCCGGGCATTCGTCAAAACACATGACAATGTCAGAGCCCAGCAGCCGCTGGATCTCCATCGACCGTTCGGGCGTCAGCGCGTGTTTGGAACCGTCGATATGGGATTTGAAGGTCACGCCCTCTTCGGTCAGCTTGCGCAAGCCCGCAAGGCTCATCACCTGAAAACCGCCCGAATCCGTGAGGATCGGCTTGTCCCAGTTCATGAAGCCATGCAGCCCGCCCAGCCGGTCGATCCGCTCGGCGGTGGGCCGCAGCATAAGATGGTAGGTGTTGCCCAGCAGGATATCCGCCCCCGTCGCCGCCACGCTTTCGGGCAGCATCGCCTTGACCGTCGCAGCCGTGCCCACGGGCATGAAGGCCGGCGTGCGGATGTCGCCGCGCGGGGTCGAGATCACGCCCGTGCGCGCCCGCCCGTCAGTCGCCTTCAGATCAAAGGAAAAGCCCGCCATATCCGCCCTCGCAGCCGTCAAGGCCTCCCACATATCGCTCCCCTCGCCCGGTGCCAAGCGGATGCCGATAGGACTTTGCCGGATGTCCCCCCCCTCTTTTTGGGGGGGTTGTGAGGACCGCGCGCCCAATGCGAAAAACGAGGGCTTGATCGAAAAAACCGATTGGAAATCTCAAATGAATTACAAGACATTGGGCCTGATCTGCGCCACGCTGATACTGCAGGGACCGGCGTGGGCGCAACAAAGCTGCACCGACGGTCAGGTGCTGAACCCGGACACCGGAAACTGCGAAGTCAACAACGGCGGCGGCGGTGGTGGTAGTGGGGGTGACGGCAATGACGACGACGGCCTAACCCCGCGCTTGTTGCGGTTCCTGACACCGGACGCAGGCAGCAGCTTTGCCAGCGGAACCGAGATCGCTCCGACAGGCCGCACGAGCCTGACCAATGTGCAAAAACTGCCGCTCGATCTGACTGTGGTGATCGACACATCGCTGTCCATGAGCGCGCCGACCGGTCTCCCGAACACCGATACGCCGACGCCCGGTGATCAGTTCAACCGCCTCGAATTGGTTCAATCCGGCGTCAAAAAGCTGCTCGAGGTTCTGCCCGAGACGGCCGTCGTCACAATCGTCGACTTCGCCAACACCGCCGCGTCGGTAACCGAAAAAGTCATCGACCGGAACTTTGACAGCGTACCCGACCCCGGCGGCAGTCTGACCCGCGCAGAGGTGATCGACCACGTGAACAATCTCGCGCCCAATGGGAACGCGACCAACTATGGCGCAGCCCTGACCGAAACGCTCGACAGTTACGCGGGCGGTGTATCGGCTGGCTTTACGGTCGAAACCTATGACCGCGAACTGTTGTTTTTGTCCGACGGGCAACCGACGTCACTCAACTACTTTGCCCAGTTGAACGCCCTGCCCTTCCGTGGCGTCGATCCGCTCTTTGTTTCGCTGCCGGGCAATTCGCTGGGTGGCAACAACCTGTTGCAACAGGCCGCCAACAATACCAGCGGGCGGTTCTTTGATTATTCCGGCGATGCGCAAGGGCTGTTCGATGCGTTCTCCAATCCGTCCGAGTTGTTGTTCGGCATTACTTCACTCGAAATCACGGACCCGGATGGATCGACATATTCCGCTGAAACGGACGCATTCGGAAACTTTACCCTGAACGCCTTTGCGCTGAATGAGGGCAATAACGTCTTTTCGGCGACGGCACTGTTTGAAGACGGCACCAGCTTTACAGATACACTCACGTTGGTTGGTACGGCGTCCGATACAATGACACCCGCCGTTCCGCTGCCTGCCGCGGGCTGGATGTTGCTGAGCGTCATGCTCGGCGGGGCCGCATGGAGCCGCCGCCGCAAGGCGTAACGACAGATCGCAGCGCCGCCTGCCGCAGGGCGGGCGGTGCTGCGTGCGCCGGCTGGCCACAGCCAACATGCCATGCTACCCCCGTCAATTCAGGACAGGGAGTGCGCCATGGACACGTTGAATTTCGGGTGGGAAGAGTGGGTTTCTCTGCCGGAGCTGGGCCTGCCGGCGCTCAGGGCCAAGGTCGACACCGGCGCGCGCACCTCTGCCCTGCATGCCCACGACATCGAGGTGTTCGGCCCCGACAAGGCGCCCAAGGTGCGGTTCAACGTGCATCCTGTCGCAGGCAAGGATCACGTCGCCATCACCTGTTCCGCGCCCATCCTCGACCGGCGCGAAGTGACCTCGTCCAATGGCGAGAGCGAGCTGCGCTATGTGATCGAGACGCGGCTGGAGGTGGCCGGCCAGTCCTGGCCCATCGAGGTGACGCTGACCGACCGGTCGTCGATGACATCACGGATGCTGCTGGGGCGGCAGGCGCTGCAGGATCACATCAGCATCACCGCGTCGGAAAAGCGGCTGCAGCCTGACCTGAACTATGACGTCTATCACTCGTCCGCGATGCGCAGGACCGCGCCCAGTCGCGCGTTGCGCATCGCCGTTCTCAGCCGCGAGGATAATTATTCCACCCGCCGCCTGGTCGCCGTGGGCGAGGCGCGCGGCCACACGGTCGAGGTGATCAACACCACCCGATGCTACATGGCGATCAACGCCATGGCCCCCGAGGTTCATTACGATGGCAAGCGCCTGCCACGCTACGATGCCGTGATCCCGCGTGTGGGGGCCTCTGTCACCGCCTACGGCACCGCCGTCATCCGCCAGTTCGAGACCATCGGCACCTATTGCGTGAACGGCAGCGCGGGTATCACCGCGAGCCGCGACAAGCTACACGCCCACCAGATCCTCGCCTCCAAGAAGATCGGCATGCCGACCACGGCATTCGCCGCCTCGCCCCATGATACGGCCAACATCCTTGGCCTCGTCGGCAGTGCACCGGTGATCGTGAAATTGCTCGAAAGCACGCAAGGCAAGGGCGTTGTACTGGCAGAAACCAAGAAAGCCGCCGAGTCGGTGATCGACGCCTTTCGCGGGTTGCGCGCCAACTTCCTCGTGCAGGATTTCGTCAAGGAGGCGGCGGGCGAGGATATCCGCTGCCTCGTGATCGATGGCCGGGTCGTTGCCTCGATGAAACGCACCGGGGCCGAGGGCGACTTTCGCTCGAACCTGCACCGGGGCGGGTCGGCCAAGTCGGTGCGCATCTCCAAGGTGGAACGCGAAACGGCCGTCCGCGCCGCCCGCGCATTCGGGCTGGGCAAGGCAGGTGTCGACCTGCTGCGGTCAGAGACCGGGCCCAAGGTGCTCGAGGTGAATTCGTCGCCCGGGTTCGAGGGGATCGAGAACGCAACCGGCAAGGACATCGTCGGCAAGGTCTACGACATGATCGAAGCGCGGGTAAAACCACGCCCCGCCCGCCGCAAGAAGTAGGTCGTCTGGCTGCGCCGCACTGCGCCGTCTGCAATGGTCCCATATCCAGACCGCTGGTCCCACGTCCCCATCCGGCATACGCGAAGAACGGCAGGAGGCGTTGCGGGTGGCCCTCCATGCCAAGCCGTCTAGGCTTTGCCACGTTACGGTTATGCGACCCACGTGAGCTGATGTCGCGCCCCAACCGGCAACGCAGGTGATCGCGCGACATCGGCCCCGCGGATGAGGCAGACGAACAGGACCACACCTGAAACATCTGCCGCGACACGCCCTTTACCGCCCTGCCCGTGTTCCCTATATAAACACTCAGGAACCGCAGGGGGGCCACATGGACCAGTCGAACAACATGATGGAAGGCGCGCCGCTGATTGCGCCGTCGTCGACAGACCACCCGCTGCACGAGCCGATCGTGGAGGCGTGTCGCAGCGTCTATGACCCAGAGATACCGGTGAACATCTTTGAACTGGGGCTGATCTACACCATCGACATCAATCCCGATAACGAGGTGAACATCATAATGACCCTCACCGCGCCGGGCTGTCCCGTGGCGGGTGAGATGCCAGGCTGGGTCGCTGATGCGGTCGAACCCATCGCAGGCGTCAAGCAGGTGGATGTGCACCTGACCTGGGAACCGCCCTGGGGCATGGAGATGATGTCGGCCGAGGCACGGCTCGAACTGGGGTTTATGTAGGCGCGTCCGGCGCCTGTCATCAAACCGTCGTCAAAGCATCATCCAACCGTCTGTAAACCGTTACACTGCGCCGCTAGCCAATGCGTGCCAAGCGCTTGGCGGTGTCTACCCTGTCGCCGCCGCGCACCGGGCCTGACCGTCCTGCACGCCGCGTTTTCCCCGCGCATCACAGGCCCGAATAAGGAGGGTCGCCGTTGTCCCCGGCGACCCTTTTTGCATTGCGTTACAGCCGCCGCAGCACCCACATCAACGCATGCCGCCGCCTTTTGCGGCGTTTGCGAATGTGATCCTGCTCTTGCATTTTTGCAAATATGGCCTGCTCCTTGGCATAAAGCGATTGTGTTTGGAGGTCGTTATAAGGGTGTTTCATGACGTTGCTCCTTCTGCCAACACCAAGATGGCGCGTGTCCGGGCGCATTGTCAGACCCCGCTTTCGCACCTACATTTGCAAACATGCAAATCACCGACTGGACAGATTTTGGCCTCTTCGCTGCCGTGGCCCGCAACGGCGCGCTGTCGGGGGCCGCGCGTGAAACCGGGCTCAGTCAGGCGACGCTGTCGCGGCGCATGACCGCGCTGGAACAGCGCCTTGGCCGACGTCTCTTTGCCCATGGGCCCGCCGGATACACGCCGACGGCCGAAGGGCGCGACCTGCTGGAACGCGCCAAGAAGATGGAAGCCGCCGCCCGCGACATCGCTCAATGGAACGCGGGCCGTCTGGGTCCGCCACGGGTGCGCGTTTCGGCGGGCACCTGGACCACCGACTATCTCGCCCGGCGCGTGCCGCTCTACTGGACATCCGATGCGATCTGGCAGCCGGAATTCGTCAACTGCAATGTAGAGATGGATATCGAACGGCGCGAGGTCGATATCGGCGTGCGCAATCGCCGCCCCACTCATCCGTGGCTCGCCGGACGGCGCACCGGGCTGGTGGAGCATGCCGTTTTTGCCCGCAGTGACGACATCACCGGCTGGATCGGTCCCAGCGACGACACCTCCACCCTGCCGTCAGAGGCTTGGACACTCGCCCATCACGGCGCGGACATCGTCGCCTTTTCCAACGATCCGCAAGTGCGCGGCGCGCTGGCATGCGCCGGTGTGGGGCGCGTTGTCCTGCCGACCTTTGCCGGGGACATGATGCCGGAACTGACCCGCGTGTCCGGCATCATCGAAGACCTCACCGCCGAGGAATGGCTGGTCTGCCACCAGGACACCCGCCACGACCCGCCCATTCGCGCGGCCCTCGACGCCCTGGCGGGCATCCTTGCGCGTGCGCGCCCTGTGCCCTTGCAGGACAGCGCCTAAAGCCTTACCTTTAGGGTCGGATAAACGAGGCACACCATGTTCGCGATCCCCGGAAAACAAGCCGTCACCATCACCGACCGTGCCGCGGCACAAATCGTCAAGCTGATGGCCAAGGAAGGCCATGCAGGCCTGCGCATCGGCGTCAAGAAGGGCGGCTGCGCGGGCATGGAATACACCATGGAATACGTGGACGAGGCCGACCCCAACGACGAGGCCGTCGACCAGGACGGCGCGCGGGTGCTGATCGCGCCGATGGCGCAGATGTTCCTGTTCGGGACCGAGATCGATTACGAGACCTCGCTGCTGGAATCCGGGTTCAAGTTCAACAACCCCAACGTGACCGATGCCTGTGGCTGCGGCGAGTCGATCTCCTTCAAGGATGTCGAGACCCTCGCGGCGGAGCAAAAGGCCAGCTGATATGGCCGTCTCGGACGAAGAGATCGCACATGCGCTCGATCTCTTTGCCGGGCTTGGCCCCGTCACCACCCGCAAAATGTTCGGCGGCATGGCGTTTTACCTGGACGGTACGATCTTTGCCGTCCTGATGCGTGACGGACGGCTGCTGCTCAAGGGTCAGGGTGAGATGCAGGCCCGGTTCGAGGCGATGGGTCTCGAACGCTGGACCTATACGCGCGACGGCAAGCCCCCGACCGCGATGCCCTACTGGCACCTGCCCGACACAGCACGCGACGATGCGGATGAGGCGACAGCCCTCGCGCGCGAAGCCCTGACACATTTGTAGGATGGGCAATCTGCCCATCACACCTCAAACGGCGCCTTCACGTGCCAACGCCGCCTGAAACGCACGCATCACCGCGACCCGCTCCGCCGCCATCGCCCGCGCCGGGGCCGTGTTCAGCATGTCCGCCACGCCAAACAGCTTGACCTCGAAGTGATCAAGCGCAAAGCGCCTGTCATCCAGCGCCCGCGCCGTGGCCAGCGGGTCGTGCCCGTCCACGATCCCCGCCCCCATCTGCCCCGCCACGCAGAAACAGCGCGCGATGCCAATCGCCCCCAGCGCTTCCAACCGGTCGGCATCCTGCAAGACCTGCGCTTCAAGCGTGTCGCACGGATGTCCGCCCGAATAGCTGTGCCCGAGGATGGCATGCGCCACCTCCGCCCGCCCCGGCAGATCGCGCGCCGCCATCCAGCCCACCGCATGGTTAGCTGACATCTGCGCGGCGTCACGACGGCGCGGGTCGTCCTTGGCGAGGTTGATGACGTCGTGCAGGTAGGCGGCGATCATCAACACCTGCCGGTCCACGGGCTGCCCCAGCGCATCGGCAATCCGCTGGCATGATGCCCAGACCCGCCGGATATGCCAGATGTCGTGTGCCCCGTCGGTCTGTCCGGCCCATTGCGTGGCAAGCTCCGCCTCAAGGTCACCTAGCAGGCTCATGATTTCGCTTGCAAATGCACGTATGTCTCGCGAAAGCGCGCGCTCAGATGATCGCCGGCGCACACCGCTGCATCCGCCCCCGGCGGCGCCACATTGGTGTCAAAGGTCGGGTTAAAGAACAACGGCACCGAAATGCGTTCATTGCGGCCACCCACCACCCGGTGCGGCGTGGCCTTCACGCGGCCCGCGGTCCAGAACTCCAGCATCTCGCCAAAGTTGATGATGAACTCCCCCGGTGGCGCACTGACCGGGATCCAGCCGCCACCGCGCTGGCGCACCTCCAGCCCGGGCGAGCCATCCGTGGCCAGCAGCGTCAGGCAGCCATAGTCGGTATGCGTCGCGATCCCGAAATCCTTCGCCCCCGCCCAATCCGGCCGCGCCGGATAATAGTTCCCGCGCAGCAGCGCCATCGGCGTGTCGAACGCCCCCTCGAAATGATCGGCATCCGCACCGATGCCGCGCGCAATCGCCCCGAGCAGGTCCAGCGCCACAGCACAGGCATCGTCGTAATAGGCCGCAATCACCCGGTAAAACGCTGGATCAGCCGGCCACAGATTGGGCGCGTAAAAGGTCTTGTCCGCCAGCGGATGCCCCGCATCGGGCACAAAACCAACGTCGAAGAACTGCTTGTAGTCCGGGTTCGCCTCCGGATCGACTTGTTCCGAGCCGGGCGCACCCCAGCCCCGGTTGGACCCGGTCCGCGCCATGTCCAGGTCGCGCTTCTCCGCCTCCGGCAGCTGAAAGAACGCGCGATAGGTCTCGATCACCTCATTGACCCGCGCCGCGGACAGCGCGGTATTGTAGACGGTCGCAAACCCGACCCCGGTGGCCGCCGTGCCCAGTGCCGCAAGGCTGCGCGCGTCCCCCGCGGCCAGCGCCGCTGCATCCAGTCTCGGGATCATGCCCATCTCCCTCTGCCACTTCGGCGCAGCCCTAGCGCAGTGCCGCGGCGGATGCTAGGACCGGCTGCAAACGTACAAGACAAAGGGGCGGCAGGATGCGGCGGAAACTGGCAGCGGGCAATTGGAAGATGAACGGCGATGCGGCCTTGCTGGGCGAACTGGCCACGCTCGCAGGCCAGCAGGCCGACACAGCGCCCGAAATCCTGATCTGCCCGCCCCACCCGCTTCTCGCCCATGCGGTGTCAGTGACCGATGGCAGCCCGGTGGGCATCGGCGGGCAGGACTGTCACGCCGCCCGGACGGGCGCGCATACCGGCGACGTCTCCGCCCCGATGATCGCCGCCACGGGTGCCCAGGCGGTCATCGTCGGCCACTCCGAACGCCGCGCCGAACACCACGAGACCAGCGAGATAGTCCGCGCCAAGGCCACCGCCGCCATGGCCGCCGGCCTGACGACAATCCTCTGCATCGGCGAAAGCGAGGAAGAACGACTGGGCAATGACACGCTCAAACACATCGCCGACCTTATGCACGCCTCCCTCCCCGACGCCGCAACCGGCGACACGCTAGTCATCGCCTACGAACCCATCTGGGCCATCGGCACGGGCCGCGTCCCCACCCTCGATCAGATCGTGGAGACCCATGACATGCTGCGCGATGAACTGGTGGGCCGCTTCGGCCCCGACGCCATGACCATCCGACTGCTTTACGGCGGCTCCGTCAAACCGACCAATGCTGCCGAAATCTTTACCGCCGACAATGTCGACGGCGCCCTCGTCGGCGGCGCCTCCCTCAAGGCCGCCGACTTCCAGCCCATCATCGCCGCCCTCGCCGCGTCCTAGGTTTCTTCTGACCAGAAATACCACGGGGGGTTTGGGGGGCAGAGCCCCCCATCAGCAAAAACAGATCGCGTCGCCGCAGGCGCCCTTGAGGTCACTGGATGATCGTCACTGGATGATCGTCTCGGGCCCCATCATCAGGGGCGGCAGCCAGGTCGAGATTGCCGGGATATAGGTCACCATGATCAGGAACACGAAGAGCACCGCCAGAAACGGCAGTGCGGCCCGCACCACCCGCATCATCGGCATGCCCGCCACCCCGGAGGTCACGAACAGGTTCAGCCCCACCGGCGGCGTGATCATCCCGATCTCCATATTCACCACCATGATGATCCCGAGGTGAATCGGGTCGATCCCCAACTCGATGGCAATCGGAAACACCAGGGGCGCCACGATCACCAGCAACCCCGACGGCTCCATGAACTGCCCGCCGATCAGCAGGATCACGTTCACGATGATCAGGAACACAACGGGGCCAAAGCCCGCATCCAGCATCGCCGTCGCGATCTGTTGCGGGATCTGCTCGTCCGTAAGCACGTGTTTCAGGATCAGCGCGTTGGCAATGATGAACATCAATGTGACCGTCAGCTTGCCCGCCTCAAAAAGCGCGTTCTTGGTATCGCGGTGCACCAGCGCCGTGACAATGACCCAGGGCTTGGCCAGCAGCGAATGGTTGCGCTGCCCTTCGGGCGTCGCCAGCGGCCCCATGTCAAGATAGACAAAGACCGCGATCAGGAACGCATAGACCGCCGCCACCGCCGCCGCCTCGGTGGGAGTAAAGATACCGCCATAGATGCCGCCCAGAATGATCACGATCAAGAACAGACCACCGGATGCATGCAGGCCGCTCTCCCAGACCTCGCCCCAGCCCATCCACTCGCCCTTGGGCAGGTTCTTGACCTTTGCCATGACATAGATGGTGATCATCAGCATCGAGCCCGCCATGAGCCCCGGGATCACGCCCGCGAGGAACATCCGCCCTACGGATACATCCGTGGCGGCCGCATAGACGACCATCACGATGGAGGGCGGGATCAGGATACCAAGCGTACCCGCATTGGCGATCACACCGGCGGCGAAATCCTTGGTGTAGCCCACCTGCCGCATGCCCGCGATCACGATGGAGCCGATGGCGACCACCGTGGCCGGTGACGAGCCCGAAAGGGCAGCAAAGAGCATGCAAGCAAATACGCCCGCAATTGCCAGCCCGCCGGGGAAATGGCCGACAATGGCGATGGAAAACCGGATGATCCGCTTGGCCACCCCGCCTGTCGACATGAAGGTCGAGGCGAGGATGAAAAACGGGATCGCCAGCAGCGTGTAATGCCCCGCCATCGCCTGAAACAGCGTCTGCGCGATGGAGGCGAGCGACGTGGCGCTCAGCACCAGAAGGAACACGATGGACGAGATACCAAGGCTGACGGCAATCGGCACGCCGATCAGCATCAGCCCGATGACGAGCGCAAAAAGGATTGCAACTTCCATGGGATCAGTCTCCGGCGTTCATGTGGCGGACGTCTTCGATCGCGTCCTCCGCCTCGTGGCTCACGATCAGCGAGGTGCTTTCGCCGGTCCACACGCGCACGAACGCCTGGATGAAGCGAAACAGCAGCAGCGCCATGCCGAAGGGCAGAATGAAATAGGGGATAAAGCGCGGGATTTTCTCGTATTCCTCGCCCTCATTCATGATCGGCTCGATCCAGCGCAGCCAGTCGGGCATGGGAATATCCACGACTTCGTACCAGCCCCGGAACGATGTGCGCTTCATCTCCTCAAAGCCGGTGGGAAAACAGCGGCCCGTGGTCTGCGGCAGGTTGGCGAAGTTTGCCCAGTAATCCCACGCGCCTTTCATGAGCAGGAAGGCATAGATGACGCAGATGGCCCCCGCGATCAGCGCCAGCACCCGGCGGATAGGTGGCGAATACAGGTTGGTCACCGCATCCACCCCCAGATAGGCCGTGATCTTGACCGCATAGGACACGCCAAAAAGGATCAGCCAGGAAAACAGGAATGTGACCATCTCCAGGCCCCAAATGAGGCCGGTGTTGAAGCCGTAGCGCAGCACCACGTTGATGAAGGTCACGATGGTCATGCCCGCCAGAAGCAGCGCAATCATCGTCTCCTCGAGTTCGTGGACAAAGCGGCCCACCGGGCCCTTGGGTACATATGCCCCGGACATCGCCATTCCTCACCTTGATCTGGGTATGCCAAAAGCCCCGGCGGCCGACCGCCGGGGCGTATGTTAAGGCGCGTGACCCTAGTTCACGGCGGCGTTGATCGCCTGGGCCGCGTCGATGTTGTCCTGGCCCACATCGTCCTTGAACTGGTCCCAGACGGGTTTCATAACGGCCACCCATTCTTCGCGCTGCTCGGGCGTGAGGCTCCGCACCTCTCCGCCTGCGGCGATGATGGCTGCCTTGGCCTCTTCGTTGACTTGCGTCGACTCGCCGTTGCGCATCTGGGTCACCTCCGCAAGGATCGTCGACAGCTGGT
>ERZ1740072.707-NODE-707-length-13256-cov-8.416635_pt1 | contig 13256 bp, 9 predicted proteins | sample MGYA00581733_ERZ1740072 | MGnify/ENA primary metagenome ERZ1740072 (study PRJEB43018, sample SAMN04849741) | marine metagenome | isolation source: floating plastic debris | place: Pacific Ocean | collected 2008-08-30 | study: EMG produced TPA metagenomics assembly...
GAAGGATCTGAATTTCAAGGTAAATAAATACACACTTTCAGTAGCCATCATTGCACATAAAAACGGCTCTATGAGGTCAATGATTACTAAATAACTTCAAAGCCACACACCATCGTCACCACCAGCTTCTAAGCTAACGTAGTTAGCAGTGGGTTAAGGCAAGAAAGACACCGAGACCAACAAACATGATTTCGGAGGTTGTTTATGTCTTTTCCAATAACATTGTCCAATTATAAATTTTATAGCAGAAGTTACAACGTTACATTAAGTTTTATGACCAAATTTTGTTGTCGTGATTATGGACTAGAACAATAAACCCATGTGGAGACAGGTCTTGTGTCTGAGACTACACAGATTATTTATCTGCCTCGGAATCTATCTTCCGCAAGTCTGGCTGAATTTCCCAGCGATTATGTCATTATTTGTCCCTTTAATATATTTCGCACAGAACCAAAATTAGGTTTAATAAGTTGTACTCAACATCACAAGACAAATTAGTCCTTGCTGAACCTCTTACACAATTATGAATTTTCTTAGATCTAAATTCAAAACATGTGTGCGCAAAGGAAGCACCTTGTGAGACACAGGGACAATTTCAGGGTCTCGAAATAGCCGTGATCTGATTATTTAGTAAGCAGTCAAATCACGAACCACTAAAACCTGTGTAGCTTGTATCCCGAAAATTAGAAAAATCATCTCCCACCCCCAATTTTTAGATCATTTTGAAAATGATGAAAAATATTTTAATATATCTGATCAATGAACTTCTGCTTATCATTGGTCTGATGGCCCCAAAGCAGAATCACTATGGAAGACTCTACAAGCGCCATGGTGTAACATAATCGCCTTCATAATCGTAATTATGTCAAGTATAAGCTTGGTGTCAGTACAATGAAACTGAAATGTGGGACCTTCTGGCAGCATATATGATTAGAGTTTAAAGTTTTGTGGGGCCATCAGAGTTACGGTGATATTTATATCATTGTTATCAGCAGCAGTCATCTGCGGAACAGCTAAACAGCTGAGCCATAGCTGCTGATGATCTGGGATTAAATGATAAACAATGCTAGCAGGTGTTCTGCTGATGGCTTCATATATCAATGTGGTACTGATGCCTCTTTTTGTAGTTCACACTTTTCAATAACATCTCTGTAAACTGTTATGTAACTCGTGAAATTAATCTGTATTTTCATTCAGTATACTCAGAAAGCTGCTGTGAAGGGTATCTCAACATTTAGCAGAAACTAATAATGTTCCAGAATACTTGTATCATGATTAGTGATTTTAATCACAATGCGAAAGTTGAGTGCATAATTGATTTGTGGTTTGGTGAAGCTGTCTGGCCAAAAGCCAAGTAGAAGTGAAGGCTGTGTCAGCGTTTGTCAGGCAGCCGATGGCTCTGCTGTCAAAATTCCGTCCTCTACTGCCTGCCTGCCTGCCTGCCTGCCACAAGTGCAGTCTGCTTCATACACACCCGGTGGCTGGCTATTATTTCATATTGCCTGGAAACAGAGATGGAAAACATTTAGTTTGAAAATTTGCTCATAATACAAAAGTGATCAACAAAATTGTTGGAAAAAGTCAACAAACCTGACTCAGATGGCTTTATAATGACTGGCTCATTAGGGCAGAGTTATGAGTTTGAGTTGATTTATTTATAGGATGAGAAATAAAGTACCTCTAACCAAAGACCTTCCCCACGCTATGTTTTGGTGCTTGGTTATACACAGCGATTAATTTAGTGTGAACATTTTCGATGTTTATATTCAAGAATCTCACTGTTTACAAGAAAATAACTAAAGATATACTCAGAAATTATTGAGATACCCATGGCTTTCCAATCAGCATAGACGTGTGTCAGAAAATCGCACAAAAGGCAGGGGAATCGCAGAGCAACACAATTCATCAATTCGCGAAATCTAAACTAATGGTCCACTGGCTACACAGTAATCATAATTCCTCGATCTCACCTAATGATGTCTATTTCAATTCTAAAGTTATATCATCAAATTCTGATTAGCTGACTGAGAAGTGATCAAATGCTGATATTAAGATTTCTCATGTCTAAATCCTTTGGTCAGCAAACGTAAATAATTGTTGAATTTTGCTGTATGGTGTGAAATTACTTTACCGATACTGGCATACATTAGTAGACCTCCTATGGTCTTTCATATGTGTAGCTAGGCATAATGTTTGAATTGATTTGATATTTTTAAAATCTTTGTAGTAAATCTGTACCCATGGATTCCGGCTGATGTACCAAAAGCAAGAGCCTTCATGCAGTATAATCTCGCGGTTTGCTATGCAACTAGAGGAGAATTTGATAAAGCAATGGCCACTCTCGCTTTAGTAAGTAGACAAGTATGAGTGAAATTTTTTAACAACGATGGATAAAGTATCATGAGAGAAAACATCCACCCATTTAATTGGCAAAAATTGATGAGCTGCTAAGCTTTGCATTTTCTTCTAAAATGGATTAATCTCCATAATAATATGAACTCCACTGTTAAGTGGAGATATTACCCAGAGGGGTAGTACCCCCACCTCCAATGCCAATAATCATTATCTCAGAGAGAAGGGAACATCAAATTGTTAGATGTGCTTTGTTCACAGCAAATATTGTGAGTCATAAAAATTCTGGGGATGGTTCTTGTCGATATAGAAAATATTTACTATGGGGAGAAAAAATGAACTTATCTTTTTGATGCAGCGTTTCATGCCATGGTATGATGCCAAAATGCATTGCAATATGTTTTTGTGAAAAAATTCTGTCAAATTGTTTACAATAATCATACACAATGCTGTCATTATGATGTTTTGCAAAGATTGTGGTGATTCCAACCTGACTACTTTATCACTTTCTTCCCGCTATATTTTTGTTTTCAGAATGTTTTCAAGACATTTTTCTATTTTTTGTATTTGTTTACTTGTAGTGTACTCAGACTATTGGGACACCACTGCCTGTTCATGTTTACTTTCTCAGACTTTATCTGGATCTTATCGATGGTATGTATTTGCTGGGAATAGTTGATAAGTGGGCTGTAGCTGTTGATTTATATTGGAAAGAATGGCAATCCAACTTGCCCTTTGAGAAGAATTTTTGGGAATATTTCTGTTATATAACACATTCATTTTGCTAACACCAAATTGGCAAAATTTTTATTTTTCAACTAGCTGTTTTTAATATATACATGTAACATGTACACAAATTCAAAAAATCAAAAATGGCTAATAATCGAGTCTTGAATTTACTTTAGCCAGGTCACATAGTTCTTTTATAATCTGATTCGGATACTTGTGTACCCTGTATGTCCACAGAAACAATTTAGCATGGATATCCAGCTGCAGAATTTTTGAGACAGTTTCTCACTTATTAAACGTAGCATCAATAGAGGTATTATTGTTTTACTACGTGTATCATAGCGTGTTTGATACATTAACTTCTAGCTGTAGGGTAGTACCTAGCTGAGAATCTCAATAGGTGCTATTTACTCGCCAATTACTCCCCAACTGTGTCAGGTAATTTGATAACAGAGCCAAGCCAAAGATTTCCCCTGGAAAAAAATCTCATTTATTTGCCAATTTAATCCTGTCTTTATTCTTTATACTATGAACTAGGATCGATCTAGGTGTAAAGGAACAACTTGATATAGCTCACCGCCCTTATTTAAATAAGAGTGAAGGTATATTTCTTCTACAGGACGAAGAAAAATAGCACAGGGAATAATCAAAGAGCATTTTGGTCATGTCACTCCGAATAGAGTACGGGATGAAAGGTACTGAAATGGCTACCCGGGTACAAAGCTGATGAAGAAAGTCAGCTGAAGGCGCGTTTTGTTGCAGGAAATGTTACATTTTCTTTAACTATGTACATATTATGCAGAGGCTACCGTGTTGTTCTCTGTAATTGTTGTTTTGCTTACCAATTTAGTAGTGATACGGAGTTCGCCTACTTTCTGCAATAAACTGAGGGTTTTTCCCACCAAGTCGAGAGAATTTTTAAGCCAAATCATCCGGTCTGAGAATGGATGAATTACTCTTGTATATAATGTCATGTCAGATTTTGTATGATTATCAACTTATAAACCAATAAACAAGGGCAAGACATCAAAGAAACAATCCTTAATATTTCTCACGCTGCAGTCAATTAGCGGGTTGTAGGAAGTTGCGGTGATGGAGATATGACATGGTCATTGTTATGACTAAATTCTTACTTATCACTGCCAAATTCACTACAATCCTATATGATTCATCTCAAGCATTGCTCTAATACCATGATATAATGGATTTAATTTAATAAAATTAGTGCTGCTTAGCATTGATTATAAATGAACCAAGCATCGGTCATTTCTTAAGAGGATGCCACAGATTTCCCAACAGGGAAGATTGACTGATATTTCACATAAATTGCACTACACCAAATTAGTTGGGGTGTTGCATTTCGTATATGCGTACGCGATATATAGTATGCGGAGTTTTTACCTGCTTCTAGCCATGATCAACATCTCTGAGCAAACCCAGGAGGAAATGTTGACTGGTTTGCATTGCTCGGTGTGGGAGGGATCCATATGCTACCAATAAATAATTGAACCAAGTTTCCTCTAACATAGGCGTAACTTCCAAGTCTCTGGCAACAAAAACATGGATTTTATGATCCTCCCATTCTGAAAACCTCGCAAGTACGGGAATATATATAATATTCTAAAAACAAACCTTCCATATGAAATGAACACAGGGAATATTTGTTATAAATAATTGTGAATATGTTTTTATGTATATGGAGGGTACTGATTGACCCTGATTGGTTTGCCCTGTATTCTAACTATTAGAATCCTTCAGTCACACATCATTCTTAGTGCCTACACATGTTGTTTGTTTGAAGTTACATCATGATAATTGGTTTCAGGAGTTATAACACCGTTTTGGTAAATATTATAACACATATTGCTGCCTGCTGACCATGTAAGCTACGAGGTTATTCAGTACATCGCTGTATTGTATTGATATGTTCAGAGTGTTAAGTGCTCCCAGCCCTAGCTAGCTAGAAAATTAGATTAAATTGGTTCCAGGCACTTGTAGATTGGTTACGCGAAAAAATCCTCCAAATGGTTTCCAGCATTCTGCACTTTCTCAACTCGATATCTGAGGTGGTTCTGATTTAATATTAGATATTTCACTCATTGCCCATCTATTGTTTTCTTATTGCCCCTCAATTATTGATTTTGAAGTGAGGATATCCATCGGTTAGTGCGTTGGGTTTCTAACACTTTTTAGCCCCTTTTTTAACACATAAGTCATGCTTAATTCCTGTTCAAATAAGAGAAATGATGTGCTGTTGTTGATTTTCTCATGTGTACACCTAAGTGATAATTTCCTGAATAATTACTTTATTTGGCCTCTTCTTAGCTTGTCTGATAAGCAATTTTTTTCTAGTGTTTGTATGGCTTAAACAAAAATTGTGCTGGTGGAATACATGAGCGAAATCTTAAAGACTTTGATTAATTTGTATTATGTCTCCCTGTCATGTCTTTTCCATGTTAAATTTGCAGGTTTAGACACTTTTGAAGATTTCGTGAATAGTCCAAACAAATCGGTGATGCCAGTAGTTTGTCAGTAGGAATGATAGTTGGTCAGTCTAAATGGTGATCATGAGTTAGGAAAAGAAAATTGATTAGACAAGTTTTTTTTCGGTATTGTTATTTTATGTATTGAGCTGTTTTGTTGATATTCCATAAGGTATGAAAGATAGATGTTTGAAAAATGAAAAAAAAAATGCTGTACCGTATAGTGGAAGCATCGAATAAATATTCCTATTCCTATTCCTGTTGTGCATTTAAAATCCAAGATCAGATCGTAACCTTAACAAAATCCGGAGCAAGCAAATGGCAAAGTCTGTTTATCAAACACAATGGTATTTGTATATGATATTGTTACGTTATTTTTGGCCCAAAATTAGCCAAATGTACCCATATCTCAACCCTGGGTTTGCAAAGTTTGGTTATGAAGCCTGGGTCTAGACCTACAATATATCTCTCGTGCTCATTGCCCAGTTCTGTGAAAACTCTGATGATTGTTTAACTGATTTTGACTTGATTAACTATGTCTCTACACGTACAAGCAAATTAATTTTTCACCAAGATTTAATTCTAGCTTTCAGTTAGGCTCAGGCACATAAAACTTGGTTTTGCGAGATGCAGGATGGTACTTTGGTAAAAGTGGTCAAAGTCAAAATTGTTAAAAGTGGCCAAACAATAATGGTGGTATGGGATTTTGTGGGAATTGAGATTCCATTTGAGAAATTCCCCTTTATTGCCAGAGATATGTATTAACTTAAAATTTTAAGTTGGAATATCATCAAAAGGTTTATCCAAAGCATGGCTCAAGGATAGGCATTATCAGTGGTCACCATCATGTGGGATAGCCGAACATTCAAGCAAGTGGTTGCTTGTTGCTTGTTGGTGAAACTTTATATTATGGAAGATGCTTTGATGTATGTCTCAACTTAGAACCGCTGTGGCATTTGCACGGGCACTGTACACTAGGCTATTTCAATAGATTTACCAATCAGCAGCTTAGGCTACACCAATAACATGTCTTGATCTACATGACAAAGTGGTAAACTCAAGCAGGAGGTCTGGCTGTATATTGTTTTAATTTTGTATGCCCTTAATAATGTGGAGGCACCATATTATCGGTAATTTTGTCGAGGAGGCATCATTTTATTGGCTATTTGAGTAAGGAGGCATCATTTTATTGGGTAAAGGAGGCTGGTGGAGTTTTTTATTTATGTCCAAAATTATGCTGGAGGTTGGCTGGAGGGCCGGTCATCTAGAACAAGTTATTTTATTATTATTATTTTACTGAGTATACAGTGACATCTCAAAACACCTCGATAATTACTACCGTGAATGGTTTGTGTTTTTGTTTATTAACTCTAGGATTCCTCAACTATTCAAAAAATTGGCAGCATTTTTACGCATACAAGAGAAATTCAGACGGGTAGTTTTTAATATCAGAATTTATTTGATAATTGTTTGAAAAGTCTTAATCTGCAAGACAGAAAACGGATTGGAATTTGTTTGTAAAAAGAATCGTTACATATTGTGGTACTTCTGGGAGAAAAATAGATTCGGGTTGTATGTTGATTCTGGAATATAGCACGTCATGATATTGATAATTATCATATCTACAACTTTATGGTCATCTCTTGAGGTTTTGCACAATAAATTAAAAAAAAGAGGTACAGAGTAAAGAAATAGCGCAGACAGGCTGTAAAAAGACAGAAGCATAAAAGGGCTTGTTGTCGTTGGTATAATACAACAGCAATGATTGAGCAAGAGACCAAATGCAAAATTTTGCCGAGGCTGTGTTGTTGGCGCTGCCAATCCCCTGTGTACGTATGATCTCTGTAGTCTCTCCTTGTTCTGAAAAAGAATTGAAATGGAAAATTAAATCACTTCCTTTTTTCGAAGAAACAAGATCATCTGCAATTCTGGCATTAAAGAATAGCAAAAGAAGTTGGGCATTGCGATTTCACTTTTGGTATCCGCAGCGCTGGTTGAAGCACTGGTCAGTGGTGTTTGCAAATTATCTTGATTAAGTGAAAGGTAACCGAATCTTAATTTGACTTGAGGCAACAAGTATTGTAGTTGTAGTGACATATTAAATCCCTCAAGTGAGGTTAGTTCTGACACCTTAATGACCACAAAAAATTGAAATTCTAAGTGTAAAACAACCTCAAGAACTTAAGCTGATGTAATTGATGACTACTGTCACAATTTAATTCTGAGAGGTGTATTGTTTGTGGTCAATCAGCCGCCTGGTCAGCCAAAAAATCTAAACAAATATTGTAGGTTTTCTGATTTTGAGCAACATTTGAGGAATATTTTGCTGTAACAATTATTAGCGACAAATAGATAATACTAACTGTTTAAAAAGTAATAGTAGGCTGGGAAAAAACTCATCAGTGCATCTGACCAGACCATGCTCCTTCCATCCTCCAAACACTGAACGCATAGCTTAGCCTCTCGTGAGCCATATAGTTACATCCGGGTACTTTAACCTCGATCTCGTCATTCCGCAGCACCTGACACAGAAAGTCAATGTAACGAGTCGCTAATTTCAATGTCTGAATTTTACTGAGCTTGTCTGATGGTAATGTTGGTATGATTTTTCTGAGCTGCGCAAAAGCGTCATTAAGCGACTGAGTTCTTTGCCTTTCTCGAACATTGGCCATGACTCTTTGCACATGTACTCCTTCAAAGTTCAGTGTTGTCGATTCGTCAATCTCTGTTTTAAATCGTTTGATTGTTGAGCCGGGACTCAGTGAGCCTCCACAGTCATCTGGCAGCGATCTTTTGCGACACAATGCGTTATCTGTGCTGTTGCTGTATTGATCTTCGTCTGAGTATGAGTTTGCGCTCTCAGAGTCTGTATTTGGGAGTGGCTGTCGTGTGAGGGGTGGTATAGCAGGTGTGTAATTACTGTAATCACTCGATCGCTCCATGATATTCATAACTCTTCTGGGTTGGTTCTCTGGGTCTAGTGCTGTTTTTTCTGATAATAGAATCAAAGTAACAATGCTTAGAGGTTAGCATTCCATATAGCTTGTCACTTGACTGTTTTTATCTAACAAAAACCTTGTCATAAATCGGAGTGTGATAGACTGTTTTTATCTAACAAAACCTTGTCAAATAAATACAGTCAGATAAAGTTTGTAACCATGTAATGACAAAAGTTTACTATTCCGTATAAAATCTGCCAGGATAGCCTATGAACGAGCACTAAAGCGAAAGGAAATGTTTATAAGAAAGCAAATGTCAGCATAAACAATCATACAACACTTATCCTAACTTTGAAAAGAAAACTTATATATACAGTAAGGGCATCTGAGAGACTAAATCTGTCAGACAATGCGACTAATTATGTCATAAATTAGACAGGTGACAGCGTATTCATCAAGAAGCTGCCTCTTTTTTAGCACAGTTTCATATCACAAATCGTATAATTTTACGATCTCTGAGGTTTTAATTTTAGTTTTGTGTTTTGATGTTTGAAATTCTTCCCATCATCTTGGTGCGTGTACTTGCGCATCCTTGCGTCCTGAAGTCTTCAGGACCCTTTATGGAATCATTACCACCAAACATTTAAGAATTTCCAAATTTAAATCAAACACTAAATTGTTGATTATTTAAACAGAGAATCATCAAAGAAATAACGCTACTGCATCAGAACTGTTTACTTACCTTGGATTTGTAAATCCTGTATAGAACTCTCACTTTGTTACACCATTAGAAAACCACCGTGAAGAAAGCCGTGCTGTGTCCGTAATCTGTTACCAATATCTGAATGAGAGATGTACATGCAGTAGCGGCTATTTGATTGTCATCCAAGCAATAGTTCTCCTCAAAGTTAAATGAAGGAATTGATATCAATTGTGAAACTGCCGAAATGTTCTTGCTGCCAAGATCAGCCAATCAAATTTAGGCAGCAAAATGATGATGATCATTGATGGTATCCCAGAGTATTAAGGTACTTATGCAAACAAAAGAGCTCATGGTTATTAAAATAGGAAGAACTTGAAGGTAGAAAACATGAATCCATGTTAAATGAGTATTGGCTATTATATTTGTTGTTACCATCTGAAGCCCCCACCCCCCCCCTACAGTTGCTGCTATTCCTCAATATCTTGTCGTCACTAGTAATTTTGGGATATAGCCGAGGAAGAATTTCAAGATGAATAATATTTTTGTACAACTGTGTAACTTGCTCATTTCTTAAAAAAGCAACGCATCACAGAATTAACCTGACCATCGCTACAAACTTCAGCAGAAGAGTGATAAAATCAATGATGTCAAGAGGTGTTGAGTTTATAGTTCGTTTTTCAGCCATCATCTAGATAACAAAGAAGTGAAATATATGACAAGGCTTTTTATCGATAGCCCTGCAGGCAGGCGTCACTATTTAGTATTCTTTTTCATGTGCATCTTTGGTCAGCTCAAAAACTGAAATAAATTTCAAGAGTTGCCTGTGATGTTTGTCATGCCCACACTGAGAGAGCGATAATCAATGTAAGACTAGCGATTGAAAATCACTGTTGTCTGAAATGCAAGACCATTTCTCGCTAGATTGTGTAAGCTACATGATTAGATTTTTTGAAACTGTTTACCCATATCAGTCTGCAGAAATGCCGATTTCTAGTCAATCTTTGTACGAAACAGATACAGTGCACTTTTACTCAGCTGAGGACATAGAGCCAACATTTAAAATCAGCCATCAATTAGTGTTCGAGGATTATCTACCGTCAGACACACAATCAACATTAAACAGCTTTCCTAAGAGTATAGAGTCAATTGATTCATATGACAATGGTATGTTCTACACTTACATACGTCTATACCAACCATACTGTATATGTTAGTTATCACGTATAGGAATTCTCATGATCCACCAGTAAGTTCAATGACATTTCTATAATTATTCAGTCGACGTCCATTCTATCCTTCAATCATCCCTCATTCAAATCAAAGGGGTATTTGATTGTTCAGACAGATAAAAGTCACAGTTGTCTTTTCAAGAATATAGAGTAGACAACCCCTTGAATATATGAAGGTCTACTTATTATTGGTCTTATGATTTGTCTCATTGGTAGGAGAAACATGATAATATCCATCTGACTCATGAGTCAGCAGGCCACTTCAATCCAGAGCTAGGGAGGGTGATAACATAATATGTCATTTGCGGTATTTTTTCACCTTCAAATTTGTTTAGATGTCCTTCAAAGCTTTTGCAAAGATCAAGTTGTTCAATATGCATGTACATGTACATACATACATTCATCCACTAGGTCTTTGCGGTGCCAAGCATTACCAGCAAGGCGAGAACAGAGAAAAACGGAGACTAAATAACATAAACAGTGCCTTTGAATGTCTAAAGAAAGTCATTCCTACTTTTCCATTCGAGAAACGGTTAACAAAAATAGACACACTACGACTAGCGATATCCTATATTCAGATGCTTGAGGCAATACTGAGGTCAGAGCAGCATCCAGAGATATTTATTGGTCAGCTTCTTGATGGTAGGATTACTTCTGAGTGGTATACACATGGTAAGGAAATTGGGTTCATTTGCATGGTAATTTGTCACATAGCATTTTGTTCAATGTCCTGTGTAGCCCAGATCAAGCAGCTGCCCGGAAATTAAAGTTTTCAGATCCCAAGCTCGATCAAAACATTCCTTGTTTTAATCTATCTGGCTGTAGTTCTGCTTTGCAAACAGTGTCCCTCCTTCACCATTAAGTGTGTATATGAATTAAATGTCATCTGATTGGTGTGGCTCTGGCTTTTAGACAGTTTTGAATATGTTGTGATTTGTTTGCGGGCTGATAAATGCATTCGCATATATGTAGATATCTATGCATTTATTTGACAGAGCTCTCAGCAAGATTGAACTGGCTTAATTGGGAAAACCTTGGAATGGTACACATGAGCAACAATCCACCAGCAGAACAATGAGGAACCTAACATTTTATTTAATAACATGTACTTGAAATTACAACGGAACCTACAATAAAGATGATACTAGTACATTCAGTCATAACGTTCATATGAAAGAGATTTTACAGACCAAAAAGATTTCTCTAAAATGCCTAGCAAAAATATTTTTGACAGAACGGAAGCCTTTTCCTATTTTTGGCACATCAAATAAAGCAGTAAGAGTTCTCTATCTCTATCACAGTCAAAGTACATATACATCTAAAAAAAGTCATTATTACTATTCGCATATCAGTTATATCTGGGATACTTTATATAGTTGTAAATGCAAGTCAGCATTAAAACCATATTTGATAGTGCTAGTGCCACTATGGTATTAGAGATTGAAAATGTTTATGCATCATACCATAATACATGAGCAAATCCGAAAAACTGATTTTACAACCTGTCAGATCAGATTTTCAGCAGTTTTTCCACAGATAATTCAAATAAAATAGATATATTGTATTTTTTTATAATCACAACTGCTGCATCACCATTTTCCAAATTACTCTTTCTGTTTCAAAAGATCCTGATTGTTGAAAACTGCAGTCACATACTGTTCAAACATTCTATCCACATATGAATCACCCCTAGCAAAGAAAGTATCCACAAATGCTACATGCCCGCCTCGTTCTGTCAATACTACAGCCAGGTTCTCTGTCTTCTCAATCTCCTCCACAGGGATACCTAAAACAAAGAAATAAATGGATTCCTTTTGCCTGTGTATTTGTGGGCAGATGGTTATAGCAGCTACCGCAGTCCACAGTTTCATCACAACATAGCAAAGTCTGAATGCCCAGACTTTGCTGGCGCCTGTGAGAAGAGTGCACAAGGCAAATCTTTCAATTCTTGGCATGCTGCGTGGACCAAAGTTTAGGCAGAACGACATGAATCGTTCCTAACAAGAGCACCACAAAATAAATCGATCATTGGAGTTGTGCCCACATATAATAAGAGCAGACAGCTCTCGGGTTTTTGAAACCCATAAGATGAGCAAGAGATAAATGAATTTCATGAAGTTTATTTATGTCATTACCACAAGCTGACGATGGTATTGATCTCTTTATGATGGAGCAGGATGGAGTTTAAGCTTCAACTGTATAAAAAATAAACGTTAACTTCAATGTTTTGTCAAATTGTTTGCAAAACTGCCAATGAGCAGTTTATCACTGTGCAAAGGTCATACCAAGGAGCTGCAAGAACTTACTGTATCCAGGAGAAAATGGATCATCGAGAGAGTTGATCATGAGTGTTGGAGTTTTCACACTCAGTACTTTATCAGATATCTTTGCTGATGCGTAGTAGTGATCTAGAGATTCAAATCCAAAAACTCGGGCAGTAAAACTCTCATCGAACTCATGTATGGTGTTACTCTACAATAGGAAGAGGCTAAAACATTCAGCCACAGGAGCAATGGTAGAGATCTATCTTCCAGATTCCAGAGTAATCAAGTTCACCTAAGTCCACACTGCAATGCAGTGAGGTCAATGAGGAAATTGTAATCTCAGGTCTCATACATACCCACACACAGTGTGTAAATGATACCGATTTACTGTTTTTAAACTCGTAAACCATATGTCATGACGTATCAAACGTCAGATCATCTGATCTGATCATCTAATATCACCAAATATTTATCAAGCTCAAGAATATAAATCACTTACTTCTCTGATGTGATCAAAATTCACCATTCCCTCAAAATGATGAGCATTCCTACAAATA
>ERZ1740072.709-NODE-709-length-13188-cov-5.926978_pt1 | contig 13188 bp, 16 predicted proteins | sample MGYA00581733_ERZ1740072 | MGnify/ENA primary metagenome ERZ1740072 (study PRJEB43018, sample SAMN04849741) | marine metagenome | isolation source: floating plastic debris | place: Pacific Ocean | collected 2008-08-30 | study: EMG produced TPA metagenomics assembly...
CAATGGTACTGGAAAGTGGATCTGCACAACCTCTTCCACTTCCTGCGCCTGCGCGCGGATTCACATGCCCAATACGAAATCCGCGTCTATGCCGATGCGATCTGCGACATGGTGAAAGACTGGGTGCCTGCGGCTTATGGTGCGTTCGAGGATTATCGGATGGGTGGAGCCACTTTGTCGGCCACAGCCATTGCGTGTGTGCAGCGGATGCTAAAGGGTGAAGAGGTGACGCAGGAAACCTCTGGGATGTCCAAGGGGGAATGGCGGGAGTTTATGGAAGTGGTGGGTTGATTGAGTGAGTAAAAGAAGCTCCACTATAATCGTTGCGGGTTCAAGTATTGGCCAAGTATCTGCCGAGACCGATGACGATTTTCTAGTCGACTGTTTTGTCGATCATCCGGTCTTGGCCGAAGTTATTGATCCCCAGTCCTCCAAAATGATTGTGTTGGGAAACACTGGCGTTGGAAAGACTGCTATTTTAAGGATGATCGAACGGCAGAAAGAGCTCTGTACACGAATAGAGATAGATGAATTATCACTAAATTATGTGTCTAACTCGGACGTTATAAAGTTCTTGCACACTATTGGAGTTCCAACGGATCGCTTTTTCCAAGCTCTGTGGAAACATATCATTTGTTTGGAATACATTAAGCTTCGTTACCGAGTGAATAATGAGAATAAGTCAAGTAGCTTTTTTGATCGTCTGCGTGAGCACTTTATCGGTGATGGGGCAAAGCAAAAGGCTCTAAAGTATCTGGAACGATGGGAAAATAAGTTCTGGGTTGATTTTGATGAGAGTGCAACTGAGATCACCAAACAGCTCGAAAAAGATGTTGCCGCCTCAGTAGGAGTTGACTTCGAAAAATTCAAATCAGATGCCGGATACTCTCGCAAGGTGTCAGATACGAAAAAACACCACTTGCAACAAAGATTGAAGAAATTCGTTGATGCAGATTTGCTGGCGGAGCTTGCAGGCGTGATTAACTTGCTTGCCGACTACAATGCAAATGAGAGCAACTGCAATTATGTTTTAATTGATCGCCTAGACGAAAATTGGGTTGATGCAGACTTGAGATTTAGACTGAACCGATCTATGATTGAAGCGCTAAAGTCAATGCGTCGACTGCGTGACCTTAAGGTTGTTGTTGCGTTGCGTGCAGACTTGATGGAAAAAGTTATCCAAGAAACAAAAGAAGAAGGGTTTCAATCCGAGAAATATGCAGATTATATCTCTCGCCTTTCTTGGGAGCCTGAGCAGTTAAAACAGGTAGTGAATCGAAGAGTGAACTTTTTGTTCCGCAAACGATATACCAAGGATAATGTTTTTTTCGAAGATCTGTTCCCGGATAAAATTAATCGGGAGAAGCCGTTCCCATATATTTTGGATCGTACTCTTCACAGGCCGAGGGATGCCATCAATTTTGTCAATTATTGCTTAGGTCAAGCGGCCGGAAAAGAAGTTGTCAATCAGTCAGCGGCAACAGCTGCGACACGATTGTATTCAGCCGGTCGGCATGAAGCCCTCATTGATGAATGGCGTTCGGTGTTTCCCGCAATAGAGCCATCATTAAATGTCCTTAGAGGGAGACTTCAGTCTTTCCCACTGAGTGAGTTACATACTTCTGATACTATTGATCGATTGCTTAGTGATGTTTTTGCTCAACCAAAGTATCAACTAGACCCGTTAAATGACGTTTTGGACGCTGCCACAAGCGCCGACGATGGCGATGGAATTTTCAAGGTTCTGCAAGAGCTTGTAGATCGACTGCATTTGGTTGGAGCAATCGGGGTGAACGTGGCGCCGACTGAACCCATACACTGGTTTTATAAAACGCAACACAGATTGCCGACTGCCACGATAAGTCTAACCTCAAAAATACGCGTTCACCCAATGCTGCACTCTGCGTTGGCAATTAGGTAGGTGTTCGTAAGCGTCGTATTCCCAAGGCAGCAAAGAGGAGGTCTTGCTGTTCTTGCCCCTGTTTCTCGCCACTTAATCAGTCAGCGATCAGAATTCCCAATGCGACGCAACAATTGAGGTCCGAGCGGCATCGTCGGTGCTGCGCCATATTGCAGTTTGGCGCCGCGCCGGTTTGGTAATCTGCATGTCCATACCCTCTCATGCATCGCTTCGCGATACGTTGTCGGGTAACGCCCCACCTGCGCTGGCGCTGACTCCGCCCGCCATCACGACGCCCCACAAACGTAAACGCACCGAACGCCCGCTTAATCCTGTGAAATCCCAAAAAAGGGTACGTAACGGTGCACGGGTTGTGCACGTGCTGTGCACACTCTGTGCATCGCCCAAACCCTATGTTTTTATGGCGTTAACACCTATTTGCGCGCAGTTGCGTTTTTGCCGGTGCACCGGCCCAAAAGTTTCAGATCGTCACCAAATCTTATCCACAGCCATTCATAAAACTGTTACATTAGGGATATGAGACGATTCCTCCCCCTGTGTCTGGCCCTCGCCGCGCCCGCAACGGCCTCTCCCGTTGCCGATGTTCTCTGCGCGCCGACCCCGCAAATGCAGACCAAGCTGGAAACGCAATACGGCACCACGCGCACCGCGTCCGGTCTGCGCGACCGCGAACAGGTGATGGAGGTCTGGACGGATGACAGCGGCGACTGGATCATGGTCGCAGCCTACGCGTCCGGAACGTCCTGCATTGTCGCCATGGGGGAACACTGGACCGACACCAAAAACCCCGCCTGAGGCGAGGCTGTCTGCCCTAACATATTGACGTGTCGCGGTAAAACCGTCGCCTTACAGCAGCTTGAGGTCGCCCGCCATCTGACGCCCGTCGCGCCCTTCGAGCATCTCAAAGCCGACCTTCTGATTGTCAGCAAGCCCTGTGAGCCCCGAGCGTTCTACCGCTGAAATATGTACAAAAACATCTTTTCCGCCGTCGTCAGGAGCGATAAATCCGTAGCCTTTTGTGGTGTTGAACCACTTCACGGTGCCAGTTGGCATGGTCCGTGCCTCCTTTTGCCTTGCAGTCAGTCCCGCGCGCGCGGGATTTGTTCATGCCCTGACGATCACTCATATTTGTAACGCCCGCGCATGGGGTATGAGATTGCCTTTTGCCGTTGAAAATCAAGTCAGCAGGGGTGCAAACCGCACGCATTGCTGCTTTATTCAACGAAAATGTGATGGATGGTTATGGAAATATACGGTTTGAAAACATGCGACACCTGTCGCAAAGCAATCAAGGCGCTGCCCAATGCCCGCTTTGTCGATGTCCGCAGCGAAGGTGTTCCAAAGGATGTGATTTGGGGTGCGCTCGCCATCTTTGGCGAAAAGCTGGTGAATACCCGTTCGACCACGTGGCGCAGCCTGAACGAAACAGAGCGTCAGGGCACACCAGAAGACTTGCTGGCTGCGCACCCGACGCTCATGAAGCGTCCACTTATCGATGATGGCGGTACTCTGTACCTCGGCTGGACCAAAGACGTTCAGACGGCGCTGGCTGCGGTCTAGACCGATACAGGTGAAGCTTTCGGGGCAAGGGCGCGGTCAAAAGACAGCGGCCCAGCACCCTTGATCACCAACACCAGCAGCAGGAACACCCACAGCGCGCGCTGATCCATGATCAGGCTGTTCGAGGGCGCGTCAAACCACGCTCCAAGCACCAGCCCATCGCCCCATTTGTCATGCCCGTTGAGGTCTGTGAGCGACTGCACCACGACAAATCCGATCATGCCCAGCGATGCCAGACGCGTCAGCAACCCAATGATGATCAACAGCGGCAGCACAAATTCGGCCACAGTGCCGGCTGTCACCACCGCCCAGTGATACAGGCTCAATTGAGTGACATCGTAACCAACGCTCTCCATCACCTTGGGAAAGATCTGTGCATAGGCCCCAAGCGAGGGTTGGAAAATGCCAAACAGTCCATCCCCCACTTTCGTCAGTCCGGATACCCAAAAGTACACCGCCAGCACGGCCGCAAACAGAAAGCGTGCGAGGGTCGGCAAGATCCATTCAGCCCGCTCGAGCGGTGCGAACATGGCGATGTAAAAGCGAGTTAGGGCAGTCATTTGGTCATTCCTTTGGGGTCGTGAAGTCGGCAATTGCATTGTGTTGGATCAGCAGGCCCAGCACTGTTGTAAGATCAAAGTCGGGGTTCGTTGTGCAGGCCGCGTCTTGCGCCTGCGCCAGCGTGGCCCCCGACGAGATCTGGGTAAGCCACGCGGCCTGAGCAGGATTGAGCGCGTGCGGTTCCGGGTCAAACTCTGCCCGCGTGATCAGTGCCACTTGCGCCACAGGTCGCGGTTTGTCCGCTCCTGCAACCGTATTGAACCACCAGATATCGACAAGCGGCCATTGCGACGGAACCCATTGCACCGTTGCGGCGAGCGCGACAGTCGATCCCATCAGAGCTTCTGGTGTCAAGGCACCAAGCCGGGCGGGATCAAAGGGTGCCGGGTCGGCAGCATGATATGAGCGGCGCAAAGCCAGTTCGAGACGCGACACATCTGAAAGGTAACCAATATGCGCAAGGGGTGGGAACGCGTCGAGGAACGCGGGCAATGCGTCACCGTAGTGCATCATCAGCGGCGAACTGGGCGGGTGCGCCCTGACGAAAAGCCGAGCCAATTGATCAAAGTTCTGATCGCCCAGTAGCTTTAAGACCACGGGAAAGGCGATGCGCAGTGCATCTGTCAGGGCGACCGTCACGTTGTTGCGGTAGACGTCAAATCGCTTGATCGCTTGATGCCCCGCGGCGTCTTGCAAACCGGCTGGAGCAGCTGCGTCAGGGTCAAGCAAGGCGGCCCGGAATTGGGATTGCATGCCTGTCATCTGTGACTAGCCAGGGACATGCGCGGCGAGTGTTTGCGCGGCGCGTTCGGCCTCTGAGCGCAGCGTTGCCCAATCGGGCACGTCATTGTCCCACTCCACCAAAACCGGGGCTGGGCCAGTCAAAGTAAGCGTGTACTCAAGCAAGGCCCAAACCGGTTCAGCCGTTTCGCACCCATGGCTGTCGATAAGCAAGGGTGCGCCATGTTCGTCAGCATCGTCCGCGTGACCGCCCACATGGATTTCTCCGACGCCAGAGAGGGGGTAGGCATCAAGGTATCCGCGCGGGGTGTAGCCAAGGTTCGTTGCAGAGATGAACACGTTGTTTACATCCAGCAACAACCCACAGCCTGTCTTGCGCACCAATGCCGCCAGAAACTCGGTCTCGCTCATCGTGCTTTCCTCGAACGCGAGGTAGCTCGACGGATTTTCCAGCAACATCTGGCGGCCAAGAACATCCTGCACCTGATCAATATGATCAGCTACGCGCGCAAGAGTGGCGTCCGTATAGGGCAGGGGCAAGAGATCATCCAGAAACTCGGCCCCATGTGTGGACCACGCGAGGTGTTCGGAAAAGCTGGCTGGCTCAAGCCAGTCGACAAGCTTTTTGAGGCGGGCAAGGTGATCGGTGTTCAACGGGTCTTCGCCCCCGATAGACAGACCCACGCCGTGAACTGACATGGCAAAGTCCGGGCGCAGTGCACGCAGTTGCGCGTGCGGTCGCCCACCATCACCCATGTAGTTTTCTGCGTGTATTTCCAACCACTTGACCGGGCCGGGATCGGCTCGCAGGTCGGTAAAGTGTTGGGCTTTGTATCCTACTCCGGGGGCGGCGGGCAGGCGACGTGCATTTTCTGTCGCATCCAGCATGATTTGGCCTTTCCAGAGTGGTTTGTCTGCGCCCCACGCAGGTGTTGCGGGGCGCAGTAGTGTCTTGAAACGAGCGGCGCTTATGCGGGCAGGTCGCGGTCCAGCTCTTCGAGCGATCCGGTGCGCGGTGTGCCGTCTGCCATGGCGGGCAGTTCGATTTCGGCGCATGTGCCTGCGTCGACAAGCGTCCAGGCGTTACCCTGATAGTCAGTGACAGATGTACCTGCACATGTTGTGCCAGGGCCTGCGGCGCAGTCGTTTTCACCAGCCAGCGAAACACCGAAGCATTTTTCCTTGCCAGCGGCCTGTGCCTGCGTGGTGGTTTGCGCGGCCAGTGCGGCGGCGACGGCGCCGGCGATTGCAACGGATTTCATTGTTGTAGACATGTTCAAGCTCCCTTTGGAATGGTCGTGCAGACCGTGTATGCCCTTTGACTAAGACACTTTGCGCTCACATTACCACTCACAGCAGCGTGAGTCACAGACCCGTGACAGGATGTCAGGATTTGGGCCTGTTTTGACGTGAAACAGGCCCAATTGTTGCAGTTTTTCGCTTAGCGCTGGTCCGGAGGCGTGGCGTCATGTGACAAAGCCCCGATCAGATCATCCAGCGGTTGGACGCTGGTCTGCTTTTGGCCAAGGCGTCGCACTGTAACGGTGCGCTCTTCGACTTCGCGCGCGCCCACAGCCAGAATGACGGGCACTTTGCCAACCGAGTGTTCGCGGACCTTGTAGTTGATTTTCTCATTGCGAATGTCAGCCTCGGCACGGATGCCTGCGGCACGCAGCGCTGCGACCACCTCGATCACATAGTCGTCTGCATCCGAAATGATCGACGCCACAACAACCTGGCGCGGGGCAAGCCAGAACGGCAGCTTGCCAGCGTGCTCCTCGATCAGGATGCCGATGAAGCGTTCGAAAGAGCCAAGACAGGCGCGGTGCAACATGACGGGCCGGTGTTTGGCGCCGTCGGCACCAACGTAGGTCGCGTCCAGCCGCTCAGGTAGCACGAAGTCCACCTGATGCGTGCCGCATTGCCAATCGCGCCCGATCGCGTCTGTCAGAACGAATTCTAGCTTGGGGCCATAGAACGCCCCTTCACCGGGGTTCAGTTCTGGTTCGATCCCTGCAGCACGGGTGGCGCCCAGCAGCGCCTCTTCGGCCTTGTCCCAAATCTCATCCGACCCGGCGCGCGCCTCGGGGCGATCTGAGAATTTCACGCGGAAACTTTCAAAGCCGAGGTCTTTATAGATCTGAGTGAGGTAGTCGATGTAAATCGCGGTCTCTTCCTCGATCTGATCCTCGCGGCAAAAGATGTGCCCGTCATCCTGGGTAAAGCCGCGCACGCGCATGATCCCGTGCAGCGCGCCGGACGGTTCATAACGGTTGCACGACCCAAACTCGGCCATACGCAAAGGCAGATCGCGGTAAGACTTGAGGCCCTGATTATAAACCTGAACGTGACAGGGGCAGTTCATGGGTTTGAGGGCGTTCACGGCCTTTTCGCGCGCATGGTCTTCGTCCACTTCGACGATGAACATGTGCTCTTGATACTTTTCCCAGTGGCCTGACTGCTCCCACAATCGGCGGTCCACGACTTGGGGGGTGTTTACCTCGACATAACCGCCCTGGCGCTGTTTGCGGCGCATATAGTCTTGCAGTTCAGTGTAGATGGTCCAGCCGTTCGGGTGCCAGAAGATCTGGCCAGGGGCCTCTTCCTGCATGTGAAACAGGTCAATCTCGCGACCGAGTTTGCGGAGATCGCGCTTGGCCGCTTCTTCGAGCATGTTCAGATGTGCGCGCAGTTTTTCCTTGCCGGTGAAGGCGACGCCGTAGATGCGTTGCAGCATTGCGCGGTCGCTGTCGCCGCGCCAATAGGCCCCAGCAATGGACATCAACTTGAACGCATCGCCCGGCACCTGACCGGTATGTTGCAAGTGTGGACCACGGCACAGATCCTGCCAGTCTCCATGCCAATACATGCGCAAAGGCTCGTCGCCCGGAATGGCGTCGATCAATTCGACTTTATAGGGCTCCCCGCGGTCCTTGTAATACTGGATCGCCACGTCGCGTTCCCACACCTCAGTGCGGACAGGATCACGTTTGTTGATGATCTCGCGCATCTTTTTCTCGATCACACCGAGGTCTTCAGGAGTGAAGGATTCAGCGCGGTCAAAATCATAGTACCAGCCGTCTTTGATCACGGGGCCGATGGTCACTTGGGTGTCGGGCCAGATTTCCTGCACAGCGCGGGCCATGATGTGGGCCAGATCGTGTCGGACAAGTTCGTTAGCCTGCTCTTCATCGGCCATGGTGTGGATCGCAATCTGTGCATCCGCATCGATCGGCCATGCCAGATCCCAATGCTGACCATTCACAGTCGCGCTGATGGCTGTTTTGGAGAGCGATTTTGATATGCTTTCGGCGACAGCGGCTGGGGTCACGCCCGCCTCGTAGTCGCGCGCATTGCCATCGGGAAAAGTCAGAGAGATTGGGGCCATATCGGCACTCCTCGTCAGTTTGGCGCCTACTGAACGCCCGGTTGCGGGTTATGTGTGAGGTGCGATTTGGCAGGGTGGACCGCTTGCGTCAAGCCCGCCTTGATGCCCCAAGGAACAAATGCGGTTGGCTGCGGTGTGCGAGTGACAGCCCAACGCATGTGCACAGTATACCATCGGGTGCTGAAAAAACGACTTTTGCAGGGCGATTTGCGACGTTTTAGGCTGGACCTTCGACGTCAAACCCCTATTTATCGAAGTAATCCACTATCGGAAACTTCTGATCACAAGAGGAACGTGCAGTGCCCAAGTATAATACGAATTTCGAACTGAGCATCGAAGACCTTGACCTGATTGAGGATGCGCTTCGGCGTACCAAGTTGGCTCAGACACAGACCAACCTGAAGGTCGGAAAAGCAGACGAAGACGTGCGCCAGATTCACGAACTGCTGGGAAAGCTGCACAATCAAAAGACGTTCTACCGTCCTGCCAAAGGCCCCTATGTCGGGGGATAAGCGGCCCCTTCCAACCTCATTGAAAATCTCGAAGCGGCCCCAGGACGCCTTATGAACCCAAGCGTTTCGTAAAACGCGCCGGCGTCATGATTGTCCGGGTGAGTGCCTACCGACACATAGCCACATGCCTGCTTTTTCGCGTTGGACACGCACGCATTGACCAGTGCACGGCCGACGCCTGTGCCGCGGACGTCGGACCGCACAAAGAGGTGGTGAATGTCCATACCACGCACACCAAACTGCAGTTGCCCGATGCGGGTCATCGCCGCGTAACCCTGAAGAATGCGTGCAGGTCCTTGAGCTACAATCACTGTAAACCAAGGGGACGGGCCACAGGTGTCCCGAACCAAATGCTCGACATTGATGTGAGCCGTGTCGTCGTGATGAGCAGCAAGGCCGCCGATCATGTCCACCAACTCTGGTAGGTCGTCGCGGTGCAGGGACCGTGTTTTAGTCATCTTTGATTTCTCCTGTGAGGCGTCACAGGGGAGGACAGGGGCAACCGCTGGGACGCGGGCCTGTGTGTCAGATGAAAGACAGCATTTCGCCACGCAAACTCTGTGCGCGGCGATAGTAGCGTGATGTGTCTGCTGTTCTCATGCTTTCGGCGTAAGCATCGGGACGGTGTGGGTCAAGACTGTTTCATGCCACAAGCAGCTGCACGCCGATGACCAGTGTGCAGACCCAGCTGAGCAAGAAAAGTGCAGGACGCAGTGGAAAACGCGCACGTCCGCTGACCATACCAACTGCATGAATCAAGCGAACCCAGAAATAGATGACAGATGCCCAGACCGTGAGTGGGGTGGAGACATCGACAGCTTGTGCAACCAGCACAAGCGCTGCAAAGGGTGCGATCGTTTCAATCTGGTTCAGGTGCGCCCGGTGCGCGCGGTGCACCCACGCAGGAAACCCGGTCAGTGGTGGAGGGCGATCAAACGGATCCAGCCCGCCTTGGGGGTGCATGTTGACGCCGACAATGTAAGGAATCCACATGGATGCCGCGAGCAGCAGCGAGAGCGTGAGGTATGTCAATTCGGTGGTCATATCGCGTGTCCTTTGTCGACCGGGGTCGGGGGGCAGCCCCCGCCGCTGTCGCGGTTCCCTCGAAGTTTATTTGGCAAGATGAAGATCGGATCAGGCAAAGGACGCGCTGCCGAAATGTGCGTCGTTGCCGGTTTCGAGCCATGTTTTGAGTCCTGCTGCCCAGCGTGCCCAGCCGTCCGCGACCCCTTCGCCCGGCACAACGGGAAAGGTGAGATCGTAATGTTCGATGGTGAGTTTGACGAAATCGCCCTCAGGCTGCATCAGATAGATGACCCGGCTGGGTGCACCGCCACCCTCCCAATGTGGTTCGAACGTGCATTCCATGCGCGTCTTCGGGTCCGTTTTCAAAATGACGTTTGACATCAGTGCTGTGCCGTCGGGCAAAAACATGGTTGTGCGGTCTCCATCGCGGTTCGCGTGGCTGGCCATAAAATGGTAGTGTGCGACGTTCTTTTCGTCAGCCAAAGCATCCCACAGCCGATCCTGACTGGTTCTGATGTAGGTTTGCATCACGAAATCTGGTTTTTGCATTGCGCGGTCTCCTTCGAGCTGAGTTTTGAGGTCAAGAACTGCTCGCGCTGCCGGTTTGACGAGCAAGGGCTCGATCCAGCGGTCTATCGCTTGCTGCAATGGCAAGGCGTTGAGGTAGTGATGCTTGAAGCGTCCTACCTTTTTTGTGGTGATCAACCCGGCTGTTTCCAGCACGCCAAGATGCTTCATCACCCCGAACCGTGTCATGTCGAGATGAGTCTGCAAATCTTGCAACGTTTGTCCGTCACGCATGCGCAGACTGTCGAGCAGCGTGCGGCGAGCGGGGTCGGACAGGGCTTTGAACAGAGCATCCATAGACCTTCTATATGTGATTCGTTAGTCACGTGACAACATGGTCACCTAAAAATTCACTTGGCGTCAGGATGGACAGTGCCCGGTGCCCTGCGCATGATCCCTCAAAACCAAAGGGGAGAGCGGCAGCCATGGCAGAGCCTGAATTTCTGGAAACAGCGCAGGGGCGCGCGCTGGCCTATCACCACACTCCGGGCGTAGGCCCGACTGTGGTGTTTCTGGGAGGCCTGAAGTCGGACATGGAGGGCACCAAGGCTGTGCATCTTGAGGCATGGTGCGCTGCACGTGGCCAAGGCTTCTTGCGTTTTGACTATTCCGGACATGGCCAAAGCTCGGGGACGTTTGAGGATGGATGTATCGGGGACTGGGCGCAGGACACGTCTGAAGCATTGAGCACCTTGACGACGGGACCTTTGGTCGTGGTCGGCAGTTCAATGGGAGGATGGCAGGCGCTGCTTTTTGCCCGCGCGCATCCTAACCGTGTGGTAGGGCTGGTGACTATCGCGGCAGCGCCTGATTTCACCGAAGATAGCTATGCGACTTCTTTCACGGACGCCCAATGGGCAGCACTTGAGCGGGACGGACAGGTCGAAATGCCATCGGATTACATGGAGCCCTACATCATCACACGCCGGTTGATTGAGGACGGGCGTGCAAACTTAGTCTTGCGCCCCGTGCTGCCGCTTCCCTTTCCGGTGCGCTGCTTGCAAGGCACGCAAGACAGTGCGGTGAGCACGGAAACGGCTGTGCGGTTGCTGGAACACGCCGATAGTCCCGATATGCGGTTGACACTGGTCAAAGGTGCTGACCATCGGTTTTCTGACGGTCCCTGTCTGGGTTTGATCGAGGCGGCTATTGTCGATGTTCTGAGTGCGGGTACGTGAAAGTCGTTGTCGCCGTCGGCGTGGTTCTTTTGATCGCAGGGTGCGCTTTGTGGCTGTTTGGGCCCTATGAGGATGCGACCCTCACCCCGGATCAGATCACTGTTGGGCCTGACCTTGACGGCCATTTCGAATGTGTCGAGGCGCCGTTTGATGACATCACGGAAGGGGTCCAAAAACAGGTGATATGGGCGGGCGAGCAAGGCGTCCAAACAGACTGGGCAATCCTGTATGTGCATGGGTTTTCAGCAACATCTCAAGAGATACGCCCCGTCCCGGATCGTCTGGCAGAAGCGCTTGGTGCAAACCTGATCTTTACCCGTCTGGCGGGACATGGGCGAGATGGCACAGCACTTGCGCCGGGATCTGTGCAGGCGTGGGCCAGTGATCTGGATGAGGGACTGCAAGCCGCGCGGATTGCCGGACGCCGCGTTCTGGTCATCTCGACGTCCACGGGCGGTTCGCTGGTCGCGGCGCTTGCGCAGGACAGGGCCATGATGGACGCCGTGGCGGGTTTGATCTTTGTCTCGCCCAATTTTGGGATTGCCAACCCAATTGCGCGTCTGCTCAGCTGGCCTGCTGCACGCTATTGGCTGCCCCCGTTGGCCGGGGCGACGCGCAGCTTTGAGCCGCGCAATCCTGAGCATGCCACCTTCTGGACAACGCAGTATCCAAGCGTTGCGGTGCTGCCAATGGCTGCCCTCATCAATGAGGCAAACGCTGTCGATCATGCAGATCAAACGATCCCCGCGCTGTTCTGGTTTTCGAACGAAGATGAAGTTGTGCGCCCGGATATCACGGCGCGGGTTGCAGCGCGTTGGGGGGCGAACACGGTGGTTGTCAATCCGGTGATGGGGCCGATGGATGACCCGCAATCCCATGTAATTGCAGGCGATATCATGTCGCCTTCGCAAACGGATGGGGCAGTGACCGGCATGCTGGACTGGGTGCGGACGCTGGAGGTGCGATGATGGAACAACGGCTGTCCCTGATTACTTTAGGTGCGCGGGACATGGAGGCACTGGCCGCGTTTTACGAAGCCATGGGCTGGACGCGTGTAGACAGCGCGGACGGTGTGATCGCCTTTGATCTGATCGGGCAGACCCTTGGCCTCTACCCGCTTGCCGCATTGGCCGAGGATATTGGCGTGCCGATTGAATCTCTTGGACGTGGCGCGATTACGCTTTCGCACTATGTGAGAGACAAGAGCGACGTTGCAGTCTTGCTCGCGCGGGCTGAGGCGGCGGGGGGCGAGGTTGTAAAGCCCGCGTCGGATGTGTTCTGGGGTGGTCATCACGGGTATTTTGCCGATCCTGAGGGGCATGTTTGGGAAGTGGCCTGGAACCCTTTTTCCCCGCTTGGCCCAGACGGAGCGTTTCAATGGAACGGGGTGGGATAATGCGACGTCCGGCCAGCATGTGGAGCCTTGAAAACTTTGGGCGTGTGCGGCTGTCGAAACACTTTTATATGCGGGATTTCCTCTATTCCGAGATTGGGAACTTTCACGAAATCCAGAATCTGCCACGCGATCCTGATCTGGTTATCGAAAATGGACGGATGCTGTGCACGCATCTTCTTGACCCGCTCGAAGAAACCTTTGGGCGCCTCGCGATCCGCTCAGGCTACCGCTCGCCCGAGCTCAACAAATTCGGCAATGAGAACAAGCTGAACTGTGCGCGCAATGACAATCCGATCGAGTGCCACATCTGGGACTGGGGGCAGGGGGAGGATGCCATT
>ERZ1740072.710-NODE-710-length-13178-cov-4.639717_pt1 | contig 13178 bp, 18 predicted proteins | sample MGYA00581733_ERZ1740072 | MGnify/ENA primary metagenome ERZ1740072 (study PRJEB43018, sample SAMN04849741) | marine metagenome | isolation source: floating plastic debris | place: Pacific Ocean | collected 2008-08-30 | study: EMG produced TPA metagenomics assembly...
TGCATCAGGAACCATCACTTTCTTCATTGCCGCCATGTCTCAACCTGAAGGCCGCCACAAAGGGGCTCAGATTTCGCCCCAATTTACTCGTTCAGGCTCCGCCCTCGCGCGGTAACGGCTTGCCGCGCAGCTTCGACACTCTTGGCGGTAACACCAGCGGCATGTTCGGCTGATCGGGTCACTTCAAGCCGCTGGCCTTCGCCAAACGTCGTGGCGAATCCATCATCGATGATTTTCTTGTAATTGCGCAGTAAAACTGGGTCACAAGATGCCATTTCGTGTGCCAGTTTCACGGCTGACGGCACCAATTCATCGGCCGAATAGACGTGATTCACCAATCCCCATCTTTCCGCCATATCCGCATCCAGGAAATTGCCCGAGAAAGAGAGCTCCTTGGCTCGGCTGGTTCCAATGAGTCGCGCGAGTTTCTGACTGAGGCCCCATCCCGGCATGATTCCGACGCGCGCGTGCGTGTCGGCGAACTTGGCGTGCTCCGATGCGAGCAGGACATCGCACATCAATGCCAGTTCAAATCCCCCCGTGATCGCAAAGCCATTAATCGCACCGATGATCGGCCAGGGATACGCTGACAGTCCTTTGGCGAGATCAATTTCACCGCCATCCGCGCCGAGGGCAAATCCGGTTTGCCCGGCCTCCTTCAAGTCAACGCCAGCAGTGAAGGCCCGCCCCGCGCCCGTCAGAACAACAGCGCGAATGCTGTCATCCTCTGCCAGATCCGCGAACGTTTTCACCAATTCCGCGCGTAGAGCGCGACTGAGAGAGTTGAGCGCAGCTTGCCGGTTCATCGTAACAATGGCAAAAGGCCCGTCTTTTTCGACCAAGACTATATTTTCCGACAAAATGCTCTCCTTATGTCCTGATTTCGAAACGCGCTTGGTGTAGGCGTTTCCGTGATGATGGTCTCAAGCTTCGCCTTGCAGATGTTCGGGCTCCACGCCCTGGGCCCGTACCAGACCATCAAGGTCGCGACGAATCTGGTCCAATGCATCCGCGTCTGTCCCGCGTGCGATCAGCGCCACACCGTGATCCTGCAAGGTTTGAAACCATGGATAAGATCCGATACTGACGTCCGAATATTGCTCCGAAAGCGCGGCCAGTGCTTCGGCCAGATCGCCTTCGCGTAAGCCGGCACCGCGAACAGTAATACTCTGAACAACCGCGCCCGATTCAAGGCGGTGGCCGATATCATCAAGCATCCCTTCGACAATTTTCGGGACGCCAGCCAGGGTGAAAACATTGCCCGTCTGAAAGCCGGGAGCACCCGACACTCGATTCTCGATCAGGGACGCGCCTTCGGGCACGCGCGCCATGCGCCGCCGGGCAGGCGTAAACTCGGTGCCCATCTCCTCGTAACGCGCTGCCAGCAAGGCCGCTGCTTCCGGGTGCTCGCCAATGCCGACGCCGAAGGCCGCTGCAATCGCATCCGCCGTAATATCATCATGCGTCGGACCGATTCCGCCCGTTGTATAGTCATTGTTATATGCCGCCCGCAGGGTGTTCACCGCATCTACTATCCGATCTTGTTCGTCAGGCACGATTCGCACTTCTTTGACCGGTATCCCGAACGGCGCCAGATAGCGCGCAATGGTCTGGGTATTGATATCGCGGGTCCGGCCCGAGAGCAGTTCATCTCCGATGAGGCAGATGGCGGCGGTTGGGGATGGCTTCATCCGCCTTGCCTACCGCATACAGAGCAGGCCCGACAACCCAAATCCAACCCCATTGCCGCCTCGTCAGGGACAGAATGCCGTCTATTCTGACGGCCATCAACGTGCGAAACCGGTCGAAAGGAGCATTAAATGGTCGAGATTGGTCCAAACGGGTCCGTGCTGACCGGCGATCAGACCCCTGTTTCTGAACCGGCATCCTATACCGTTCCGACGATCGCAAAATTTAAACGGATCGGTCTGGCCAGTTTTCTATGCGGCATGGCGGCCTGCATTCTGGTGACGCTGATCGGCGTCATTCTGCTCTTTCTTGGATTTCAGATTGCCAGCCTGTTCGGCCAGGATGCCGGTCTGATCTTTGCTCATGAGGGATTTCTTCAGGGAATTGGCTTTGCCACTCTCATGGCCGCAATGAATTGGTATTTTGCATATTTTACAGTGCCGGCGGCCTGGGTTGCAATCGCCGTTTCACTGGGGCGGCTGCCCCGGCGCGGGATCGTGCACCCGCAGCCCTATTATCGCTGGGGCGCAATCTGGGGCGGGTTCCTGGTCGGATCGACCACGGGAATCGCGTCCTTTCTGCTCACCAACCTGAATTTCGTCACCGGGACGAGCGGATTCATAACCGGCGCTTTAATCGGTGGCGTGGCGGGCGTGGTTTGTGGCGCGATATTTCGCGGCATCGTCCGACCGACGGAGCAGGTCAAGCAGATCCAGGTCGACGTGTTCTGATCCTTGACGCTTCGGTCAAATCCTCCCACCTCCCCGGCATGGGAAAATCAGACATTCAAATTTGGACCGATGGTGCCTGTAGCGGCAATCCCGGACCCGGCGGTTGGGGGGCCTTGCTGATCGCGGGCAAGCGACGCAAGGAAATCTATGGCGGTGAACCCGATACGACGAATAATCGTATGGAATTAATGGCCGCGATTGAGGCCCTGAATGCACTCAAGAACGCCAGTGACGTGACCCTCCATACTGACAGCACCTATGTCAAAGATGGACTGACCAAATGGATTCATGGCTGGAAGAAAAACGGCTGGAAAACCGCTGCCAAGAAGCCGGTCAAGAACAAAGACCTTTGGCAGGCGCTGGAGAAAGCCTGTGCCCGACACGAGATCAAATGGGTCTGGGTCAAGGGCCATGCCGGCGATGAGGGCAATGAAAAGGCCGATGAACTGGCGCGGCGCGGGGCTGAAGACGCGCGCGGATAACACGAATGTGAGGCCGCTGCATTGAACCGCATGATAAGACGGGCGCCTAACTCAAAAGGAGCTCCTCCCATGCGATTGATTCTTGCCGCGACTGCCGCCACCCTTATGACCGCCTGTAGTCAAGCCGACGTACCGGCCTCAGAACGCGCCGCTGTCACAGCCCCCGCGGAAGACACCCGCGTGCTTGCAGTTTTGAGCTATGCTGACTGGTGCGGCAGCTGCAAAGCCCTCGATCCCAAGGTAAAAGCCGTACAAGCAACAACGACATTTGACGGCGTGGAGTTCGCGACCATTGATTACACATCACGTGACGCAGATGCCTTCTTTGCCGATGCCGAAACCCTGGGCGTGGCGTAAGCGATGCGCGCCACCTTCCCCGAACAGATCAAAACCGGCCGCCTGTATCTGATCAATCTGGATAGCGGTGAGGTCGTTTCGACGGTCGACAAGTCCATGGATGAAGCGGCGATCAGCGCCGCCATCGCTGAGGCAGCAGCGCTTTCATAATTTTTTTCTGACGTTTGTCAGGATCTCCTCTTTCCATTCGTCTTGTTGACAGATGCTGCAATCAAGCAGGATCTTTTATCAGACCTCTGGAGGGAGGAATTTATTATGGCTAAATTTGTTTTGATGCTGCACCACGCGCCGGACCGTTACACAAATCTCGGTGAAGCCGAATTCATGGATCTCATGAAAGACTATAACGGCTGGGTCGAAGAGATGAGCGCCAAGGGCAAGTTCGAGGGCGGTGAGAAACTGCTTGATGAGGGCGGTAAGATCGTCACCAACAAATCCGGTTCGGTCGAAGTCCATGATGGTCCATTCGCGGAAGTCGCCGAAATCCTGGGCGGTTATATGGTGATCAATGCAGCGGACTATGATGAAGCGGTCGAAATCGCCCGCAGTCACCCGCACATGAAGCACAATGAGACCATTCTCATCCGGCAAACGGACGCTTCGGCGGACGAGTGATGACGGCCACCACCGACATACACGCCCTGTTGGAAGAAACCATTAGACGGGAGCGAGGTTGGTTGATTTCCAGCCTCGTCTCCCGACTGGGGCCCGGCAAGGTCGATCTGGCCGAAGATGTCGCGCAGGATGCGATTGTCAAAGCGCTCGCCACCTGGCCGTACAAGGGTATTCCAGACAATCCGCGGGCCTGGCTACGCCGAGTGGCTGGCAATACGGCGATCGATCGCATACGGCGCTCTGCGCGTGAACTCGGCATCGATGATGACTGGGACCTGGCAACCAGCGATGAGGATGTCATCACGCCGTCTCTGAGCGATCCGGAACTCGATCTCATGGTTCTGTGCTGCGACCCTGCCCTTTCGCCGCAGGATCAACTGTTTCTGGCATTGAAAACGGTCTCGGGCTTCACCGCCGCCGAGACCGCCGCCTTGTTCTTTCTCAAGGAAGACGCCCTTTCCCAGCGCCTCGCGCGCGCCAAACGTCAATTGCGCAAGCAATCAGGTGACCTGGCTCGATATCCAACGCGGTTCGCGCTGAAGGACCGCCTGCCCCGATTGCTGAAAGTCATCTATCTGATGTTTGCCTGGGGGTATTTGCCTCGCCGCGGAGATGTGGTTTTTCGCGACGATCTTTGCCGTGAGGCGATCCGGCTTTCAGAAGGCCTGCTGGCGCAAACCGACGGCGAAACGGCGGGGCATCATGCCTTGCATGCCCTTTTATTGTTCCAGGCGGCGCGATTGCCGGCCCGCGCGACAGAAGACAACACACTTGTCCCGCTCGAACAGCAGAATCGCGCGGATTGGGACAAGGCGATGATCGCGGATGCTTTCGCCCAGATGGAAGCGGCGCAGTCCAGCCCGGACCTGACACGCTATCATCTTGAGGCGGGAATTGCTTCAATCCATGCCCAGTCAACCACATGGGAAGCGACGGACTGGGGCTCGATCGCCCGCTTGTACACATTGCTGGATCGACACGCGCCATCGCTCGCCGTCTCGGTCAATCGGGCCGTGAGCCTGATCTATGCCGGCGAGCGGGCGCAAGCGACGGACATTCTGGACGGGCTTAAAGACCATCGCGGCGCAGCGGAGTTTCCTGGCTATCACCTGGCGGTCGCCAAGCTCGCTCAGGCGAATGGTGATCCGGACACGGCCAAGGACGCACTTAGTCGCGCCAGTGCCTGCCAGGTCTCCACACCCATCGCAGACCATATCGCGCGTCAGGCTGACCTGATTGAGGCCGGCGCCTAGTCGTTGAACCGACCGTCCTCAATAATGGCCTCATAATCGGCCTGGATCTGCGCGTATTTCATGTCGATGCCGATTTTCATGATTTCGTGTGTGAAGATATAAAGCCGGTTGGCCTCAACACATTCCGCCACCCAATCAGCAACCTTGTCCGGGTCCAGCCCGCCTTTGATGACCGCATCCATTTCCTGGAATTGCGGATCCTGCTGCGCTTCTTCGAGAGACACCGTGTTGGAGGGGCGGCCAAATCCAGTTGTGTGAATCTGGGTCCGGACCCAACCCGGGCAAAGGACGCTGACTCCGATCTTGTGTGGCATCAGCTCGGCCTTGAGGCTTTCCGAATAGCCGACCACCGCATATTTCGTCGCATTGTAAGGTCCCATGCCGCCAGGCGCGACATGGCCTGCCATGGACGCGGTATTGATGAAGTGTCCGCCCTCGCCATGCGACTGGATCAGCGGCGTGAACAACTCCACGCCGTGCACAACGCCCATCAGGTTGATATCAACAATCCAGCGCCAGTCCTGCAGCGGAATCTCTCCCGGCTGGCCACCCAGCCCGACGCCGGCATTGTTGGCGACGATATGCACCTTGCCGAAATGGTCGACCGTCTTCTGTGCCGCCTCTTCAAGCGCGCCCGCGTCCGCCACGTCGCATACGACGGATGAAACAGCATTGCTGTCTTTGGACAGCGCCTCGACGGCGCGCGCCAATCCCTCCGCGTCTCGATCCGCCAGCATGACGCTGGCACCGCGGCTCAGGAAGGTTCGAGCCATTGAAAGCCCCAATCCGCTGGCGCCGCCCGTGACAAAGGCCACGCGGCCTTGAATGTCGCTCATCTTCTTTCCTCCAATACAAACGGCCTGCCAGGGCTGCCCTGCAGGCCGTTCAGGTTTCCTCGTACGATCCCTTAGGCGTCAACCGTGCCCTTCATGAAGGCCGCCAGACGCTGATTGATGATCTGATCCGCTTCAGCCATGATCCGATCGATCAATTCCTTACAGGTCGGAATATCATGGATCAGCCCGGCAACCATGCCACAGGACCAGGCCCCGGCATCCATGTCACCTTCCATCATGATCCGTGGATAAACCCCGGCCACTTCGCCGATAATGTCTTCAAACTTAAGGTCGTCGCCGAGCATTTTTTCTTTCTCGAGCAACCGCTCCACGGCCTCATTGGTCAAAACCCGCTCTGTATTGCGCAAAGGCCGCATGACGAGGCGCGTGTCCAGTTCTGACGCTGCTACGATCGCCTGTTTCACATTCTCATGCACCGGGGCTTCCTTGGTGGCGATAAAGCGTGTGCCCATATTCATGCCCTGTGCGCCCATGGCAAGCGAGGCGACCAGGGAACGGCCATCGGCCTGCCCGCCGGAGGACACGAATGGGATGTCGAGCTCATCCGCAGCGCGCGGCAACAGGATCATGTTCGGAACATCATCTTCGCCCGGATGGCCACCGCATTCAAAGCCATCCACCGAGACCGCATCACAGCCAATGTCCTGCGCCTTAAGCGAGTGCCGAACCGAGGTGCATTTATGGATCACCTTGATGCCAGCATCCTTCAGATGCGGCAGGACCTGAGCCGGGTTGCGTCCGGCCGTCTCAACCACTTTGACTCCGCCATCTATAATCGCCTTCACAATGGCCGGATAATCCGGCGGATTAAGCGTCGGCAGGAATGTAATATTCACGCCGAAAGGCTTGTCCGTCATGTCATTGCATTTAGCGATTTCATTTGCGAGATCCTGCGGGGTTTTCTGGGTTAGTCCGGTGATGATCCCCAAACCCCCTGCATTCGAGACCGCAGCGGCCATTTCAGCGAAACCGACAAAGTGCATGCCACCCTGGATAATCGGGTGCTCAATGCCAAACATTTCCGTGATGGCGGTTTTCATGCGTCTATCCTCCTTGTTCTTCGCCACAATGTCCCTCAAACTGGCGCGAAACAAGTCTGACTTAGGGGAAGCGATATGGCGCTGAAGCTGTTTTTACATGGCGTTCCGGATACGCCCTCGATGTGGGATCCGCTGATCGCTGAGCTTGATCTCGCCGCGGATACTTATCAGGCCCCTGCCATGCCAGGCTTTGTTGACCCCGCACCTCCTGACTTCTCCTCGACCAAAGAGGCCTATGTCGACTGGTATATTGGCGAGATGGAAAAGGCGCATGCTGACGCCGGCCCGGTAGATCTCGTCGGACATGACTGGGGCGCCCTTATCACCATTCGCGCTGCAAGCCTGCGGCCAGACCTTGTAAAGACCTGGTGCGTCGCCAATGCTCTGCCTCACCCCGAATACAAATGGCACCGTATGGCCCGGATGTGGCAGACCCCGATCGTCGGCGAGGCGATCATGGCGGTGACCCGAAAGGAAGCCCTCTGCAAGGGCCTGCACGCGGCCGGCATTCCAGCTGATCTCGCTTCAAAAGAGGCCAGCCACTGGACCCCGCACATGCGCAAAGCCATTCTGAAGGTGTACTGGTCCGCCAAGACGGCTGGGTCAGACTGGTGGGATGACACACAGAACCTGCCAGAGCGCGGGCTCGTATTCTGGGGGGTGGACGATCCGTACGTGCCGACCTGGGTGGCGGACAAGTTCTGCGACGCCACCGGCGCCAGACTGGAAAAGCAGGCCGCGACCGGTCATTGGTCGATTATTGAGCGGGCAGATGTGCTCGCTGGTTTGCTCAAGCAGCACTGGGCCTAGGGCTCGAAACCGCGTAGAAATGCGTCGACGTTGGCGCCGAGGGACTCAACGGCGTAGCCTCCTTCCATACAGATCAAGGTGGGCAGTTGCAGGTCCGCGATCAGGGATGCCATCGCTGTATAATCTTCGGTTTCGATCTCAAAGAAACTGATCGGATCCCCGGCAAATGTGTCAGCGCCATAAGGAACAATGAGGAGGTCCGGCGCAAATGCCTGAACCCGCTCAATGGCCTGTACCAATTGCGCGCGATAAGCGGGCCACTTTGTCCCGCGCGGCATGGGCAGATTGAGATTGAAGCCCTTTCCGGCGTTTTCCCCGACCTCATCACTGTGGCCCCAATAGAAGGGATAATCGGTCTTTGGATCGGCATGTAGAGAGACCATCAAAACGTCTTCGCGCTGAAAGAAAATATCCTGCGTGCCATTGCCGTGATGGTAGTCGACATCGAGCACCGCGACCTTCGCTGCCCCCCGCAGGCGCGCCTGCTCTGCCGCGATAGCGACATTGTTGAGATAGGAATAGCCGCCCATATAGTCGCGCCCGGCATGGTGACCCGGAGGGCGGCAAAAGGCGAAAGCACTGCCAGCGCCCGTGAGGACAGCCTCCAGCCCATTCAAGGCTGTCTGCGCGTTCCAGTACACGGCCTGCCAGGTCCCGGCGGCAACCGGTGTTCCGCAATCATAGGAGTATTGGCCAAGCTCGGCATCAATCCGGGTCAGATCCAGCGCGCGTCGGCCGCGAATCGGAAAGACGTATGGGAAGGCATCGCCCGACCGACCAGCAGAGCGCCAGTCATCATGCGCGCGCTTCAGAAAGCCGACATAGTCCCGGTCATGGACTGCCAGTATCGGCGCTTCACCAAAATCCTCGGGTGCACGGCGATCCGGCAAAACCTCCAAAATGGCATCTACCCGGGCTTGCGATTCGGCGTGCGGCACCAGTTCGCCATTCTGCAGCTCGATGGCAGGCGTGTGCGCCGATTGAAAGTCAGAGAAAAAGGCGATCATGGAAGAAACAGACCTGCGCGATTTGAGGAATTTGAAACGCCCTTCAGAGACGAGAATCCATATCGACGCTGTCCCGATCTCACGTCAACTCCAGCGGTAGAAATACGACACACGACCCACATTTTCCGCCGAATTAACAGACGCTTAGAGCAACAACTGAACTTCAACTCTCGGCATTGGAGACGAATCCGGGAACAAAACCCGGAATGACAGCAAATTGGGACAGCTGATTCTGGTCGCCCAAGGGCGCCCGCAAATAAGGAGAGAACCAATGTCCGAAGAGCCTCAAGCACCGCAAGGCGACGTGACCGAAGCATGGCGCGCGACCCAGGACCAGAAATCGAAAGCCGGGCGCCTGCGGATCTTCGCCGGGATTTCCTGGCTCATCGCAATTGGCGGCGAAGTCGCCGGGATTGTGCTTTTACTGCAAGGCCGGTTTGATGACGGCAATCTGCCGCTTCTGATCGGTCTCCTAGTCGGAATTGCGGTCTTTGCCATTGCCGGCAGCCTGATGTGGAAAGCCGCGAACAAGCATGATCCGGCCAGCAAGGAAGAAGCGTTCAAATTCTTCGTCCAGAACCAGCTGGGTGCGATCATTACCATTATCGCTTTCCTGCCGCTTCTCGTCCTGATCTTCATGGACAAGGATATGGATCCCAAGAACAAGCAGATTGCGGGTGGCGTCGGCGTCGCTCTGGCGGTCGTCGCAACCCTGTTCGGGGTCAGCTATAATCCCCCCTCTGTAGAGCAATATACAGAGGATATGAATGAGTGTGCAGCGCAGATCAAAGGCAATCTGCCGACCACGGCCTGCTCGCCGGAAGTCGCCGAACAAGCGCAGGACATTGCCCGCGATACAGATGCGGTCGTCGAGGCCACCGGCGGCAGCGAGGTCGTTTACTGGATCGCACCGCCCGGCGGCGCCAAGAAGCATGACTCGCCGCGTGTGTTCCATCTCTGTGAGGATGTCAGCCCGCTGCGCGACAAGCCCGTTGTGAGCGGCTCGGTGACCGAGGCCTATGCGCAAAATGCCAAACGCATCACCAAACAGATCAGCATGGAACAAAATCAGTGCGGGTTTGGCGCCGACGAGTAGGCATGCGCCGTTTCGACTACGGCATTCAGACTGGTTCAGAGTGATCCCAGTGTTTCGAAACACCGGGATCACCCTTGCCTGAACCCTCAGACTCGGCTTTCCTTGAGCCAGGCCGCAGCATGGATTGGTACAAGGGCTTGAGCACCGCACCCACTTCGCGCCGCCGGCGCCTTCAACGCGACAAGGATTTTACCGGGGACAGGTTGACCACGTTCCGGCAGGTCTTCTTGCGGCATGGGCTGCCGGGTCTGACGCTGGCGGTGATCTGTTTCTGTCTGCCCGGCATGCTGCCCATATTCGGCGACAGCCTGGCGCGCGCGGCCGCGAATGTTGGATCTTATGCGGCGGTCTACGGATTTATATTCCTGGGTCTGTGCGCTTATGCCTGGCGGCTCGATCGGCGATTGAGCGCGCCGCTCATGGGCTGGATCCTCTACCTTGGGGCGCTGTCCTTCTGGGAGGAATGGGTGTTTCGCCTGGCGCTACCGCAAGCTCTGGAAGGTTTTGGCGCGTCCGTCTGGCTGGCTGCGTTCATCAGCGCCGTATTGTTTGGAGGCCTGCACTATTTCACGCTGCGCTGGAAATGGCAGTGGTGCGTCGCCGCGGCCTTTGGCGGGCTTGGCTTGAGCCAGCAAATGGAAGTCCACAATGACCTGCTCTGGATCACCGCGTTCCACTGGATCGGCACCTATATCAACACGCCGCGATTGCCTGGGCGATCCGCGCAAGTGACGGCCAACTAACTGTCCCTTGAAGGACCCCAAAGAAAAAAGCCCGACCATCTGGCCGGGCTTTTTTGAATTCTGTCAGGTGCGATCTATTCTTCCATCGCCTCGAGCTCGGCCTCGTGACGGGCACGATCAGCAGCGCCGCGAGCGTCTTCATCTCGATCCACCAGCTCGATGACGGCACGCGGTGCATTGTCACCGTGGCGATAACCCGCTTTCAGAACGCGCGTATAACCGCCATTGCGGTCCTTGTAGCGCTCGCCGAAGACTTCAAACAGCTTCTTCACGGCGGCTTCGTCGCGAACCTTGGACACGGCTTGACGGCGCGCGTGCAGGTCGCCACGCTTGGCCAGCGTGATCAGCTTGTCCATGAAAGGCTTCATCTCTTTGGCCTTTGGCAGAGTCGTGACGATCTGCTCATGCTCAATCAGAGACGCTGCCATATTGGCAAACATCGCTTTGCGGTGTGAAGCCGTGCGGTTCAGCTTCCGATGGGCCATGCCGTGACGCATTTTAGTCTCCTTGTCTGCCCTCTCGGGCATACATTCCTATAGGTGGTCGTCGTACTTTTTCGCGAGGGCTTCAATATCCTCAGGCGGCCAGTCTGGCACGTCCATACCGAGGTGGAGGCCCATGCCGGCCAGTACTTCTTTGATTTCGTTCAGCGACTTGCGGCCGAAGTTCGGCGTGCGGAGCATTTCCGCTTCCGACTTCTGAATGAGGTCGCCAATGTAGACGATATTGTCGTTCTTCAGGCAGTTTGCAGAGCGAACAGACAGTTCGAGCTCGTCGACTTTCTTGAGCAGAACCGGGTTGAAGCCGAGATCGCTCTCTTCGGTCTGGCTCGAGCTCTCAGACTCAGGCTCATCGAAGGTGATGAAGAGCTGAAGCTGGTCCTGCATGATGCGCGCAGCATAGGCCACGGCGTCTTCTGGCGTGATCGAGCCATCCGTCTCAACCGTCAGGGTCAGTTTGTCATAGTCCAGGACTGTTCCTTCGCGGGTGTCCTCGACCTGATAACCGACGCGGCGAACGGGCGAATAGATCGCATCCACCGGAATGAAGCCGATCGGCGCATCTTCCGGGCGGTTCTCTGTCGCTGGGACATAGCCTTTGCCGGTCGCAACGGTGAATTCCATGTGCAGATTGGCACCATCGTCCAGCGTACAAATGACGTGATCCGGATTGAGGATTTTGACGTCGCCGGGAGTTTCAATCTGTCCCGCTTTAACTTCGCCTTTGCCGGACGCTTTCAGGATCATGCGCTTCGGCGCATCTGAAACCATGTCGACGGCAACCTGCTTCAGATTCAGGATGATCGTGGTGACATCTTCACGCACGCCCTGGATCGAAGAGAATTCGTGAACAACGCCATCAATCTGCACGCCGGTAATCGCAGCGCCTTGCAGAGAGGACAGAAGAATGCGGCGCAGCGCATTGCCCAGGGTTGTGCCGAAACCGCGCTCCAGCGGCTCAACAACGAGCTTGGCCAGGCGCGTGGCATCGCGGCCTGCATCGACAACTGGACGGTTCGGCCGGATAAGGGCCTTCCAGTTGCGGTCGTTTACGATCATGTCTTCGGCTTCGGTCATGCTCAGCCTTCCTGTAAATTAGGTCTAATACGGACTATACGCGGCGGCGCTTTGGCGGGCGGCAGCCATTGTGTGGGATCGGCGTGGTGTCACGGATCGCGGTCACCGTCAGGCCGGCGGCTTGCAAAGCGCGCAAAGCACTTTCACGGCCTGAGCCAGGTCCGCGAACGTTTACTTCAACGGTCTGCATGCCATGTTCCATGGCTTTCTTTGCAGCGTCCTCAGCTGCAACCTGAGCCGCATAAGGAGTCGACTTACGAGATCCTTTAAACCCCATCGCGCCGGCAGAAGACCATGAAATGGCATTCCCTTGCGCGTCTGAGATGGTGATCATCGTATTGTTGAAGCTGGAATTAACATGCACAACGCCAGAAGTAATATTCTTCCGGGCGCGGCGTGCTACGCGAGTTGTCTGACGGGCCATCTCTCGAGGATCCTATTTCTTCTTGCCGGCAATCGGCTTCGCAGGACCTTTGCGGGTCCGCGCGTTTGTGTGGGTGCGCTGACCACGAACCGGCAGGCGCTTACGGTGGCGAAGACCACGATAGCAACCCAGGTCCATCAGACGCTTGATATTCATCGACACTTCACGGCGAAGGTCGCCCTCGACCATAAAGTCGCTGTCGATCGTCTCACGAATTTTAATCACTTCTGCATCCGACAGGTCCGCCACGCGGCGTTCCGGGGTGATGCCGATCTTTTCACAGATCTCGTCGGCTTTGGCGGGGCCAATGCCATGAATGTAACGCAGCGCGATTGGAACGCGCTTGTTCGTCGGTATATTGACGCCTGCAATACGGGCCAAAGCCAGTCTCCTAATAGTCCAAAAAGAAAGCCGCAGTTCGCACAGCAAAAACACCGCTGCACGCTTGCAGACTCATCCTCTTAACGAAGTGCGTCGTTATAGACGCAACAATTGGT
>ERZ1740072.711-NODE-711-length-13171-cov-5.309469_pt1 | contig 13171 bp, 12 predicted proteins | sample MGYA00581733_ERZ1740072 | MGnify/ENA primary metagenome ERZ1740072 (study PRJEB43018, sample SAMN04849741) | marine metagenome | isolation source: floating plastic debris | place: Pacific Ocean | collected 2008-08-30 | study: EMG produced TPA metagenomics assembly...
GAACTTCACATATGACCCACGCTTGCGCGACGCGGTCGAGGCCGGAGGGGATGTACCCGATCTGTGGCCCTTCTTTGACGCTCTGGCGGGCAAGCCGCTGTGCCTGATCCGCGGTGCAAACTCGAACCTGCTGAGCGCGCAAACAGCACAGAAATTGCAGGTCCGACGCCCCGACATGATCTATGCCGACAGACCGGATCGCGGCCACGTGCCGTTTTTGGATGAACCGGCGGCGGTGGCCGCCCTGACAGCGTGGATGGAGACACTGGCATGAACATCGACATGATCCGCGCGGCGGCACAGCGGCTGGACGGGCACGCGCGGCTGACACCCTTACTCAACGCCCCTTTCATCGACGACATTGCCGGGCGGCGTGTCTGGGTCAAACCCGAATGCCTCCAGCGGACCGGTAGTTTCAAGTTTCGCGGGGCGTGGGCTGCCGTATCCGCCCTTGACCCAGAGGTGCGTGCAAAAGGCGTGATCGCCTTTTCCAGCGGCAATCATGACCAAGGCGTCGCCCATGCGGCAACGCTGCATGGTATCTCGAGCGTCATCGTGATGCCCAGCGACGCACCCGCCCTCAAGATCGCCAACACCAAGGCGCTTGGGGCAGAGGTCGTCCTATATGAGCGCGGCAGCGAAGATCGCGACCGGATCGGGGCACAACTGGCGCAAGAGCGCGGCCTGACCCTGATCCGCCCTTTTGATGAGCCGGAGGTGATTGCCGGTCAGGGGACCACCGGGCTTGAGATCGCAGCCCAGGCAGCCGCCATCGGCGTGACGCAGGCCGATGTGTTGGTATGCTGTGGTGGGGGCGGTTTGACCAGCGGCATCGCCCTTGCCCTGGAAGCGGATGCGCCGGGCCTGCGGGTGCGCCCCGTGGAACCGGAAGGGTTTGATGATGTGGCCCGCTCCCTCCGTTCGGGCGGGATCGAGCGGAACGACGCAACCAGCGGCAACATCTGCGATGCGATCATCACCCAACAGCCCGGTGACATCACCTTTCCGATCATGCAGCGGTTGTGCGGGCCGGGATTGGTCGTGTCCGAAAACGACGCGTTGCACGCCATGGCGCAGGCATTCCTGCGCCTCAAGCTGGTGGCCGAACCCGGCGGCGCTGTCGCCCTTGCTGCCGCGTTGTGTCGGCAGGATGAGATTGAAGGGGAGGACGTCATTGTCACCATTTCGGGTGGCAACGTTGACCCTGACATCTTTGCACGGAGCCTTTCGACCCTGCCATGACCGACTTTTCCATCGCCAGCTTCAACGTCAAGAACCTCATTGGTCCTGACGCCGAATACTATCGTTTTCAAAGCTATACCCCCGAGGAGTATGCGTGGAAGACCGATTGGCTGGCCGAGCAAATGCAGAAGATGGACGCCGATATCGTCGGCTTTCAGGAGATCTTTGACGAAGGCGCATTGCGCGATGTGATCCGTCAAGCGGATGAGGAAGGAATTGCGGACAATGACGCTCACATTCCGGGTCCGAACAAGCGGTACCGGCGCAAAGCGATCTTTCGCAAGCTGGCCTATCGCCCCTATACCGATGCGGCCCTTGCCGTGGCCCCCAACATCAATGACGGCGGCCCCGGGCAGCGTCGCCCCGGTGTGGCGATCCTGTCCCGACTGGGGTTTGTGGGTGATCCTGAGATCATTCAGGACCTTGTCACGCCATTGGACGTCGACTTTGGCCCGATGGGTCCGACAGGCGGCGGCAGTTTCCGCCTGACCCGCCTCAGCCGTCCGATCTTGAAGGTGCGTGTGCCCGTGGGCCGACATGTGATCACCGTGTTCAATTGCCATCTGAAATCGAAGCTGGGTGAATTCGTGTCTCCCAAAGGTGGCGGCGCGCCGCCCGAGATCGATCTGACGACCTACGACCCCGTCGCCCGCGCCCTTGGCGGTGTGCGCGCCGCACTGCGCCGTATGGCCGAGGCGTGGGTGCTGCGCCGCGCGATTGTCGCGGAGTTGCAGGCCGGTCGTCCTGTGATGGTCATGGGTGACTTCAATGACGGCGAACATGCCGTCAGTTCCGAAATCATCAGCGGCGAGGTGCCGTTCAAAAACTATGCCTGGATGCTGCGGCATGATGCACAAACGCCGAGTGATCGGTATTCTGACGAAGAAAATGAGCAAATTCAGGAAGATATCGAGTCCGTGCGTCTCCATTCAGCCGAAAAGCAGTTCGTACGCAAATCGGCACGCGACATGGTTTATACGGCGGCCTTTGGCGGCAATTACGAGAGCATTGACCAGATCTATATGTCTCGTCACTTTTTGGCTGACGCGAAGGGAAGCATCGGGCAGATGGACTATTTCAGCGTGCTGAACGATCATCTGACCGACGGCAGCCACCCTGAGGCGCCCTATAACAAACTGGCCTCTGATCACGGACAGATCATTGCGCACATGCGATTAAAGGACTGAAGTCACATGCACATGGCTGATCTGGGCGACGTTCGCCTGCACTATCGGATTGACGGGCCAGAAGACGGGGCACCCGTTGTGTTTGCCAATTCGCTGGGCACGGACATGCGACTGTGGGATCCAGTTCTGCCGCTCCTGCCCGCGGGTTTGCGGATCCTGCGCTATGACAAGCGCGGGCATGGTTTGTCGAGTTGCCCGAGTGCACCATACACAATGGGCGCGCTCGTTTCAGACGCCGATGAGCTGATGGACATGCACGGATTCAAAGATGCTTTCTTTGTCGGGTTGTCGATTGGCGGGTTGATTGCACAAGGGCTGGCTGTGAAACGGCTCGATTTGATGCGTGCGATGGTGCTGTCCAACACGGGCGCCAAGATCGGCACAAAGGAGATGTGGGACGAGCGGATCGAGGGGGTCAAAACCGGCGGTATCGAAAGCCTGGCTGATGGCGTGATGGAGCGATGGTTTTCAAAGAAATTTCTGGCCTCGCCCGATCTTGAGTTGTGGCGTAATATGCTGGCCCAGCAGGAAGACGTCGGCTATGCGGGCTGCTGTGCCGCGATTTCGGGGACAGATTTCTTTGCCACGACGGCCACGCTACGTCTGCCGACGCTGGGAATCGCAGGCTCTGAAGACGGCTCCACTCCGCCCGATATGGTTCGCGAAACAGTGGGCTTGATCCCGGGCAGTCAATTCCATCTGATCCGCAACTCTGGCCATTTGCCTTGCGTTGACCAGTCAAAGGAATTTGCGCGCATCGTTTCCGACTTCATGCGCAGCGTCGGGCACATCTGAGCCATGGCGGCGAGTGTTTTTGCATCCCCTTTGTTGGGCAAGCTGTTCGGCACGAGCGACATAGGGCGTCTGTGGTCTGACAACGCAGACGTCCGCGCCATGTTGCTTGTTGAGGGAGCGCTGGCCAAGGTGCAAGGCGCACAAGGCGTGATCCCCGAGATCAGCGCCGCCTTTATCCATCGCTCAAGCCTTGAAGTGCAGATCGATCCGGCGGGGCTGGCGGACAGTACAGCGACGAACGGTGTCTGCGTGCCAGGCCTCGTGGCCGCCTTTCGCACGGCGATGGAGGCCCCGGAGCATGCGCAATACGCCCATTGGGGGGCGACAAGTCAGGATATCATCGACACCGCGCTGATGCTGCGCCTGCGCCAGACGCTCGCCACACAGGAAGAGGTCTTGCGGGCGGTCTTGCGCCTGATGGCACAGCAAGCAAAGGAGCATGCCGACACACCCATGGCGGCCCGCACTTATGGACAACATGCGACCGTGACGTCCTGGGGAGCGGTTCTGGCACAATGGGGTGACCCTCTGGCGGATGCGTTGGAGGCCTTGCCAGCGGTGCGCGCATCCTCGCTATGGGTCAGTTTGAGCGGGGCGGCTGGAACAGCATCGGCCCTTGGGCCAGAGGCGGCGGCGACCCGTGCCGCACTGGCCGAAGCGCTGGGTCTGGGCGATCCGGGGCGCAGTTGGCACACGGATCGCGGGCCTGTTTTGCGGATCGCGGACTGGATGACCGGTGTCACTGCGAACCTCGCCGCATTCGGCAACAGCCTGATTGGCCTCACCGGCTCGGACACGGCCGAGGTATCGCTGGGCGGCGCTGGAGCATCCTCGACTATGCCGCAAAAGCAGAACCCTGTGGCGCCATCGGTTCTGGTGGCGTTGAACAATCAGATGACAGGCCTCTGCGCAAGTTTGCAGACCGCGTCTGCGCATCAATATCAGCGCGACGGGGCGGCGTGGTTTACCGAGTGGATGGTGCTGCCCCAGATCGCTTTGTCGTCAGCTTGCGCACTGGAAACGGCGCGTGCTTTAATGGAGGGGCTGGGCCCGGATAGCGCGCGGATGCGCGCCCATGTCGACGGCTTGGGCTTGATGCATGCTGAAGCTCTGAGCTTTGCCCTTACAGCCAAAATGACTCGTACCGAGGCGCAGGCGGCTGCCAAAGCCCTTGTCGCAAAGGCTATGAGCGAGGGCCTATCCCTGCGTGCAGTGGCCCAGGCAGCGCATCCGGAGTTATCGGATGATCTGTTTGATCCGGCCAGGCAAATGGGCTTGGCCCCCGATGCAGCCCGCACTTTTGCCAACAAGGTGTCTGATCTGTGAAATTGCCGGTCGCGTTTATTCTGTTCACCGTAATGCTGGACGCGATGGGCATTGGGTTGATCGTCCCCGTTATGCCCGATTTGATACAGGAGGTGCGCGGCGCAGACATTGGATCTGCGGCACTGTGGGGCGGCCTGTTGTCTACAATATTTGCGTTGATGCAGTTTCTCTTTGGTCCCGTCATCGGCGCTTTGTCAGACCGGTTCGGGCGCAGGCCCGTTTTGCTGATTTCGCTGGTTGTGATGGCGGCGGATTATCTGGTTATGGCGGTCGCCGGCTCAATTTGGTTGCTGTTGGCAGGTCGGGTCGTGGGCGGGATCACTGCCGCGACACAGTCTACGGCCAATGCCTATATGGCCGACATTTCGAAACCTTCTGAAAAGGCTGCCAATTTCGGGCTAATCGGGGCAGCATTCGGGATGGGGTTTGTCTTTGGCCCGTTGATTGGCGGTGTGCTGGCCGAATACGGCACACGTGCTCCGTTTTATGCGGCTGCCGGGCTTGCCGCTCTGAATGCTGTGTTCGGCTATTTCGTGCTGAAAGAGACGGTAGATGATCGCATCCGCCGCCCGTTTGAGTGGCGCCGTGCAAACCCGTTTGGCCTGTTCAAATATCTCGCCCGCCTGCCGGGGTTGGGGCCGTTGCTGGTGGTGTTTTTCATCTATCAGGTGGCCTTTACCGTCTATCCGGCGATCTGGAGTTTTTATACGCTGGAGCGGTTTGAATGGTCGCCGGGGATGCGTGGGTTGTCACTGGGTCTGTTCGGGATTTCGATGGCAATTGTGCAGGGGGCGTTGATCCGTCCCATCTTGCGTACGATTGGTGAGCGGGGATCGGTGATTTATGGACACATTGCAGATGTCGGGGTGTTTTTGCTGATCGGCTTTGTCAGTTCGGGGTTCTGGTTGCTAATCCTGACGCCTTTGGCTGCCCTGCCAGCCGTGATCACGCCTGCCCTGCAGGGGATCATGTCCAAAGCGGTGGATGACAACCAGCAGGGCGAGTTGCAAGGCGCGCTGACCTCTGTTTCGGCGCTGGCAATGATCATCTCACCGATGCTGATGACCTATGTGTTTTATTCCTTCACAGGGCCAGAGGCCCCCGTCTACATGCCGGGAGCGTCGTTTTACCTTTCGGCGGTTTTGATGGCCGTGGGACTGATGGTGTTCTTGCGTGCCGGGAAAATTGGTGTCTCGCGCGACGCCATAGGCGATCAACGTCATTGAGACGTCGCAATTGCTCTTGCGAGTGTCGCGCGCCTGCGCCACCGTTCCAGAAATCGAAACACCATGCGCACGCCCAAAGCGCGCGCAACAAGGGACAGATATGCAGACAATCAAAGCAGCCGTGTGCCACGAATTCGGCACCCCCCTCGTGATCGAAGACATCCAGTTGCGCACACCCAAGGTGGGTGAAGTCGAGGTAAAGCTGCATGCGGTCGCGATATGCCACTCAGACATTTCCTTTGCCGACGGCGCTTGGGGTGGCAGCCTGCCTGCGGTTTACGGGCACGAAGCGGCGGGTGTGGTCAGTGCCGTGGGTGAGACCGTGCAAAGCGTAGAAGTCGGTGATCCTGTGGTGGTGACTCTGATCCGTGCCTGTGGCACTTGCCCGTCCTGCGCAGGGGGCAAACCCACTATTTGCGAGACTCCATATGACGGGGATCACGGGCCAATCCGCACTGCTGATGATGGCATGCTGCATCAGGCCATGGCCTGCGGGGCCTTTGCTGAAAAGGTGATCGTAGACCAAAGCCAGTTGGTCAAAGTGCCCGCCTCAATGCCGATGGACGCGGCCAGCCTGATTGCATGCGGCGTCATCACAGGCGTTGGGGCAGTCGTGAATGCTGCGGGTTTGCGCGCGGGTCAGGATGTTGTGGTCATTGGCGCAGGCGGCGTCGGCCTGAACGCCATTCAGGGCGCACGGAGCGCCGGCGCCCGCCGGATCGTTGCCGTAGATATGACCGAGGACAAGCTGGATGACGCAACCGCCTTTGGTGCGACACACGGCGTCTTGGCCACCGGCAAGGCGCCATGGCGCGAAGCCTACAAGGCCCTTGGCGGCAAAGGGGCCGAGGCGGTCATCGTGACTGTTGGCGCCCTCCCCGCCTATGATCAGGCCCCAAGGTATCTTGGTCGCGGCGGCAAGGTCGTTATGGTCGGCATGCCCCATTCGGGCGCAATGGCCGAATACGAACCGGTCAATCTCGCATATCTGGGTCAGGGCATGGTGGGGTCGAAAATGGGCGATGTGGTGATCCAGCGCGACATTCCTTGGATGGTCGATCTCTATCAGCAAGGACGCTTGCAGCTCGACAGTTTGATTTCGGGCCGGTGGTCGCTGGACCAGATCAACGAAGCGATTGCGGATACCAAAGCGGGCAAAGCCCGGCGCAATGTGATTATGTTTGACCGGTAAGAGGGCCACCCCCGTCCCAACAAGACTCACCGAAGTATACCTGGCAAGATGAAGAAGCGGATCAGCGCATGAGACTGCAAGACCTCGACATCATTATCACGGCGCCGCCGGCCCCCGGGTGGGGCGGGCGGTATTGGATCCTCGTTAAGCTCACGACGCATGACGGGATTGTCGGTTGGGGCGAGTGCTATGCGTCATCCGTCGGGCCCGAGGCGATGCGCGGCGTCATCGAGGACGTGTTTTCCCGCCACATGCACGGTCAGAACCCTGAGGAAATCGAGTTGATGTTTCGCCGGGCCTACTCCTCTGGCTTTACCCAACGTCCGGATCTGACGGTGATGGGCGCATTTTCGGGACTTGAGATTGCGTGTTGGGACATCGTGGGCAAGGCGCGTGGACGCCCTGTCCATGCCATGCTGGGCGGGCGGATGAATGATCGTATCCGCGCCTACACATATCTCTATCCCCTGCCCCATCACGCGCTTGAGGATTTTTGGACATCGCCCGAGATGGCGGCGGAGTCGGCCCTTGATTGCGTGGAGCGTGGATACACAGCGGTCAAATTTGACCCCGCCGGTCCTTACACCATGCGCGGCGGGCATATGCCGGGGATGCGCGACATTTCGATGTCCGTCGCCTTTTGCAAGGCGATCCGGGAAGCTGTGGGGGATCGGGCCGATTTGCTGTTTGGCACGCATGGGCAGTTCACGACGGCCGGCGCAATCCGTCTTGGACAGGCGTTGGAGCCTTACTCCCCCTTGTGGTTCGAAGAACCGATTCCGCCGGACGCTGTGGACGAGATGGCCAAGGTCGCGCGCGCGGTGCGGATTCCTGTCGCAACCGGCGAGCGACTGACCACCAAGGCGGAGTTTGCTCCTGTTCTGCGCAGTGGCGCGGCGAGCATCGTTCAACCGGCCTTGGGTCGTGCAGGCGGTATTTGGGAGATGAAGAAATTGGCCGCCATCGCCGAGGTCTACAATGCGCAGATGGCCCCGCATCTTTACGCAGGCCCCGTGGAGTGGGCGGCAAATGTGCAATTGGCGGCTTCGATCCCGAACATCCTGATGTGCGAGACCATCGAGACGTCGTTCCATGATCAGCTGATCAAAGGCACAATCCGGGTCGAGGACGGGTACATCACGCCCCCTGACACCCCCGGTTTAGGCATTGAGGTAGACGAGGACTTGGCAAGGGCCCATCCTTACACAGGCGATGGGCTGCACTTGCAGATGCAGGACGCGCCTTGCGATTATCAGAACGGGAATAATTTTGAAGGTGGGGCGCCAGCCCCGCGTGACTGAGCAGGCGTGCCGGCTAGGCAACAGGGCTAGTCGACCTGTACAACCTGGTAGTTAAGCCTTGGGGCTTGACCTGATGCGACGCCACCGAGCGCGATTGAGCCAGCGCCCGTAAGCGCCACAGTTTGTCGACAGATGTAGAATTCCGGCGCCGTGCCGATGGCCAGCGTAGTGCCGGCAGATGAACTGTCTTTGAACTCCACAATCCCACCGCGCACCGAGATGGCCGCGTGCACACGCGACACCCATGCCTCAGGCACCACAAGCCCGCAGGCGGACGAACGACCGACGGTGATCTGCTGCCCCTCATGGATGTCCTGAGACCAGTTCATCCACGATAACCGGACGGCAGTTTTGGCCACGGTCTCCTTGCGTTGCGCCTGAAACATAGTGGGCTGGGCAGCAAAGCTGGTCACGCCACCATCTTCGTCTCCGCCCGCCATCAGCGCAAAAATCTCAGTCGGCATGTTGATGCCTTTGAGTGTGTGCTCCCCGATGGAACGCAGCGTAGAGCGGTCAACCGACTTGGTGTAGTTGACCAACTCCCGGCTCATCAGCACTTCGTTTTCCTTGGCCTGACTGGACAGTCGTGCGGCGATGTTGATCGCATCTCCAAACAACTCAGTGCCCCGGTGCACCACAAGACCCCAATGAAGCCCTGCATGCAGCGATACTTCGCCTCGCGCGCCGTGGGTCATCATATCACCTGCAGCGGCAATCGCCGCATCTGCGCCTTCAAACAGGCACAGCACGTCATCCCCTTTGGAACGTACAAATTCACCACCGTGGATCGTGGCAATTTTTTGCATGCCTTCGACGCATTCAAACACAAGCTGGCTTGCGCGTTCATCGCCGTGCGTGCGGTACAACGCCGTGCTGCCCGACACGTCGGCAAGCAATATTGCGCGCTCAACCCTCATGGCGATGGACCCTCCAACAGTGCTGGTCTCTTCCCCAAAAGAGAACGCAGCGCTTAAATCAAAACACGAAAAAACCGCTAATCAAAATGCGTGACGGCATTTAGCGTCATATGTTTGGAAAAATAAAGGGGCTGTGGGTCTGCGTGCCCATCTCATACGCACATTTTGATGTGAGTACGTGCACCCTTCGGCTTAGCGGTAGAACCCGATGTCGGAGACAGAGATGTCCGCCTCCATGACTTTCCCAATCGCGAGGATGCCAATTCGGCGCAGAGTTGCGGGATCAAATTGCGCATCCGTACGGTGGGCCTCGAATCTATTAAATGGAATGCGCACTTCTGTCCATTCACCTGGCGCGACAAAGCATGCGCGAAAGGACTGCCAAGGCCGATTCAGTGCACGCGTGCGCAGCCGTAGATCATAGGTTTCACCATTGCCAAGAACCGGGAAAACCAGCCCTGTATAGCTGCTCGCATCAAAATCGCGGCCCTCGGCCAGATCAAATGCGATCTGCACAAATCCTCCGTTATTGTCGAGTGATACGGCGCCCGTCAGCCGAATGGCCTCTCGCCCGGCCACCGTTTCTCGGCGGGCTTCGCCTTGGGACACACCGCCCATGACCGTGTCCGCCACGTACTCCCAGTTTGGAGACAGTTTCATGTCAGCCTCTTGGGCTTGGATTGGGGCCGCAATCATTGCACACAGAACAACCGCCTTAAGCGGAGACAAGGCCAGCGCCCTGTGACAGCGCCTCGAGTTTGGCATATGCGATATCAGGATCGACTGCGCCAAAGCCGGCGAAGGTGCCAAAACCGCAATCACTGCCTGCCACAACGCGGTCTTTGCCCACGATGTCAGTAAAGCGTTCGATTCGTTGCGCGACCACCTGCGGGTGCTCAACAAAGTTCGTAGTGGTATCCACGACGCCGGGCACCAGCACTTTGCTGTCGGGGATTTCGAACCGACGGTCCCGGAACACGGTCCATTCATGGGCATGGCGCGGGTTTGAGGTTTCAAACAGAAGATACGAGGCGCGCGTGGACATCAGAGTTGAAAAAACGGTGTCCATGTCGATATCGCACACATGCGGACCCTCGTAGTTGCCCCAGCAAATGTGCACCCTCACTTTCTCGGATGGTATGTCCCGCAAGGCATGATTGAGGGCTTCCACATGGGCGTCCGCTATCTTGACGAACTCCTTGTCTGTCAGGTCCGAAAACAGCATGTGGCGGCTGAGTGCGAGGTCCGGGCAATCCAGTTGCAGTTCAAGCCCCGAGGCGATGATTGTGTCATATTCCTCCTTCATCGCATCCGCCAGCGCAGCAAGATACGCATCGCGGGTTGGATAGAAATCATTTTGCAGAAACAGAGAGATAACCCCCGGTGAAGCAGCATTCATAAAGCCGCGTTCCGCACCGTGTTTGGCCATCGCCGCCTTGAGGTTGGCAATGTCTTTCTCCAACTCCCCCTGCCCTTTGGATTTCACTTCCCCCGTACACATGGGTCGCGCGTATTGCGGCGTGCCGCCTTCGTCCGCGAGCCGCTTCAGAAAGCCAGGGAATTGTTTGAGGTCGGCCGGCGCATTGCGAGGGCTGTCGCCGGAAAAACCGGTGTAGCGGTCTTTGACGTAGGTGGCGTAGCTGATCTTGGAGGTCTCACCGTCGCTGACGATCCCGACGCCTGCGGCGACCTGTTTGCCAACTGTTGCGTCCACAGCAGCCGTCATTGCAGCATCAAAGGCTGCCTGATCATATTCCTTGCCATTCTCACGGGCAAAAATGAAATCGACGACTTCCTGGGTGCGGGGCAGGCTGCCGACATGAGTGGTCAGAATGGTCAATTTATGTCTCCTGATCGTGGTCTTTGCGTGCCATCAGCACGCTGTGTTCGTTGGCTTCCGGGTCTTCGGCCAGAAATCCGGTCAGGCGCAGTCAGTGCGCTTCCAGGCAGGTTGCGTAGTCTGCGGGTGATAAATACGCATGGTAGACCGTGTCCTCGCCCACGGTGCCGCTGACCTCGCCTGCACGCGGACCCACAGTGAGCATCAAAGGTGCCCCCGGCGCAAGGTGCTTGGCCAACTGTGCGATACAAACGCGCTGTTCATCCGGGCGCAGGTGGAAAAAGCTGTTCCACGCGATAATCCCGTCAAAGTGCTGACCCAAATCCAGCGCGCGCATATCTGCGTTACGCCAATCACCGTCCGGCCAGCGCGTGCGGGCAATGTCGAGCATGGCGTTTGCAAAATCGACGCCGGTGACTTTAAAACCTTCCGCCATGAACCATCGCGCGATGGGTTCGCCCGTACCGCAGCCCAGATCAAGCACATGCGCTCCCGGCGCGAGACTGGCGGCAAAGCGCGCCAGCCACCGCGCCTCGAACAGTGCGCGCGAACGTGTCTGATCGTAGCGTGCCGCTTGCCGCTCATAGATCGCGCGGGTTTCGTCCGCGAGGGGGTCGAGATCGCTCATTTCAGTTGCACGAGGTCGGCCCCGTTCCAATACCAGATGAAGTTACAAGCGCCGCCTGTTTGCCCCGCTGCGTTACACATTGACAAGGATCCACCAAGCGATACGCCCTGAAGGCCATTGGTCAGTGGCTGCAATTGCACACCGAGTGCCAATAGGTTCACCGGGCCGCCCAAACGTGCATAGGCACTGGACACGTAGACATCCGCGCTGCACATGGACGCTCCGCAAAACGGGCGTGGCAACCCTTGGCTACAAATGCCGCCGCCCCAATCGAGCACGGCGTCCTCGACACCGTCGCCATCGATGTCACCCAACAGGATCGCCGTGTCTTCGATTTGGGCGGCACCGGAACAGCCATTGTAAATGTGGGCGCGTGCATAGTCGGCCATGGCGTCCGGTCTGGCGACTGTATCATCGCCCAACACGCTGTTGTTTGCCTGCGGCCAGAATTGATCGAGCGGCGCGGGCACGGGAAACCCTGCCCGGCGGTATTCGGCGACGCAGAACGCCATTGCTTCGGCAACCGACTGGTTCATGCCGTCCACTGCAATGCGCGTGTGTGGTCCGGTTTCAGGACCCACCACAAGGTCGCGCGCTGTCATGAGCGCCAATGACAGCGTATCTGTCATTGCCACCTGTACTTGCCACTCATAGTCCAACTCGTTCCAGATCGTCACTGGCAGGCGATAGCCAGTGCCATCCGCCCAGACCACCACATCACTGCGTTGATACACGGTGGCGGGTTCAGCCATCAAAGGCGCGCTGAAGCTGTAGATCAGGTGAAACGGCTCTGCCCGCGCCTCTTCATGGGCTTCAACGCTGATGAGCGGGAGCCCTTGGCGCGAGCGGCCGTTGCAGCGCACGGCGAACCCTGAATTTTCGGCCACGGCCAGCCCGTAAAACAAGCCCCCATTGTCCGCAATGCGCGCCACCCAGCCTGCATGGGCAGGCGTGGTGGCCAGCAGCAAGGCGCAGAAGGTTGCCTTTAACCCGTCCATGTGGGTCCAGCCGGATCATCCGTTGCGACGATGTGATAGAGCGACGCCTCACCCGTCATGGATGGCACTGTACTGTGGGGGATGTTCTCGGGCACGCTCATCGTATCGCCGGGCGCGAGGGTTGTGGACCCACCGTCCCATGTGACGCGCCAGTGCCCGCGCATCGGCATGAGGACAGATGGGCGGTCGTGATGGTGCATCTCGTCGGTCGCGCTGCCCCGGGTGACAAGATTGACCTCGAACCCCGGTTTATCCCGGATTATCCCTGTCTCACCAATCACCTTACAAGGCGCATGCTGACCAAGCGCCATCATGTCGTTGTAGCGGCGCACCCCCATGCCCACGACCTGCATCGGTGTCATCTCGGGGTATTGGGTCAATTCGTCTTCGGTCAGGGTGGGCATTGGTTTTACCCCTTCTGGCAGCGTCTCGCCCTTTTTGCTGTCATAAAGCTTGCCGTTTTCGCCCTGCACCAGTCCATGGTCCGCCGCATCTTCGATCACCTGTGGTGCACATATC
>ERZ1740072.713-NODE-713-length-13162-cov-4.806897_pt1 | contig 13162 bp, 3 predicted proteins | sample MGYA00581733_ERZ1740072 | MGnify/ENA primary metagenome ERZ1740072 (study PRJEB43018, sample SAMN04849741) | marine metagenome | isolation source: floating plastic debris | place: Pacific Ocean | collected 2008-08-30 | study: EMG produced TPA metagenomics assembly...
TAGGATAATTTTTAATCATTTATTTAAATTAATAAGTAATTAAACATATTTTTTAATATATTGAAATAAATTATGCTAAAATTTTTTTTTAATTCTTTATTTAATAAAAGCTAATTAAGAACGTTATTAACTTGGTGTATTATAAATTCGGGTCAGTATAATACTATTAATTTAGCTGAAAATTTAAAAGAGCTGGGTTTTAAATATGCTACTATTGCGGGTATTTCACTTGGAATAGATGATTTTAAAACAATAACAACCAAAAAGGATCTAATTTTTAAAAATTATGAAAATATTCAAAAACTTGAGGATTATTACGAGCTAGGATTAATTAATGAGGTGGATAAATCTCAATATCTTATCCAAAATTGGCAAAAAATTAGTGAGATTTTGAAAAATGATATTAATCAAAAATTTAAAAGTGTTAATAGATTAAATCCTATTTATATGATGGCTTTTTCTGGTGCTCGAGGTAACATCTCTCAAGTCCGTCAATTAATTGGTATGAGGGGATTAATGGCAGATCCAAATGGACAAATTATTCATTTGCCCATTACAAGTAATTTTAGGGAAGGTTTAACTGTTACAGAATATTTAATTTCTTGTTATGGTGCAAGAAAAGGTGTTGTTGATACTGCTTTACGTACAGCTACTGCTGGTTATTTAACTCGTCGACTTGTGGATACTGCTCAACATGTTATCATATCTCAGCTAGATTGTATGACTTTAAAAGGAGTATTCTTATCAAATTTATTTCAAAATGACACTATTGTAACAAGTCTTAAAGATCAATTATATGGTCGTATTTTAGCTGCTGATTTATCTTGTAAAAATAGATCGTTATTACGTAACCAACAAATTGATGATTTTTTAGCAGGTTTTTTATCCAAAAATCTTAGACGTGTCTACGTGCGATCTGCATTAAATTGTCAAGCATCGAATTTAACAATTTGTCAATTATGCTATGGTTGGAATCTTTCACATTTACGCTTGATTTCTTTAGGGGAAGTTGTTGGGGTTATTGCTGCCCAATCTATTGGTGAGCCTGGTACTCAACTAACAATGCGAACTTTTCATACAGGCGGTGTTTTCTCAGGAAGTGCCATAAATCATTTATATGCTCCTTTTAAAGGTATTGTTAATTATTCATCAACATTGCAAGGAACAATGATTCATACATATGATAACAAAATATTACTTTTAGTTAAAAAAAAGGGGTTAATTATTCTTAATCCTATTTCAAATATTGATTCTAATCATGGAAAATTCACTTTTTTTAAAGACCAATTAACCAAAAGAAAGAGCTTATCAAGAAAATTTGAAGCAGTTCCGTATACAATGTTATTTATTAAAAATAAGGAGAGAGTAGAATATAATCAATTAATTGCTAAAAAACATAATACTCAATCTACTACTCAACAAATTAAAGGGTACTATTATGTTTTATCAAATATTGAAGGAGAAGTTTTCTTAAATGATTATAGTTTTTCTCAAAAAGATAAAATTAATAAATTCTTGAGTTTAAATAAGAAAGAGAATCTATGGATTTTATCTGGAAAAATCTATAAATCTTTTTTGAATTTACGCTTTTTTCCAAAGGTTGGAGATTTTATTTCAAAAGCATTTCCTTTAGCTAAAATAAAATTATTGAATAATTATCCTTCATTTTTACGCTCATTTTTGATAAAGACTAATACTATTACTAGTTCAAATTTTAATAAACAAAATTATCAATCTTTATTATTTACAGATTATCCATTATATTCTTTTTTATTAAATAAAGTGACAAATTTAGATCAATACTCTATTATTAATCCTATTTCGTCACAAAGTATTGAAAACGAGAATACAATTCGTCTACACGACTTTAATAAAAATAAATATACATTTTTGAGCTGTACTTTTTTATCTATTAAAAATAAACGAATCAATATAGATTTTGATAAATTAGAACAATCACATTATTTCCTGAAAAAGAATAATCTTAGTGAATATTTTGAAAGAACGATTAAAGATTATGATAATATTTATTGGTTTCCTTCTTCTTATTTAGTAAAAAATGATATTAAAATATTAAACAATTCTAAGAATTTTCCACGTTTTATTTCAGAAAAATTTTCTAGTACTTTATCATCAGATTTAAATAATCATTCAAATTTATTTCAAAATGATTATTTATCTATAACATTAGATGAAAAAAATATTGGTGCTTTTAAAAAGAAACTAAATTACATTAATATACCAAATGTAAATTTATTGCTAAAAACTTCTGATTTATTTTTACTAGAAAAGGTTCTTATTCGTAACGATTTTTCCGATATTTGTGAGAATAAAACGTTACTTTTCTATCCAAAAACCTCGTTAAGAATTTTTTATTCTAATTTCTTAATTCGATATCTTAATTATCAGCAATCAAATTTATTTTTTCCGTCTACTAGTATTGTAAGATTTTTAATACGATCTTCTGTTTTAAACTATTCTATTCCAATCTCCTCGATATCTGATAAGATTAAAAAAAGATCTTTTTCTAAGTCAAATTTTTTCGGGAATTTGGTTGAAAACTTTTTATTTTTTTATGTATTTTCTTCGTTTTTTGATAGAAAAATGATTAATTTTTTCTTTTATTATTTAGGTAAAATCTTGGTTTATCAACATTCTTTTAAAGCAATACACGAAGATTGGATGAATTTTATTTCTTTAATTTATAGTTGTTATTCATTTTTAGAAAGATTTGGACTCCTTTTTCATATCAAAATTTGTTGGAAAGAAAAAGAGCTTTGTAGGTTTATTATTCAATATGCTTCTTCGTTTTTAATTTCTAGGAGTAAAGAAGATTTTCCTTGTTTAATTCTACTTTATATTAATCAATTCAAGAATCAAATGATGACAAATGTTATATCTTTTAATCAAAATCAGAGTATTTTAAATTATTTCTCATCTTTTTTCTATTCGAGAAAAAGAAAAACTACTCTTTCTTTTAATAATCCTGGACAAGAATATTCTGATGTTTTTTATGATATTATGAAAACAAATATGAATTTTATGAAAATTGATGTTCCAAATATCTTCCCGATTTCTTCTTTTTTAAATTTGAAGATATTTGATGGTTGGATATTATCTATGAATAATTTTAAAGATTCTAATTTATTAGTACCTTGTATAAAACAAACTCATTTAGAAAGTTTACAAATTCCACAATTTTTGAGAGAATTTGATTCAATTTTTCAAAAATTTCGATTTTGGGATTATTCACAATTAATTTTTGCTTCTAAAAATTTTAGTTTATGTGGAATTACTAGTTTTCATTCTATGAATAATTTCCTGGATTGCGAGTCAATAAATCGAAAAAATTGCTCTTTTTACCAAATTTTTCCTAATTCTTTTTATTCTAGAGATTTTCTTAAAAAAAATGATAAAAATAGTTTTTTAAAAAATTGTCTTGTAAATATACATTTTAGTATAAAAATACCATATTATTTTTTAATTAAAGCTGTAAAATCTATGCCTATTTTTTCACATGCTAATTTTAAGAATTTGTTTTTAAATTATCGTGATAATATTTCAAGTTTTTTGTTAAATGAGCGTTTTAAAGAAGTGTTTTTTAAAGATCATTTTTATATGCCTTCTAGTACTTTGTATTCATTAGAATCCTCTTTATTTAATAAAAGAAAATTTTCTAGATTAAGTTTTTCTAATATTTATAATAAAATAAAAATTTGTTATTTTTTGCAAACACCCTTGTTAACTACAAATTATGTTTATAAATATTCTTATATTGAGAAATTTCAATTAAAACATCAATTTTTTCTATTTAAACCCTTAAAATTTATAGATGTAATAACTAAAAATGAGTTTTTTATCCCACAAGAAACAACAATTAATAACAAAATTCAATTAAATATTAATTTCTCAAATCCACGATATTTTAGTTTATTTTTTAAATTTTCATTGATTAATCCTATTTTCCAACGGATTTTTGATAATGATTCTTTAAATCGAAATATCAAAGATCGGATTTTATTTTCTTTTCATCATTTACGTTGGCTATCTAGAGGATCGACACTTGCTAATATCTCCTTTTTAAGTCCTTATACAGGAGAGGTTTTATTTAATAAATTCTCAAAATATTCTAATTCAAATATTGTATCAAATCAATTAATGATACTAACTAAAGATGATGTTAATGTTTTTTCTTTTTTCAGAAAAAAAAGTCAAATGTCTTTAATTCAAAAACGAAATAAAGAAACTGGATATTATATTAATAAAGCTCACATTGCGGATTTATTAATAGATGTTGGGGCGCTTATTTATTCAACCTCTTTATTATCACCAAGTAAAAAATTAAGGCAATCCGGTCAATTAATTGGTATTACAAAACAATTTTGTATCTTACGAAAAGGTAAACCTTTACTTTATCCGTTAAATGGATTATTCTATGTTTGGAATGGTGATTTCATTGGTTTAAATTCCCCGATAATGACTCTTTTATATAGTAAATTAAAAACAGGAGATATTGTACAAGGAATACCTAAGATTGAGCATTTTTTCGAAGCTAGAAAAAATTTAAAAGGTGTTAGTAATGGGCTTCAAACGAATCTTTATTTAAAATTACTGGTTATATTTACTCGTTTTAAAAAGCAATTGTCTATACAACGAGCAATTAAAAGAAGTATTGCAAAAATTCAGAAAATAGTTATTGACGGTATTTTACGAGTATATTGTTCTCAAGGAATATCAATTTCACGAAAACATTTTGAAGTTATTGTTCGACAGATGACTTCAAAAGCAAAAATTCTTGATGGGGGTGAAACTGGATTGCTTCAGGAGGAATTAGTTAGTCTTTATAAGATTGAAAAAATTAATACTAAAATATATTTTAAAAGAATTATTTATGAGCCTATTATTTTAGGAATTACCAAAACTTCATTAAAAACGGATAGTTTTATTTCGTCTGCGAGTTTTCAAGAAACAACGAGAGTTCTCAGTCAATCTGCTTTAGAGAAAAAAATTGATTTTTTGAATGGATTAAAAGAAAACGTGATTTTAGGTCGTTTAATTCCGGGAGGTACTGGTATTATATCTTCAATTTTAACTGATTTTTATGATTAGATTAATTATTATTTTTAGTGAGATACCTGGGACTTGAACCCAGAACTAATCGGTTAAAAGCCGAGTACTCTACCATTGAGTTAGTATCTCTTCTTTATATAGTATGCTCATTTTACGATATTTTATTTTATCGAGCATACTATATAATAACATAATAAAAATTTTATTAAAATCTCTAGACCTTCTTGTATTTGTTTATAATTTAAAAATAGACCAGAAGAATAAATATTTAATATATTTGTTTTTATTAAAGGATTTTGAGCAATTAAGATTACTATTAAAACCCAGGTTATTTTTTTATCAAAAAGAAATAAAATTGTAAATATTTTTAATAAACTTGATGATAAGTTTTCTGTTAAAAAGGATTTTATTGAAATATTTTTGTTGTTATTTATCATTTTACTTTATCTAAGTTTTTAATAGCGGACTAGGGGAATCGAACCCCTCGCTTTAGCTTGGAAGGCTAAGGTATTACCGCTATACGAAGTCCGCATATAATATTGATATATTCAACTATATTATAACATAATTGAATATATCAATATTAATTTAATTATATGATTTGAAATATTGATTGTGTATTTGTTGCAAATTCTACATTTTTACAAAATACTTGTCTTCCTAAGTTAATAGCTGTTTGTAACTCACCTAAAATCAGATTTAATGATGAACTAGAATCATCATTTGCTGGTATAAATGTTTCTACTAACTCTGGATTACAATCAGTATCTAATATTGTGATGTTTTTAATTTTTAATTTTTGACATTCCTTTGATGTATTTATTTGAGACTGCTGGCCAACAATAATAACGACATCTGGTAAAGATGTCATATTCTGAATACCTCCAAAATATCTTTCTAATTTATATATTTTTTTCTCAATTATACTTTGCATTTTTACTGAAATCTTTTCAAAACTTTTTGTTTTTTGATAAAGTTTTAGATATTTTAAGGTATTAAGTGATTTTTTTGTATTTTTCCAATTAGTTAAAGTTCCACTTAACCATTTTTTGTTAATATAAAAGGAACCACAACGAGATGCATTTTTAATAACACAATTCGGGATTGGAGATTGTTCTTGTGTACCTGTAAATAAAAATGTTTTATAATTAGTATTAGACGCTGTTGTGTAAAGCAATTGACAAGCTTTTCGTAAATACATATAAGCTTGAACTATATCAATTATATGAATTCCTTGCATTTTTTGATAAATGAAGCCTGACATTTTTGGATTCCATTTTTTTATTTTATGTCCTAAATGTACGCCAGCTTTGAGCATTTTTAAAATGAATTTCTGTTCATTTTCTTTTATATTATTTTCATTATTTGTAGTAATAAATATTTGATTACTTTTATTAAATTCAAGCATTGTATGAGTAGTCATAAATTATAATAAGTGCTATTTTCGACGTGAAGAAAACTATTAAAGAAGGAATTCTAAGAGCTAAGGATTTGATTCTATTCTGGTATTATAATACCAGAATAGAATCAAATCCTTAGCTCTTAGAATTCCTTCTTTAATAGTTTTCTTCACGTCGAAAATAGCACTTATTATAATTTATGACTACTCATACAATGCTTGAATTTAATAAAAGTAATCAAATATTTATTACTACAAATAATGAAAATAATATAAAAGAAAATGAACAGAAATTCATTTTAAAAATGCTCAAAGCTGGCGTACATTTAGGACATAAAATAAAAAAATGGAATCCAAAAATGTCAGGCTTCATTTATCAAAAAATGCAAGGAATTCATATAATTGATATAGTTCAAGCTTATATGTATTTACGAAAAGCTTGTCAATTGCTTTACACAACAGCGTCTAATACTAATTATAAAACATTTTTATTTACAGGTACACAAGAACAATCTCCAATCCCGAATTGTGTTATTAAAAATGCATCTCGTTGTGGTTCCTTTTATATTAACAAAAAATGGTTAAGTGGAACTTTAACTAATTGGAAAAATACAAAAAAATCACTTAATACCTTAAAATATCTAAAACTTTATCAAAAAACAAAAAGTTTTGAAAAGATTTCAGTAAAAATGCAAAGTATAATTGAGAAAAAAATATATAAATTAGAAAGATATTTTGGAGGTATTCAGAATATGACATCTTTACCAGATGTCGTTATTATTGTTGGCCAGCAGTCTCAAATAAATACATCAAAGGAATGTCAAAAATTAAAAATTAAAAACATCACAATATTAGATACTGATTGTAATCCAGAGTTAGTAGAAACATTTATACCAGCAAATGATGATTCTAGTTCATCATTAAATCTGATTTTAGGTGAGTTACAAACAGCTATTAACTTAGGAAGACAAGTATTTTGTAAAAATGTAGAATTTGCAACAAATACACAATCAATATTTCAAATCATATAATTAAATTAATATTGATATATTCAATTATGTTATAATATAGTTGAATATATCAATATTATATGCGGACTTCGTATAGCGGTAATACCTTAGCCTTCCAAGCTAAAGCGAGGGGTTCGATTCCCCTAGTCCGCTATTAAAAACTTAGATAAAGTAAAATGATAAATAACAACAAAAATATTTCAATAAAATCCTTTTTAACAGAAAACTTATCATCAAGTTTATTAAAAATATTTACAATTTTATTTCTTTTTGATAAAAAAATAACCTGGGTTTTAATAGTAATCTTAATTGCTCAAAATCCTTTAATAAAAACAAATATATTAAATATTTATTCTTCTGGTCTATTTTTAAATTATAAACAAATACAAGAAGGTCTAGAGATTTTAATAAAATTTTTATTATGTTATTATATAGTATGCTCGATAAAATAAAATATCGTAAAATGAGCATACTATATAAAGAAGAGATACTAACTCAATGGTAGAGTACTCGGCTTTTAACCGATTAGTTCTGGGTTCAAGTCCCAGGTATCTCACTAAAAATAATAATTAATCTAATCATAAAAATCAGTTAAAATTGAAGATATAATACCAGTACCTCCCGGAATTAAACGACCTAAAATCACGTTTTCTTTTAATCCATTCAAAAAATCAATTTTTTTCTCTAAAGCAGATTGACTGAGAACTCTCGTTGTTTCTTGAAAACTCGCAGACGAAATAAAACTATCCGTTTTTAATGAAGTTTTGGTAATTCCTAAAATAATAGGCTCATAAATAATTCTTTTAAAATATATTTTAGTATTAATTTTTTCAATCTTATAAAGACTAACTAATTCCTCCTGAAGCAATCCAGTTTCACCCCCATCAAGAATTTTTGCTTTTGAAGTCATCTGTCGAACAATAACTTCAAAATGTTTTCGTGAAATTGATATTCCTTGAGAACAATATACTCGTAAAATACCGTCAATAACTATTTTCTGAATTTTTGCAATACTTCTTTTAATTGCTCGTTGTATAGACAATTGCTTTTTAAAACGAGTAAATATAACCAGTAATTTTAAATAAAGATTCGTTTGAAGCCCATTACTAACACCTTTTAAATTTTTTCTAGCTTCGAAAAAATGCTCAATCTTAGGTATTCCTTGTACAATATCTCCTGTTTTTAATTTACTATATAAAAGAGTCATTATCGGGGAATTTAAACCAATGAAATCACCATTCCAAACATAGAATAATCCATTTAACGGATAAAGTAAAGGTTTACCTTTTCGTAAGATACAAAATTGTTTTGTAATACCAATTAATTGACCGGATTGCCTTAATTTTTTACTTGGTGATAATAAAGAGGTTGAATAAATAAGCGCCCCAACATCTATTAATAAATCCGCAATGTGAGCTTTATTAATATAATATCCAGTTTCTTTATTTCGTTTTTGAATTAAAGACATTTGACTTTTTTTTCTGAAAAAAGAAAAAACATTAACATCATCTTTAGTTAGTATCATTAATTGATTTGATACAATATTTGAATTAGAATATTTTGAGAATTTATTAAATAAAACCTCTCCTGTATAAGGACTTAAAAAGGAGATATTAGCAAGTGTCGATCCTCTAGATAGCCAACGTAAATGATGAAAAGAAAATAAAATCCGATCTTTGATATTTCGATTTAAAGAATCATTATCAAAAATCCGTTGGAAAATAGGATTAATCAATGAAAATTTAAAAAATAAACTAAAATATCGTGGATTTGAGAAATTAATATTTAATTGAATTTTGTTATTAATTGTTGTTTCTTGTGGGATAAAAAACTCATTTTTAGTTATTACATCTATAAATTTTAAGGGTTTAAATAGAAAAAATTGATGTTTTAATTGAAATTTCTCAATATAAGAATATTTATAAACATAATTTGTAGTTAACAAGGGTGTTTGCAAAAAATAACAAATTTTTATTTTATTATAAATATTAGAAAAACTTAATCTAGAAAATTTTCTTTTATTAAATAAAGAGGATTCTAATGAATACAAAGTACTAGAAGGCATATAAAAATGATCTTTAAAAAACACTTCTTTAAAACGCTCATTTAACAAAAAACTTGAAATATTATCACGATAATTTAAAAACAAATTCTTAAAATTAGCATGTGAAAAAATAGGCATAGATTTTACAGCTTTAATTAAAAAATAATATGGTATTTTTATACTAAAATGTATATTTACAAGACAATTTTTTAAAAAACTATTTTTATCATTTTTTTTAAGAAAATCTCTAGAATAAAAAGAATTAGGAAAAATTTGGTAAAAAGAGCAATTTTTTCGATTTATTGACTCGCAATCCAGGAAATTATTCATAGAATGAAAACTAGTAATTCCACATAAACTAAAATTTTTAGAAGCAAAAATTAATTGTGAATAATCCCAAAATCGAAATTTTTGAAAAATTGAATCAAATTCTCTCAAAAATTGTGGAATTTGTAAACTTTCTAAATGAGTTTGTTTTATACAAGGTACTAATAAATTAGAATCTTTAAAATTATTCATAGATAATATCCAACCATCAAATATCTTCAAATTTAAAAAAGAAGAAATCGGGAAGATATTTGGAACATCAATTTTCATAAAATTCATATTTGTTTTCATAATATCATAAAAAACATCAGAATATTCTTGTCCAGGATTATTAAAAGAAAGAGTAGTTTTTCTTTTTCTCGAATAGAAAAAAGATGAGAAATAATTTAAAATACTCTGATTTTGATTAAAAGATATAACATTTGTCATCATTTGATTCTTGAATTGATTAATATAAAGTAGAATTAAACAAGGAAAATCTTCTTTACTCCTAGAAATTAAAAACGAAGAAGCATATTGAATAATAAACCTACAAAGCTCTTTTTCTTTCCAACAAATTTTGATATGAAAAAGGAGTCCAAATCTTTCTAAAAATGAATAACAACTATAAATTAAAGAAATAAAATTCATCCAATCTTCGTGTATTGCTTTAAAAGAATGTTGATAAACCAAGATTTTACCTAAATAATAAAAGAAAAAATTAATCATTTTTCTATCAAAAAACGAAGAAAATACATAAAAAAATAAAAAGTTTTCAACCAAATTCCCGAAAAAATTTGACTTAGAAAAAGATCTTTTTTTAATCTTATCAGATATCGAGGAGATTGGAATAGAATAGTTTAAAACAGAAGATCGTATTAAAAATCTTACAATACTAGTAGACGGAAAAAATAAATTTGATTGCTGATAATTAAGATATCGAATTAAGAAATTAGAATAAAAAATTCTTAACGAGGTTTTTGGATAGAAAAGTAACGTTTTATTCTCACAAATATCGGAAAAATCGTTACGAATAAGAACCTTTTCTAGTAAAAATAAATCAGAAGTTTTTAGCAATAAATTTACATTTGGTATATTAATGTAATTTAGTTTCTTTTTAAAAGCACCAATATTTTTTTCATCTAATGTTATAGATAAATAATCATTTTGAAATAAATTTGAATGATTATTTAAATCTGATGATAAAGTACTAGAAAATTTTTCTGAAATAAAACGTGGAAAATTCTTAGAATTGTTTAATATTTTAATATCATTTTTTACTAAATAAGAAGAAGGAAACCAATAAATATTATCATAATCTTTAATCGTTCTTTCAAAATATTCACTAAGATTATTCTTTTTCAGGAAATAATGTGATTGTTCTAATTTATCAAAATCTATATTGATTCGTTTATTTTTAATAGATAAAAAAGTACAGCTCAAAAATGTATATTTATTTTTATTAAAGTCGTGTAGACGAATTGTATTCTCGTTTTCAATACTTTGTGACGAAATAGGATTAATAATAGAGTATTGATCTAAATTTGTCACTTTATTTAATAAAAAAGAATATAATGGATAATCTGTAAATAATAAAGATTGATAATTTTGTTTATTAAAATTTGAACTAGTAATAGTATTAGTCTTTATCAAAAATGAGCGTAAAAATGAAGGATAATTATTCAATAATTTTATTTTAGCTAAAGGAAATGCTTTTGAAATAAAATCTCCAACCTTTGGAAAAAAGCGTAAATTCAAAAAAGATTTATAGATTTTTCCAGATAAAATCCATAGATTCTCTTTCTTATTTAAACTCAAGAATTTATTAATTTTATCTTTTTGAGAAAAACTATAATCATTTAAGAAAACTTCTCCTTCAATATTTGATAAAACATAATAGTACCCTTTAATTTGTTGAGTAGTAGATTGAGTATTATGTTTTTTAGCAATTAATTGATTATATTCTACTCTCTCCTTATTTTTAATAAATAACATTGTATACGGAACTGCTTCAAATTTTCTTGATAAGCTCTTTCTTTTGGTTAATTGGTCTTTAAAAAAAGTGAATTTTCCATGATTAGAATCAATATTTGAAATAGGATTAAGAATAATTAACCCCTTTTTTTTAACTAAAAGTAATATTTTGTTATCATATGTATGAATCATTGTTCCTTGCAATGTTGATGAATAATTAACAATACCTTTAAAAGGAGCATATAAATGATTTATGGCACTTCCTGAGAAAACACCGCCTGTATGAAAAGTTCGCATTGTTAGTTGAGTACCAGGCTCACCAATAGATTGGGCAGCAATAACCCCAACAACTTCCCCTAAAGAAATCAAGCGTAAATGTGAAAGATTCCAACCATAGCATAATTGACAAATTGTTAAATTCGATGCTTGACAATTTAATGCAGATCGCACGTAGACACGTCTAAGATTTTTGGATAAAAAACCTGCTAAAAAATCATCAATTTGTTGGTTACGTAATAACGATCTATTTTTACAAGATAAATCAGCAGCTAAAATACGACCATATAATTGATCTTTAAGACTTGTTACAATAGTGTCATTTTGAAATAAATTTGATAAGAATACTCCTTTTAAAGTCATACAATCTAGCTGAGATATGATAACATGTTGAGCAGTATCCACAAGTCGACGAGTTAAATAACCAGCAGTAGCTGTACGTAAAGCAGTATCAACAACACCTTTTCTTGCACCATAACAAGAAATTAAATATTCTGTAACAGTTAAACCTTCCCTAAAATTACTTGTAATGGGCAAATGAATAATTTGTCCATTTGGATCTGCCATTAATCCCCTCATACCAATTAATTGACGGACTTGAGAGATGTTACCTCGAGCACCAGAAAAAGCCATCATATAAATAGGATTTAATCTATTAACACTTTTAAATTTTTGATTAATATCATTTTTCAAAATCTCACTAATTTTTTGCCAATTTTGGATAAGATATTGAGATTTATCCACCTCATTAATTAATCCTAGCTCGTAATAATCCTCAAGTTTTTGAATATTTTCATAATTTTTAAAAATTAGATCCTTTTTGGTTGTTATTGTTTTAAAATCATCTATTCCAAGTGAAATACCCGCAATAGTAGCATATTTAAAACCCAGCTCTTTTAAATTTTCAGCTAAATTAATAGTATTATACTGACCCGAATTTATAATACACCAAGTTAATAACGTTCTTAATTAGCTTTTATTAAATAAAGAATTAAAAAAAAATTTTAGCATAATTTATTTCAATATATTAAAAAATATGTTTAATTACTTATTAATTTAAATAAATGATTAAAAATTATCCTA
>ERZ1740072.714-NODE-714-length-13159-cov-4.934982_pt1 | contig 13159 bp, 13 predicted proteins | sample MGYA00581733_ERZ1740072 | MGnify/ENA primary metagenome ERZ1740072 (study PRJEB43018, sample SAMN04849741) | marine metagenome | isolation source: floating plastic debris | place: Pacific Ocean | collected 2008-08-30 | study: EMG produced TPA metagenomics assembly...
GGGTGCATGGTGCTCGGCGATGCGGTCCCAGGCCAGGTTCCCGGAACATCAGACACCCGTGGTGATCAACGTCTGCAACTTTGCCAAGGGTGATCCTGCGCTGCTCAGCTATGACGACGCGCGCACGCTGTTTCACGAGTTTGGCCACGCGCTGCACCAGATGCTGTCCGACGTGACCTATGAAAGCATCAGCGGCACATCCGTCGCCCGCGACTTTGTCGAGCTGCCAAGCCAGCTCTATGAGCATTGGCTGGACGTGCCCGAAGTGCTGCGCGAATACGCAACCCATGCCGAAACAGGGGCCGCGATGCCGCAAGACCTGCTGGACAAGGTGCTGGCGGCAGCGACCTACGACATGGGGTTCCAGACGGTGGAATACGTGGCCTCGGCGCTGGTCGATCTGGCGTTTCACGACGGGCCAGCCCCGGCGGACCCGATGCAGAAACAGGCCGAGGTGCTGGAGGGTCTGGGCATGCCCCGCGCCATCGGCATGCGCCACGCCACACCGCATTTTGCGCATGTGTTTGCCGGTGACGGGTACTCGTCGGGCTATTACAGCTACATGTGGTCCGAGGTGATGGACGCCGACGCCTTTGCCGCGTTCGAGGAAGCGGGCGGTCCGTTTGACCCGGATCGGGCGGCCGCACTCGAGGAACATATCCTGAGCACCGGCGGCAGTGTCGATCCGGCCGAACTGTACACCGCGTTCCGCGGGCGGTTGCCGGGGGTGGACGCGCTGTTGCGGGGGCGCGGGCTGGCAGCCTGAGACCGCCAAGGGCCGTTATTCGGCAGGCTGCACCAGTTCGTCTGCGTCGCCGCGGTGCAGGTTGACCACGGTCAGCACGGTGCCGCCGATCACCCAGAAGTACAGCGCATCCAGCCCGGTGAACCCGAACACAAAGGGTGCCACGACGAACACTCCGCCAACGACTGCATCGACGGCGAGGTGCACCCAATAGGGCAGCACGGGCAGCAGGCCGGTTTCGTGATCCGTCAGTGCGGTAAGCACCAGTGCCGCGATACCGGTGGCCACAGACAGGGCAAAGGCCGCAGCATTGTCCATGCCGATGCCCAGCACAAAGGGCATGGCGATCAGGCCAAGGGCCACGGGGTAGTCGATTAGCGCGTGCATCTTGCGCGTGACAAAGCGGAACATCTGGTGTCTCCATCTGGAAGGGCGGCGGTGCCGGTGATGGCAGACATCTAGGGTGGGGAACCGATTGGTTCAAAACACTTGGCCGTGACGGCTGTGTAACCTTTGGCGCTCAGTACCCGGCGCGGCGGTCAACCTGATGCAGAAACGGCTCGCCCGCCTCGCCGCGGCGGATGTTTTCGGCCACGGTCTTGACCGAATAGGCCGCCCGGGTCTCCGACGCGACATGCGGCGTGACGGTCACAGACTTGTGGTGCCAGTAGCCATGGCCCGGCGGCAGTGGTTCGGTGCGAAACACATCCAGCGTTGCATGCGCGATATGACCGCTGTCGAGCGCGCCCAGCAACGCCTTGTCGTCGATCAGCTGGCCACGCCCGGGGTTCAGGATGCGCGCGCCGCTGGGCAGCAGCGCCAGCGTGCGGGCGTTCAGCGTGTTTTCCGTGGCTGGCGTCGCCGGCAGCAGCAACACCGCGTAATCCGCACGGGCCAGCGCATCGTCCAGACCAGCGTCGCCATGAAAACAGGTGATCCCGTCAACCTCCTTGGCCGACCTACTCCACCCCGCCACGCCAAAGCCGAGACCCCGCAGCGCCTGTGCGCAGGCCAGCCCCAACTCACCCAGGCCCAGCACCGTCACCCGCGTGTCAAACGACAGGGGCGGCGCGACCGGTTCCCACGTGCCGGGTGTTGCGTGGATATGCGCATCCATGCCCAGATGCAGGCGCAGGATGTGGCCCGTGACCCACTCGACCATCCCTTGGCTCAGGGCCGGGTCCACCATGCGGCACAGCGGTATCTTGAGCGTCGGATTGCCCACCACCGCCTCAACCCCGGCCCAGAGGTTCAGCACCGCCTTGGCACGGGTATAGGGCGCAAAATCCTGCACCTCGGAATTCGGCGCATAAACGATGTAGTCGACCTGCCGCGGGGCCATGTCGATCTCGACCGTGGCGGCAATCCCGGCCTCCGCGATGGCAGCGCGCAGGGGTTCGCGGTACTCGTCCCAGCGCTTGGCCGTCGCGGCAAAAAGGACGTTGACGCTCATGTGTCAAACGCCGCGCCAAGGTCGGCCATGCCCTTGATCTCGACCGGGTTGCCCGACGGATCGGCAAAGAACATGGTGGCCTGTTCGCCCGGTTCCCCTTCGAACCGGGTCTGCGGCGCGAGCACGAATTCGACACCCGCCGCCGTCACCCGCGCGGCCAGCGCGCGCCATTCGGCCATGGGCAGTACCGCACCGAAATGCGGCATCGGCACATCATGATCGCCCACCTTGCCCGTCGGTGCCGCAGAAAAGGGCGCGCCCAGATGGCAACTGATCTGATGGCCGAAAAAGTTGAAATCGACCCATGTGTCGGTACTGCGCCCTTCGGCACATCCCAGCAGATCGCCATAAAAGGCGCGCGTCGCATCCAGATCGGTCACGTTGAAGGCGAGATGGAACAAAGTCATGACGTCTGGTTAACGCAGGGCGCGACCCGATGCTAGCCACCCTTCAGCCCCAGTGCGGCCTGCGTGTAACCACCCGCCGCTCCGTCGATGAAGTGCACGTGCGTGTCTTCCATGATGGACGGCACGATGCAGGTCATCATCGCCTCGTCCTGTTCGTGCAGACCGAACTGCACGACCCCATCGGCCGCCTCCAACACGCTTCGCAAACGCGCAACCGTGGCAGCGTCGCAATCGATGGTCATTTTCAGCCCATCGTCGAACTTGCGGAAATCCGCGTTCATACCCACGACGCGGCGATAATGGCCGGGGTCGAACCCGCCCAGCTTCAGGTTGGTCTTGAGGAACAGGAACGCCATAAGCAGTTCGAACGTGACCTTGCCCCTGCCCGGCTTGGCGCCGTCGGCCTGTGGCACATGTGTCTCCATCTCGGCGGCGGTCTTTGGCCAGGTCAGCGCCGGGCCTTCTGCGGGGATCGGATGGCCGCCCCTGTCCAGATGGCGCAGCACCTCCAGCACTTCTTCGATCACGCCTGCGACCGCTTTCGGGTCTGCCCCCGCGGTCGGCTGGATCAGCACCGACAGGATCGTGCCCTGCCGCGCCTTCATATGGCTCCAACGGCAACTCAACCCCTCGAGGTTGGGCGTGGTACCGGCGGGTGCGGGCGGCACGGTGTCCTGCCCGGCCTTCATCTGCCCTTCGGCCCAGGCGACACCGCCGCCCGCAAACATGGCATAGTCCACACCTTGCGTCACCTGATAGCGCGCTACGGCCACCTCGCGCCCCGCCGCGCGGATGTCGGACACCGGATACAAGCCAACCCGCAGGCCCATATCAAATTCCTCGCGCGCCCAGACCTGTACCGCCGCCAGCGCGTCCCGCGCCGCCTCTGCATGCTCGGGTGGGTGCGCAAAAGCGGCACCGTCGCCGCCAAACACATACGGAAACGCACGGCCCGCCGCCCCGTTGATCTGGGCCGAGATCACCGCCGCCCCGATCATGTTCACCGTCTTGTAACGCCCGGCGGCAATTGCCTTGGTCGAGCCGACAATGTCCGATGTGCCCACCACCCAATCATCGGGCAGCGGGGTGTAATTCGCCGGATCGGCAAGCGGCGCAAAAGCCTCCTGCCGCGGCAACTGGTCATAGAACATTAACCCCACTCCCTCCGTTCCGACCGAGCCTAGCACGCCAACCCGCCTTGCGTCAGCCCAAGCGGCGTGTCACGTGAGGCCCCAGGGATCGGAGACTTCATGAACACCGGATTGCTCTTGCTGGCGCTGGCCTATGTGCTCAGCCAGTTCTTTCGTGCCTTTCTCGCCGTGCTGACCGCGCCGTTACAGGACAGCCTTGGGATCGGGCCAGATGTGCTGGCCACCGCGTCGGGCATCTGGTTTCTGGCCTTTGCCGCGATGCAGATCCCGGTCGGCTGGGCACTGGACAATATCGGCCCGCGCCGCACCGCCGGGTGGCTGTTCCTGATCGGGGGCGGCGGCGGGGCCGCATTGTTCGCTGTGGCGCAAGGACCGCTGTACATTCACGCGGCGATGCTGCTGATCGGGGTGGGGTGTTCGCCGGTGCTCATGGCCAGCTTTTTCATCTTCGCGCGCGAATTCGATCCCGCGAAATTCGCCACCCTCGCTGCCCTGATGATCGGGGTCGGCACCGTGGGCAACCTGATCTCCAGCTATCCCATGGCCTTCGCCGCCGAAACCATCGGCTGGCGCAACGCGATGTGGGCGCTGGCAGCGGTGAGCGCCGTGATCGCGGTGGGATGCCTGACCACCATCCGCGACCCAGACCGGGCCGACACCGCAGGCGAGGGGTCGTTGCTGGACCTGCTGCGCATGCCGATCCTGTGGCTGATCATCCCGCTGATGTTCGTAAACTATGCGCCTGTCGCGGCGGTACGCGGCCTGTGGATCGGGCCCTATCTGCGCGATGTGTTCGACCTCAGCGTGGCACAGATCGGCGTGGGCACACTGGTGATGAGCCTTGCGATGATCGTGGGCACCATCGCCTACGGCCCGCTCGACCGCGTTCTGGGCACGCGCAAATGGGTCGTGTTCGGCGGCAACATGATCACCGTCGCCCTGCTTGCCGCGCTTGTCACGTGGATCGGCGCGGACCCGTGGCTGTCGATCGCATTGATGTCGGCCATCGGCTTTTTCGGCGCGACCTTCCCGGTGATCATCGCCCATGCACGCAGCTTTTTCCCCGTGCACCTCACCGGGCGGGGCGTGACGCTGATGAACCTCTTTGGCATTGGCGGTGTCGGCGTGATGCAGACCATCTCGGGCCGCATCCATACCGCAACGGCAGGCGGTGATCCCACGGCCCCCTACACCGCCATCCTCGGCTTTTTTGCCATCGCGCTGGCCTTGGGTGTGATGCTCTATGCCTTCACCCGCGACAGCCGCGACTAACAGCCCCTTTCCTAGGCAATGCTTTGGGTATAAGGCCCACGCACCTACCCGAAAAGGAGTCTGAAATGGGGTATCGTGTCGTCGTCGCAGGCGCCACCGGCAACGTGGGCCGCGAAATGCTGAACATCCTGGCCGAGCGCCAGTTTCCCGTGGACGAGATCGCCGTGCTGGCGAGCCGTCGGTCCCTGGGCACGGAAGTCTCGTTCGGTGATCAGACGCTCAAGACGAAGGACCTCGACACGTTCGACTTCACGGGCTGGGACATGGCGCTGTTTGCCATCGGCTCTGACGCCACCAAGACATATGCCCCCAAGGCCGCCAAGGCGGGCTGCGTGGTCATCGATAACTCGTCGCTTTATCGCTACGACCCCGACGTGCCGCTGATCGTGCCCGAGGTGAACGCCGACGCGATCGAAGGCTATGCGAAAAAGAACATCATCGCCAACCCCAACTGCTCGACCGCGCAGATGGTTGTCGCGCTGAAACCCCTGCATGACCGGGCGCGGATCAAGCGCGTCGTCGTCTCAACCTACCAATCCGTGTCGGGGGCAGGTGCGGCGGGCATGGACGAGCTGTGGGACCAGACCAAAGCCGTCTACAACCCCACCACCGAGGTGGAACCAGCCAAGTTCACCAAGCAGATCGCCTTCAACGTGATCCCGCATATCGACGTGTTCATGGAGGACGGCTCCACCAAGGAAGAGTGGAAGATGGTCGCCGAAACGAAAAAGATCATCGACCCCTCGATCAAGGTCACGGCGACCTGCGTGCGTGTGCCCGTGTTCGTCGGCCATTCCGAAGCGGTGAACATCGAGACCGAAGATTTCCTCGACGAGGACGAGGCGCGCGACATCCTGCGCGAAGCACCGGGCATCATGGTGATCGACAAGCGCGAGGACGGCGGCTACGTGACGCCGGTCGAATGCGTGGGCGATTTCGCGACGTTCATCAGCCGCTTGCGGCAGGACAGCACAATCGACAACGGCCTGAACTTCTGGTGCGTGTCGGACAATCTGCGCAAGGGTGCGGCCCTGAACGCGGTGCAGATCGCGGAATTGCTGGGCAATCGGGTCCTCAAGAAGGGTTGAACGTGCGGCGGGCTGAAGCCCGCCCTACGGCCTTTGCGCAAACGCTGCACAACATTCCCCTTTAGCTCGGCATGGCATCCGTGCACCAATGGGTCACCGACCACAATCAGGTGACCCCCATGCGCGCGCTTGCCCTTTGCCTTGCCCTTGTCCCCCTGCCCGGCCTTGCCGAAACCATCGCGCTGGACGCGCCACCGACGGCTGTGACGGCCTATGCGTCTGGTGCCGTGATCACCCGCGCGCTCAGCTTTGACGTGCCCGCGGGGGACCACGCTCTGGTGATTGCCGACATGCCACGGTTCACCGACCCCAGCGCCATCGACGTGACGCTGAGCGGTGCCACCGTTCTGTCGCGCAGCTGGTCAACGCAGGATGACACGCCCTACCGCACGCCACGGACACCCGAATGGCTGGCCGCCAAGGCCGCGCTGGACGCCGCACAGAATGCGCTGGCCGAACGCGACGACGCCATCGCGCTGGCCGAGGCGCGCGCGCAGGCGGCACAGGACCAGATCACCTTTCTCAACGGCATCACCCTGCCGGATGAGGCTGCGCTGGACGTGGACGCGCTGCGCGCCGTCGGCCAGTTGATCGCCTCTGACGGGACCGCCGCACGGGCCGCCATCACCGAAGCCACCGCCGAAGCCCGCACCCTGCGCGCAGGCCGCGACGACCTCGTCTTTGCCGTGGCCGAGGCACAAGCCGCGCTAGAGGCCGTCGCATCGCCCAACGAAAACCCCGCCGCCCTGACGTTGAACGTGACCGCACCGGCTGCGACGACAGCCACGCTCACACTGCGCTACATCTCCGACGCTGTGTCATGGATGCCGGTCTATCGCGCCTACCTGGACGACGACAAAACCCTGCGCATCGAACGCGGCGCATCCGTTGGCCAGGACAGTGGCGAGGATTGGAGCAACGTCGCCCTGACCCTGTCGACCCTCTCGCCCTTTCGCGGCACCGACCCCGGCACACTCTGGCCGATCCTTCGCCGGATCGAAGAGCCGGGGCAGTTGCAGCGTGGCGTCAGCCTGCAAAGTGAAAGCCGCCTCGCCACAGCCGACATGGCGTCGCCCGCGCCCGTGATTGTCGAAGAATCCGTCGCCGTGGCCGATTTCTCCGGCGTCGGCGTCAGTTACGCGTTGCCCGGCACGGTCACCATCCCCACCAGCCGGGACGCGCTGCAAATCGCGCTGGACACGCTCGACTTTGACGCCACGCTCAGCGCTCGCGCCGTGCCACGTATCAACGACACCGCCTTTCGGCAGGTCGCATTCACCAACACCTCGCCCGAAATCCTGCTGCCCGGGCAGGCCACGCTCTATGTCGACGGCCAGCTGGTCGGGATCACGCAAATGGGCCTGCTGCCGCCCAATGCCGACACCGACATGTTCTTTGGCCCCATCGAGGGCCTGCGCATCTCGCGCACAGTGCTGGACAGGAACGAAGGCGACCGCGGCATCATCTCACGCTCGAACGAAGAACGTGAGGACCTGCGGCTGGAGGTCGAAAACCTCACCGCCCGCCTGTGGGAGGTCGAGCTGCGCGAAAATGTGCCCTATTCCGAACAGGAAGACCTCGTGATCGACTGGACAGCCACGCCCGCACCGGATGTGGACGGGGTCGACGACCGGCGCGGCATCCTGGCGTGGAACCTGTCGCTTGATCCCGGCGACACGCAGGCCATCGCGATCCAGACCCGGATCACCTGGCCCGAGGGGCAAGTGCTGCGGTAGCGACCAAAACTTTCGGATAAAGACAATTTCGAACCCCGACACCCGATGCCGGTGCGGGGTTTGTTGTATTTTAAGCATCTCGGTGCAGGCACTATGCCTTGATTCCAAGGGAAATTTTCACCGCACACAAATGTCGAAACAAGTGAAACCAATTCCGTAATCCGTTAGTAATTACCGCCCGTCATACACGTCACACGAACAGGCCGGGGGGCCTTTTCGGAGCCGGCCGGGGGGCCGGAGTGCGTAACATTGAGGTGATTGGGATGTGGGCATGGTTCAGGGCGCTGACACGCGCCGCATGGAACGATCAAGATGGGTATCCGGCCGGGTCAGAACGCCGGGCCAAGGTCACACGGGCAGAACTGACGCGCCTGTTCGCGCAGGAGTTGTCCCCGAAATCGACCCGGCGATAGGCCAACCGGTGCCGCGGGCGCGGGCAATCCATACTGTTTGGTAACGAGTACCTGTTGGGCAATTAACGAGTGCAGGGCGCGGCGTGTCATCTGACACGTCGCGTCCTTCTCTTTGCTGCGCTGCCGTTCAGAACCGTTCGGCGCGCAACACTTCGCAATCGCTGACAGTGACCACGCCGATATGGCGCTCCACCACCGCAAAGGCCGCTTCCAGCATCTCGTCCAACCGCTCGGGCCGGATGATGCAGACGACCTGCACCATCCCCGTGCCCCGGCTGACCTGTCCTTCACGGCTCCACGCGCCAGAGCGCCCCGATCCACCCAGCACCGGCAGAATGGTAAACCCGGTCACGCCCGCCTCTTCCAGGGCACTGGTGAGCCGCGACTGCATGACCTGTTCGATGATGATGGCCACGCGTTTGGCCTGATGGGTCTGCATGGCTTATCCTCCGGTCAGGGCACTGGCCACCGCAACATAGACGGGCAGGCCGATGGTCAGGTTGAATGGGAACGTGACGCCCAGGCTCAGCGTCAGGTAGATCGACGGGTTCGCCTCGGGCAGGGCCACGCGCATGGCCGCCGGCACCGCGATATAACTGGCCGACGCCGACAGCACCATGAACAGCGCCACGCCCCCTGTGCTCAGCCCCAAGAGCAGGCCCGTGGCCAGCCCCAAAGTGGCCCCCACCAGCGGCATCACCATGCCAAAGGCCAGCACCCCGGGCCGCAACACACCCGACCCGCCGCGCAGGCCCCGGCCCGCCACCAGCCCCATATCCAGCAGGAACAGGCACAGCACGCCCTGAAACGGCGACACGATGAACGCCTCGATCTTGACCAGCCCGTCCACGCCCGTCACCCAGCCGATCACGAAGCTGCCAACCAGCAGCACGATGGACCCGTTCAGCATGATCTCCCGCAGCAATTCGGGATCCATCCGCCGACTGTCGCCGCCCCGCGACACCAGCCACAGCGCCGACAGAATGGCCGGTGCCTCCATCGCGGCGGCAACCGCGACCATATACCCCTCCGAGGTGATCCCGCTCGCCTCGAGCACGGACGTGCCCGCGACAAAGGTCACGATCGAAATGGAGCCATAATGCGCCGCCACAGCCGCCGCGTCCAACCGGCTGAGATTGCCCAGCACCTGCAACAGCGCAAAGGCGATCAGCGGCAGCACGGCCGACAGCGCGACCCCTGCCAGCAGCGACAGCGCCAGCGTGCCGTCAATGCCATGATCGGCCACGCTCACCCCGCCCTTGAACCCGATGGCGAACAGCAGATAGATCGACATGCCCTTGGCCACCGCCTCGGGGATGTTCAGGTCAGACCGCGCAAGCGCCGCTGCCACCCCCAAGGCAAAGCTCAGGATGATCGGCGACAGCAGGTTGGTCGCCGCGAGGCTCAGGATGTCTTGCATGATTGCCTCACGTCAGAGTTTCACAAACCCCAGCTCAGCGCCGCTGAACTGCGCAAGGCTCGCATCCCCGATATCCGTCCACAACCCGTGCAGGCTCAGCGAACCCTTGTTCACCCGTTCCTCGACGAAAGGGAAGCTCATCAGGTTTTCCAGCGACGTGACAATCGCCTGCTGCTCCATCTGGCGGGCCTGTTCGGCCTCGTCAGTGACCTGTTCCACCACCCCGTATTTCGGGCGCAAGATGTCCAGCCAGCGGCCCACGAAACTGGTCTTGTCCTCCAGTTCCGGCGCGCGGCCCGCACACATCTCGATGCAGCCCTTGACCCCGCCGCAATTGGAATGCCCCAGCACGATGATATGCGCCACTTTCAACACGTTGACCGCGTATTCCACCGCCGCCGAGGTGCCGTGATGCAAACCATCCGGCTCATGCGGCGGCACCAGATTGGCAATGTTGCGATGGATGAAATACTCACCCTGATCCGCGCCAAAGATCGAGGTCACGTTCACCCGGCTGTCGCAGCAGGCGATGATCATGGCCCGCGGTCGCTGCCCCTCTTCGGCAAGCCGCTGATACCACGCCTGGTTCTGCGCATAGGTCGTGGCCTTCCACCCCTGATAGCGTTGCAGGAAATAGTTGGGCAACGGTTTGACACGGTGCATGGGCGGCCACCCTCTTCGTTGGACTTTGACCGCGTGCCTTAACGGGTATTTGTCGCGAATTCGAGGGAAAAGACGTATCCGTCCTAACGATTTGGGAACCCCGCGCATGCGATTGCAAGCTGTGCCGTGGGGGCGCGCAAGGACGTGTGAACGAGGTGAGCAACGTGACGACCGTAACGCAAATCAGGCCTGCAGAAGACGTGCATGTGGATCATGACCGTCTCGGCGCGCTCTATGCCGAACTGGGGCATGCCGCCGCCGAAGACGTGGTGTGCCGCGCGATGGAAGAACTGGCGCTGCGCATGTCGCATTGCGACCGGCTCTACCGCGCTGGCGAATTGGCCGAGCTGCGCAAGTCCAGCCGGTCTCTGGTGTCGATCTCCGAACAGATCGGAATGCATTTGGTGGCGCGCGTCGCAGGTGATGTGACCAACTGCATCGACAGCGGCGACCCGGTCGCACTCGGTGCCACGATCGCGCGGCTGATGCGCACCGGTGAACGGTCGCTGACCGCCATTTGGGACCTGCAGGACCTCACCATCTGACGCCGCCGCGATCCCGCTTGCGGCGGGCGGCAAACCGGCTAGGCTCTGCGGCACCCCAAGACCAAGCGGAGCCTGCATGATGACCCTGACCTTTGCCTCCGACAGCGCCGATGCGATCCCGCTGCACCTGGTGTCCGAGGACGGGTGCGCTGACTGGGCTGCCGGCATGGGCCCCGTGGCACAGGCCTGGGCCGAGGCCACAGGCTTTACCGGTGGACTGGGTCAGGCCGTCGCCCTGCCCGGCCCGGACGGCCGCATCACCGGCGCCGCCATTGGCTATGGCACGCCCGCCAGCCGCGCCCGCGCCCGCTTTCACCTTGCCGCCGGGGCCGCCAAACTACCCAAGGGGACCTACCGCCTCGCCAGCGCGCCGGACGACGCCGTACGCGAGGTCGAGGCACTTGGCTGGCTGCTCGCCCGCTACCGGTTTGACCGCTACAAGGATCAGCGCCCGATGCAGGCCGCGCTGGTCGCCCCCACCGGCATCGACGCGGCCCGGGTCGAGGCGCAGGCGGCAGGCGAGGCACTGACGCGCACCCTGATCAACACGCCCGCGAGCGACATGGGCCCACCAGAGCTTGAGGCCGCCGCCCGGACCCTCGCCGACACCTTCGGCGCATCCCTGACCGTGACCCGGGGCGACGACCTGCTGGCGGGCAACTTTCCCCTGATCCACACCGTGGGCCGCGCCGCCGACCGCGCACCGCGCCTGATCGACATGGTCTGGGGCGACAGCGGCCCGGCGCTCACCCTTGTCGGCAAGGGCGTGTGTTTCGACACCGGCGGGCTGAACCTCAAGCCCGGCAGCGCCATGGGCCTGATGAAAAAGGACATGGGCGGGGCAGCCAACGTGCTGGGCCTCGCGCACATGATCATGGCGACGGGCCTGCCTGTCCGCCTGCGCGTGCTGATCCCGGCGGTCGAAAACAGTGTCGCGGGCAATGCATTTCGCCCCGGCGACATCCTGACCAGCCGCAAGGGCCTCACGGTCGAGATCAACAATACCGACGCCGAAGGGCGCCTGGTGCTGGCCGACACACTGGCGCTCGCCGACGAGAACCCCGCCGCGCTCACCATTTCCATGGCGACGCTCACCGGTGCCGCCCGCGTCGCCGTCGGACCGGACCTCGCGCCCTACTACACCGATGATGCGGCCACCGCCGCCGCCCTCGACGCCGCCGCCAGGGCACAGGCCGACCCCGTCTGGCGCATGCCCTTCCACGCGCCTTACGAGGCGATGATCGAACCCGGTATTGCCGATCTGGACAACGCGCCCAAAGGCGGCTTTGCCGGGTCCATCACCGCCGCCCTGTTCCTGCGCCGCTTCATCGAGCAATCGCCCTACATGCATTTCGACGTCTACGGCTGGCAACCCAGCGACGCGCCCGCCCGGCCAAAGGGCGGCGTCGGTCAGGCGACCCGGGCCCTCCTTGCCGCACTGCCTGAGGCGCTCAAGCTGTGACCGACCGGCGCACCACGCCGGACCCCGCGCTGGTCGACGGCATGACGCCCGCCCGGATCACCAGCCCGCACGCCGATCTGCTGGCCAGCCCGGGTGGCCCCCGCGACCGCCAGCTGCTGCTCGGCGACCCGGTCACCGTGCTGGGCAGCCGCGATGGTCACAGCTACATCCGCTCCGACAAGGATGGCTATGTGGGCTTTGTCGCCGCCCACCAGCTCGGCGCACCAAGCGCGCCCACACACATGCTCACCGCACCCGCCGGACATGCCTACAGTGCCGCCAGCATCAAATCCCCCGAGACCGCCAGCCTCAGCTTCGGCGCACGCCTCACCGCCAGCAGCGAAACCGACGCCTTCATCGACACGCCCATCGGCTTTGTCCCCAAGGCACAGCTCACCCCCCTGCCGCACAGGGCAAACCCAACCGACACCGCCCGCCTCTTTCTTGGCACACCCTACCTCTGGGGCGGCAACACGCGTGCCGGCATCGATTGTTCCGGCCTGATCCAGATCGCACTCCTGACCGCAGGCCGCCGCTGCCCCGGCGACAGCGACCTGCAACAGGCCGCCTTCACCCCAATCGACATAAAAAACCGCCAATCCGGCGACCTTGTCTTCTGGAAAGGCCACGTGGCCATGTTCCTCGACCGCGAACCGCTCATCCACGCCAACGCCCACCACATGGCCGTCGCCATCGAACCGCTGGATCAGGCCGTCGCCCGCATCGCCCGGAATGAATTCGGTGCCGTCACCGGCTATGCCCGCCCCTGATCTTCTTCTGACCGGAAATACCATCGGGGGAGTT
>ERZ1740072.715-NODE-715-length-13148-cov-4.309860_pt1 | contig 13148 bp, 11 predicted proteins | sample MGYA00581733_ERZ1740072 | MGnify/ENA primary metagenome ERZ1740072 (study PRJEB43018, sample SAMN04849741) | marine metagenome | isolation source: floating plastic debris | place: Pacific Ocean | collected 2008-08-30 | study: EMG produced TPA metagenomics assembly...
CGCTGGGGGTGGCGTTCATTGTGGGGCGACGGCCAGCGACGGCACGCTTTGCCTATGGGTATGGCCGGTTAGAAGACTTGGCCGGGGTAGCCGTGGTGGGTGTGGTGCTGCTCAGTGCGTTGGTGACCGCCTATGAGTCGATCGATCGCTTTTACCATCCCCAGTCAATTGATCATTTGGGCGCTTTGGCGATCGCGGCCCTCATCGGCTTTGTGGGGAATGAGCTGGTCGCCCTGTTTCGGATGAAGGTGGGGCAAGAGATCAATAGCGCGGCTTTGATCGCCGATGGCAAACATGCAATGGCTGACGGCTGGGTGAGTTTGGCGGTCTTGGTGAGTGCCGTTGGGGTGGCTTGGGGCTATGCCTGGGCAGATCCGGTGATCGGTCTGGTGATTACGGCGCTACTGCTCAAAATTGTTTGGGAGTCGGGGCAAACTATTTTCACGCGCCTGCTTGACGGGGTCGAACCGGCGATCATCGACGCCCTACATCACGCGGTAGAACATACTGCCGACATTGAAGCGGTGGCCAGCATTCGAGCGCGCTGGCTAGGCCATCGACTACAGGCTGAGATCGATATTGTGGTGGCGGGCGATCGCACCATTCAAGCGGGTCAAGCGATCGCTGAAGCGGCAGAAGGTCAACTGCGCGACCATTTGCCCTATCTGGGACAGGCGACGGTGCGGGTCATCAGTCCAGGCTGAATGGAACAGTAATCATCGCCGCAATCGCGTGACTTCCCCTAGTTTTCAAGGTTTCTCTGAATCCAGAATGCTGCACATGATTCTGGGAAGCTGGGAGATGATCCCCTGATTCGCTGATGACCTCCCCTGCGCAGTCGCCAGAGGTTGAGGCAATTCGTTCAAGCTCATCTTGCCGGCAATGATGAATAGTTTCGGTGCTGGTGGTTGATAGCGCTAGCCAATGTGCAGAGAAAACCTAGAAGCCCGCTGCTCCTTAGCACCGCAGCAAAGTGACTCCACAGCATAGTCTTCACTGGACTGGCGATGCCTGCCATACACAGGTCAAAGTTCGATGGTTTTGAGCGTATGTGGGTGCCACTTATCTGTCAGTTTCTCGGCTAAAACGGGAGTAATCGATAACTTCAGGGGTGTACCGCCGGCAACATCGATGCGTAAGCCGCTGTAGGGGCGTTTGAGAGTAGAGCCTTTGCCCGATCGCCCCACGAATAAACGGGAAGATGCGACCGTTTTTTCTTCGCCGTCAACACATTCGGTCAGCTCAGAACCCGCCGCTCGCTGCCGCCGCAAGCTATAGCCACTGCCGCCGCAAACCACCCAGGGAATATGGGCATCTCCGTGACCGGTATCCAGGGTTTCTAAATATTCTAAGCAGTGGGCATGACCACAAAGGACGAGGTTGAGCAGAGGTTGCCCCTGGGTGACTTCTGCCACTTCAACAAGAACGGCATCTAAGACCTGACGCAAATGATGACGGATGGCGAGGGTTTGTCCCTGCCTCCATTTGGTGGCTTCGGTCACGTAGGGCGGGTGATGGAAAAACAAGATCCGTCCCCGCACGTCAGCATCTTGCCAGGACGCAATCAGGCGATCGCGGAGCCAATTCAGCTGTTCTCGATCAACCGTTGACTGAGGGTCATTAGAGAGCTGTTTATCGATGTCGTAGATGGCTTCATCAATTTCTTCGATCTGGCCGGTGCAGTCTTCGCGCTCATCGGCATTCGTGGAGCCAATAGCAGCGGCACTGAGTCGTTGTAGCAGCTTTGCCTTCCGCGCTTCTAACTGACGGCGTTCAGTTTGCAATCGTTGCCGACTAGCCGCCGGGTTATCGCTGGCAGCAAAGGGCAGCGGATGGTTAAACGTGTTGGAATCGAGGGCAAAGAAATCGATGCCACCATAGCGAAAGGTGTAGTAGCGATTGGGCAATCGCGTATAGTGACCGGGCTGATAGGTCAGACAGCGATCGCCCGCTGGAGACTGGGGGTAATGCTTAGTCAGGTGCTCGTCAAGCCGTCGCTCGGGCACACCCTGCAAATAATCTAAAAAGGCTCGGGCGTAAGCATCGCCCTGATGCGAGCCGTGCCACCCCACATCGATATCGACATAGGAGCGGAGCACATACCGCAGCGGCCCGGTGATGCCCGCCAACAATCCCACTAATTTTGGCAGGTCATAATAATCGTGGTTGCCCAAAACCGGGAAAAAAGGCATTTTGAAAGTCATCTGATCGTAGGCGATCTGCTGATGCGCTTCTCCCCCTACTAACCATTCGCGATAGGGCTTGATAAAGTTTTCTCGATATTGCTCGCTCGATCCCACCAGATAAACCACATCACCCGTGTGAATAACAAAGCGGGCATCTTGGCCGTGGGCCATCATCTGTTTGGCCACTTGCCGCTGAGGACTGCTGCTGCGGTGACGACCAGTGCCGCTGTCGCCCAACACTAAGAAGGAGAATTCGTCAAAAGAGTCACAAGCGCCTTGAATCGAGAGACGCGTTTGATCGATACCCTGCTGGCGGATCTGGTCATGCTGCCAGCGCACCCGTTCCTGCATCCGCCGGATTTTAAGATCAATACTCGGTTCGGAGACAAGTTTCATCAATTAGCACTATCAAAACTCAGCCATAGAACTCAAAAAGCCAGCGCAAACGCACCCCCCGGCTGCCCCCGTCCAACCAGCGAGCCACGTTAGCCGCCGGACAAACGCGTCATAACGAACCTGAGTTCGGCAGAGCATCGCACGCTGACCGGCCTGTGAGACGCCAATCCTCTCTAGGGAGGGGGGATCACAGGCAGGGGGGGAGTCGCTCATCCCGCTGAGAGGGGCCAATCCACCCCATTCGCCCCTCCCCAGAGGGAAAAGCAACGGGGGTTGGCTTAACCCGAACTGGCGTTAATAAAGTTCCATTGTTCAGCGTAATGTGACTCGTCAGCAATCACAATCAACCTTTGTGTCGATAAAAAATCGACCATTTAATGCTGTTGGGCCAGCGATCGCTCACCCAGCGATGGGACACACTGACAGTTGCGGCACTGACAGCAAAGCAAATTTGGCCGCATGGTGCAGACGACGTACCTGCGAGCACAAAAATTGCCTCACCGTAGCGTGGCGGCGATGCGCCGCTACAGTGAGGCGGGGATGTCAGTAAGTGCGATCGTGAGGGGCAGTCAGCCCCTGCTCGTCAAACTGCGGCGGGCAGCGTGAACAGATCGCCAATCGGATTGGTGAGCAAGGCAGCGAGGTCAGCGACCGTTTCAGTGATCTCAAAAGAATCGTCGCCCACAGAAAGGATGCCGCTGATCAGTCCTTCATTGAGGCTGATGTCACCACTCGTTTGCTCCAGCAGGCTGACGGCTTGAGCCCCCAGATCAGCCAGATCCACCGTCGTTTCAAAGATCTCTGTTCCCGAGGTGGCTAGCACATCGAGCAAGCCATCCGGTGTTAACGCGGCGTCGATCGACAGACCGGTGAGGGTGTCGATGACCAAATCGTTGACCAGTTCATCCACTTCAAAGCTGGTTGAGATCGGGCCAAACTGACTGTCGATCGCCAACGTAGCCGTACCGTCAGCGAGTTCCAGATCGCCCGACAGGGAAGACAACGGCACGATGATAGGAGAACCGATAAACAGCGGGATTTCCAGATTGCCACTGTCGAGGTTAAGCGTGGCATCAACGGTGCCTAAGGGCGTCGGCACCTCAAAGGTGTACACCGCTTCTGAACCAAAGTCAGTGGTGAAATCCAGCGCCCCAATGGGCGTGTCTAAATCAACATCCAAGGCGCCATCGGCAATATCAATGACACCACTGATGGGACCCAGACCCGTTTCGACATCGATTAACAATGCCCCGTTTTCAATCGGCAGGGTGGTGTCTATCGATGACAGCAAGAAGCTAATCCCATCGGCAGCAAACGTGGCTAAGTCAAAGTCAACAACGTCGAAGAGTTCATCTTCAACCTGCAGTGTGGCATTGACAATGCCATCAACGAGGGACAGCGTACCAGTAGTATCGGCGAGAACTTCAAGCGCTTCGGTGAGGAACTCGGGACCGTTAAAGAGGGCGGAAAAAGTATCGGTGGCCGTTGTCAGGATACCGTCGACAACACCCGCATCGATGGAGATTTCTCCCACCGCCGTCTCCAGCGTTGCTAACCCATCGAGTAAAAATTCCTCAGCCTCTTCGCTTACGGTTGAGACCAGATCGAGCACCGAGGTAGTGTCAAAAAATTCGCTGTCAGGAACAATACTCAGGAGGGCATCCTCCGGAGCGATGGAGCTGAACAAATTTGATAGCATGACCCAGTTTTTTTAATGAAGGACATCCGTCGGGCGCGTGCTCATGATGGAGCTTAGCGGATTTTTGCGTAATTGTGCGTAACTTACAGAATTAAAACTGCAAGCATGTTGAGTAAGCTGCAGGCGGTTGCCATAGCTATCAAGCAGTTGGGGGATCAGGCAGCCCGATCGCAATTTGATACAGCTCGCGCTTTGTATGAGGGTCTGCTTGGGCCAGTTGACGACTGGCCTGCGATCGCGATAGGCCGGTGGTGAGCAAAGCAGTCAACCGCTGTTCGATCTCTGCGATCGAGAGGGGGCGGTCGGGCTCTACGGCCTTGCCCGCCAGCACCAGGGTGAACTCTCCTTTCGGGGCGGTGGCGGTGAAATGGGCGATCGCCGTCGCCAGAGTGCCCCGCCAGACTTCTTCAAACTGTTTGGTCAGTTCGCGCGTGACGGCAATGGAGCGACTGCCCTCGATGACCGTGTGGAGATCTTGTAGGGTGGTCAGCAGTCGATGCGGCGCTTCATATAGCACCAGGGTGCGATGCTCGGCGGCCAGTTGCTCAAGATGCTCGCGGCGATCTCGGCCCTTAGGGGGCAAAAAGCCCTCAAAGACAAAGGGCTGAGGGGGCAACCCAGAGACACACAGGGCCGTGATGGCCGCCGTCGCGCCGGGAATCGCCACCACTCGAATACCAGCGACGGCACAGGCTTCGACCAGCTCATAACCAGGATCAGAAATGCCGGGCATCCCCGCATCACTGACCAAGGCCACATCATCACCCGCTTGCAGGCGATCGCAGAGTTCGGGCAAGCGTTTACGCCAGTTGTGGGTGTGGTAGCTCGTTTGGGGCGTGGCGATCTGAAAGTGCTGCAGCAGCTTGCCGGTATGGCGCGTGTCTTCGGCGGCAATCACACTCACCTGCTGCAGCGTCTCGATGGCGCGAAAGGTCATATCGCCTAAATTGCCAATAGGGGTGCCCACGATGTAGAGCGTGCCGGGGCCGTTGATGTCTGTCACCAGAGTCTCGTTTGGGGGGCTGTGCTTCAGGATAAACTGAGGCGCTGACCAATGGAGACTCGAATGACAACGGGGGTCTTTGTCGGGCTCATTACTTTAGACTGCATTTATCAAACCCGGCGATCGCTACAGCCCAATGAGAAACAGGTGGCTGAGGCCATGCTGTTAGCGGCGGGCGGGCCAGCGACGAACGCGGCGATCGCGTTCCAGGCGCTGGGCGGGCAGGCCCGTTTAGTGGGGGCTTTAGGACAGCATCCACTCACGACTGTTGTGCGTGATGACTTGGCTCAACAGGGCGTGGAGCTCGTAGATCTGACGCCTACGGCCACGGAACCGCCGCCATTTTCCTCCATTGTGGTGAATGTAGAGACGGGCGATCGCGCAGTCATTTCGCGGAATGCGGCTGATCGCCCCATGCCGCGCGCCCCGTTTCCCAACACCCTGCTAGATCAGGCTGACTGCCTCCTGCTCGACGGACACCAAATGGCGCTGGGGTGCCACCTGGCCCAACTCGCTCGCCCGCAACAATTGCCAGTGGTGATCGATGCCGGTAGCTGGAAACCAGGCTTTGACCAGCTGCTGCCGTTCGCGACGACGGTGATTGCTTCGGCCAACTTTCATCCTCCTGGCACTGGTACGGCAGCGGCCGCGATCGCCTACTTGAGATCGCTCAACGTGTCGCAAATTGCCGGCACGCGCGGCGTCGAAGCGCTGCGCTATCAGACGGAGTCCTCTGCTGGCAGCCAGTCGGGGACCGGCCCCGTATCCGCTATCAAGCCGATGGAGACGTTGGGGGCGGGCGATATTTTTCACGGCGCATTTTGTTATTACGCCACTCAAACGGCTGATTTTGTTACGGCGCTGCATCGCAGTGCGGCAGTCGCCACCCTCGCCTGTCAGTCATGGGGTACTCGCCGCTGGATCAAGCAGTTGCCGCTGGCCACGGGGCCACTCGATCAATCGCCTCAGTGAAATCCTCATCGTGGCGAATGTCCTGGGTAGACTAAAGCTGAATTTTGCAATCAATTGCTGGGGAGGCTGAGGCCATGGGGTATGAACAAGAGCCTCCAGGGGCGCAGGCAGCAGTAATCGCCGCGGCGCAACTGTGTGAAGCGGTGCGCCGTGACATGGTGCCAGAAGCGAGCGAAAAAGCCGACAAAAGTCCGGTAACAGTGGCTGACTATGGGGCGCAGGCGATTATTTGTCGGGCACTGTCGGAGGCGTTTCCCGCCGACCCAGTAGTCGGCGAAGAAGATGCGGCTGAATTGCGATCGCCCGCGATGGCCGATCGTCTCAAGCAGGTGACCGGATTTGTGACCACGGTGCTCGGCTCTACCGCCCCTGAGCAAGTCGCGCAGTGGATTGATCACGGCAACGGTGCGCCGGCTCGCCGCTTTTGGACGTTGGATCCGATTGATGGCACCAAGGGTTTTTTGCGGGGTGACCAATATGCGATCGCCCTGGCGCTGATTGAAGATGGCGACCTTAAGGTGGGCGTGCTGGGCTGTCCGGCCCTGAGTCTGAACCAGGGCAATCCCGGTCTGTTGTTCACCGCCGTGCGCGGGGGCGGCACCTGGATGCAGCCCATTGCGGGGGGAGAGGCCAAGCAGGTGCACGTCGTGCCACCGGGAGATGGTGATCGCCTGCGCTTTGTTGAAAGTGTTGAAGCCAGCCACGGCAACCAGGCAGAACAAGAAGCAGTCGCCGCTGCTGTAGGCATTACCCAGTCATCAGTGCGGATGGATAGCCAAGCGAAATATGGTGCGGTGGCCGCAGGTGAAGCGGCCCTGTATCTGCGCTTGCCGTCACCCAAGTATCCCGACTATCGCGAAAAGATTTGGGATCATGCGGCGGGGGCGATCGTGGTGGAAGAAGCGGGTGGTCAGGTCACCGACATGCACGGCAAGCCCCTAGATTTCTACAGTGCAGTCAAGATGATGAACAACCGAGGCGTCGTCGTAAGCAACGGCACTATTCATAACGACGTCATGACGGCCCTGAAATAAGGGAACTGTTCCAACCCCAGCGAAACCGCTGCGGTTGGGCATTGTCAGACGCTGGCAGACAGCCTTTGTCTGGGGACGTGATGAAGTTCAGCCCCTAGGTGGACTTGCTCCACAGAATGCCTCGTGACTGGTTAACCGAGCACTCACGAGGCATTTTCACTGCCAGAAACTGGCTATTCAAATTCTGAATGGGTTATACCAGTTCGACAAATTACAGCTACACATACAAGTCGGCTTCGACTTCGCTCAGCCGACGTTCCTTGAGCGGAGTCGAAAGCTCTACGGGCAGGCAAGGCCAACAGGCAGTGTCTCCGACTGGGAGAAAGCCGTTATATGTGTAGGGCAATTTGTAGAACGGGTATTAGACCACATTCAAGGCGCCATGTCGCCGCAGCCACTGATTTTGTTCAGCCGATAAACCCGAGGCATCTGTAAAGAGAGCGCCCCGCACGTAGGCTCCTTGCCACTGCACATCCGTGAGCTGGGCGTTTTCTAAATTGGCGGCGCGCAGGTCAGCACCACGCAGGTTAGCGCCGCTGAGATTGGCATATTCCAACGTGGCACCATAGAGCGACGTTTGACTGAGGTCGGCCTTCATCAAGCTGGCATTCCAAAAGTCAGCCCAATCTAGCTGCGCCGATTGCAGCACCGCTGCCGTCAGATCGGCCCCCTGAAATGAACAGCTCAGGGCATCGGCTTCTGATAGGTTAGCCCCGATAAGAATTGTTTTCGGCAAACTCGCTTGGGTTAACGTTGCCGTCGCGAAGGAAACGCCCGCGAGGGTGGCGCCTTGCCAAGAAGAGCGGCTCAACTGTGCCCCCTCAAAGCTGGACTGACTAAAATTGGCCTCATCTAACTGAGCTTGGACTAAACTCGCTTGCTTAAAGCGAGACTGCGGGCCACTGACGTTCTGCAAGTTGGCTTGGTCAAAGCAGGCGTGGGAGGCATCTACTTGCGATAGCGACGCACCATACAACTGAGCTGCTGTGGCGATCGCCCAACGTAAATCAACCTTATCTAAATAAGCTTTAGTCAACACCGCCTCGGTCAACGTTGCCGATTCTAGGCAGCTACCGGTCAGATCGGCCAAAACCAAGGTCGCCTGGGCAAAATTAGCCGCTCGGCACGACGCGTGTTGCAGTTGAGATAGACGTAAATACGCTGACGAAAAATCGCCGCGATCTAAGCGGCGATGACTCAGGTCAAGATTGCTCAACTCAGCCTGGGCCAATGACTGCCCAGCCTCAACTTTGGCTAAAACTCGAGAAACGTCTAACTGAGTCATAGAACCCCCACTGCTTGAATTTCTATCGTAATCTGTTTTTGTATCAAGAAATACAGAACAAATCCTGAAGTTTCCGGTTTTTCAGCCAGCAGTTAGCGATTTTTCGCCCATCCTCAAATGCAGAGTGTAGAAGGCTGGCAATATTTCATCGCCACTCTTAGCCGCTTTAAGACTCCACAGGCGACATCGCCACGACTAGCGATCGCCCACTGAATCTACCAGCGGCCACCTTTAAATGTCTGGTCGTCAGCTAAATCAGGGCGCTGGATAGCAGCTTCTCGCGACCCAGCGTAATCGATCACACTGACAGAACCGCTCAAATGACTCCCGCTCGGTGTGAAGTACTGGCTACAAAACGGCTTAACAGTTGGAATCTTGAGTATTCTGACTGTTGAGAGATTCGTGTTTATTGCCCGCCATCTACTTTATGCCTACCGTGCCCTTTTCTCCCGAATCAGCCCCCCAAGAGATTACCGTTCAGGCCTTAGCGCAAATTCTCCAAGCGGCTCCGCCCGACCTACAGCTCATTGATGTCCGCGAACCTTGGGAAGTCGAAACTGCCGCCATTGAAGGAGTTGCAAATCTGCCACTGAGTCAGTTTGCCGATTGGGAAACCCAGATTTATCAACAGTTCGCCCCGGAGACGGAGACGATCGTGATGTGTCATCACGGTATTCGCTCGGCGCAGATGTGTCAGTGGCTGCGGGGGCAGGGGTTTACCCAGGTTAAGAATTTAGCGGGTGGCATTGACGCTTATTCAAAGGCGGTTGATCCGACCGTGCCTCGCTACTAAACCACGGCAACAGAGATACGTTGTTCAAAACATTTTGCAGAGATCGCTCCCCACGGGAACAACGCCGTCACGTTTACCTTCTTAGCCAATCAGCATCACAGTAATGCTGGCGGTTGCCGCTGAGCGGCTCGTTCATCAGTCCATGATCTCGACGGTAAACGTTGCAGGGGCCAGGGGGCTGATTACTGGCGCTATCCTTAGCTTGTTCTCAGGTGTTTTTCAGCGAAACCGGCCATTATCCAGATCAACCATTAGCGATGACGATAGGGGGGACCATGGTGATGCATCGATTGACGGCCTTAGCGATCGTGACCGTATCGGCGGCGGTACTCCGTTTCGGCCTCATTCCGGCTGTTGACCGCATCATCTCGCCCACGGGCAACGACTTTGTCATCATGGCCGCAGAGGCTGAGATTCCTCACTCACCAGTTGGGAGCCGCACTGTACCAACGGATTAATTTGAGCGGGCGAGATGCCACCGAACTAACGGCGATCGCAATCCCCTAAAATGGCCCTTAATCGCAAATCGCCTGATAGAACCACCGCTATGGCCGTGCCAACACCGTTAACTCCAGAATTTGCAGTTTCGACCCAGATTACGGCTGCAGACTTTCCTAATCTTGCCGCCGCTGGGTATAAAACCATCATCAATAACCGCCCCGATGGCGAAGAAGCGGGCCAGCTCACGGCAGCGGCAGCTCGACAACTGGCCGAGCAGAATGGCCTTAATTATGTCCATGTTCCGGTCACCATGTCGGACCTCACTGCCGCCACCATTGCCCAGTTTGAGACCGCGCTAACGGAAAGTCCCGGCCCTGTGCTGGCTCACTGCAAATCGGGTACCCGTAGCTGCATTTTGTGGGCGATCGCCACGGCTCGACAACCGACCACCCCGCTAGCCGATCTGCTGAGCCTAACGGCGCAGCAGGGATACAACCTGGAGAGGTTGCGTCCGCTCATTGAGCAATACGCCCAACCGGAATAGACAGCAGCCTTCAGACCGCTCTGACGTCATGAGGGCTCTCATTGTCGGCACCACTGGGAATTTTGGGGAAATCTTGCCCAGGAGTTGGGGTCGATCATGTCAACGGGACAAATATGACCGATGGCGGGTCGGATCATGCCCCAGGGAGAGCACCGCAACCCTCGGCAATTTCGCCATCTGGCTGGTAGAGACGTGCTATGTCAAGCTTTGACCACACTTTGACCACAGGTTGATGATGGCCCTTCACTCTGCGAGATCGGTCATGATGAAACGGTTGCTGGAGACGTGAGGGCATGACCGATCGCATAAACCGTTTGCCGTGGCGATTTTGGATTATTACGCTGGTGGCGTTTATCAATGCCGTTAGCTTCACCATCATCATTCCGGTCTTATATCCCTATGCCAAGCAGTTTGGGCTGAGTGACTTTGAAGCGAGTTTGCTGACCACCGCCTATGCAGCGGCGCAGTTTATCGGCACCCCGATTTTGGGTCGCCTGTCTGACCGCATGGGGCGCAAACCGCTGTTAATTATCAGTCTGCTGGGCACCGTCATCGCCGACCTAATGGCCAGTCTGGCTCCGTTTGCCTGGTTCCTGTTGATCGCTCGGGTTTTAGACGGCATCACCGGGGGCAATAATTCCATCGCTCAGGCCATCATCAGCGACATTACGAGTCCGGCACAGCGTACCAAGGCGTTTGGCATTTTTGGCGCGACCTTTCGTTTAGGATTTGTGGCGGGGCCACCGCTGAGCTATCTGGCGCAATTAGTCCCCCCCTTACCTGGTTTTTCTTCGTTGGGCATGAGCTTTGTGGTGTCTGCCGCGATCGCTCTCATCGCCACCGGGCTCTGCGCGATCTTTCTGCCGGAGACCCATCAGGTATGCGACAAATTTGAACTCACCTGGTCAGACTTCAAAATTGGCCGCATTCTCAAATCCGTCCGCCATCCCCAGTTGGGTCGGGTGTTTCTGCTCACCTTCCTCAGCGGGTTTACCTTTACAATTTTCACCTTTGCGTTTCAACCGTTTTTTCTCACTGTTTTGGGTCAAACGCCAGGACGGCTGGCTCTCATTTTTGCCATGTTTGGCGTCATTGGGTTTATGACGCAAGTGTTTGCACTCGATCCGCTCCGCAAACAGTTCAACATCATCACGATTTTGGCGTTTATGCTGGCGGCGCGGGGGATTTTATTTCTACTGATTCCAACTTTTCCCACCATCACGGCCTTTGTGCTGATCACGATCGTGTTCGGTGCCGTCAACTCCTTTCCATTGCCACTGATCGAATCCATTTTGTCGTTGCGAAGCGGACCGCAAGAACAGGGCGAAGTGTTAGGCACGAATGCCTCTTTTCTCAGTCTCTCGAATGCGATCGGTCCAGCAACAGCAGGCTTGTTGGTCAGTTTTGGCTATAGCTTTCCGTTTTGGGTAACTGGAGTGCTAACTGTGGGCGTGGCGGGCTTTGCGCTCAGCCTGCGGCAAGCTGAACCGACGGGGTGATGATCCATCCAGCGATCACAATCCTGAAAGCCACGCCGCGATCGCTCCGCCGATTCTCAGACTAAGGGAGTATTATCACAACAGATCAGTGTCGCGCTTAAGGGCCTCGTCTACTCTGACCTTCGTATTTTTGGCTCAACAGCCCGCTTCAGCGGCTTTCGCCAGTTCTCCTATCTTGGGCAGCTACTGGTTTGATGGCTTCGCGCTCATTGTGCTGATTGCTCTCTCGGCCTTTTTTTCAGGCTCAGAGACGGCAATTACGGCGCTCGACAACCTGAAACTGCGATCGCTCATTCAAGAAACGGGCGACCCGGATCGGGTGTTTATCTTGGTGCTCAAGCAGCGTACGCGCTTTATCATCACCCTGCTAGTGGGCAACAACCTAGTCAACAACATCGCCGCAATCTTAACCAGCAACTTGTTTGCCGTCTGGTTTGGCAGTGCAGGGCTGGGCTTGGCCGCTGGGGTGATTACGATGCTGCTGTTGATTTTCGGTGAAATCACGCCGAAATCCTTAGCGATCGGCAACGTGCTGCCCTATTTTCAATTGGCAGTACGCCCAATCTACTGGCTGTCGCGACTATTGTCATGGCTCTACATCATTCCCTTGCTGGAACTGGCGACGAGTCGACTGATTCGACTGCTGCAGGGTCGGCCGACCCCGCCCACGGAATCCGTGCGAGACCTGAAACTCCTGATCGAACTGCTCGGCGGTCACGGCAAAATTGATGTGGAGAAGCATCAGCTACTCAATCGAGCCCTGCGGCTAGATCAGCTGCAAGCTCGCGACCTGGTAAAGTCGCGCATCGACATGCAGACAATCTCCTACGATGCCACGCTGGATGAGCTGCTGCAGCTTTGCCTTAAAACCGGCTATTCTCGCATTCCGGTGCAGGCGTCTTCCAAAGACCAGATTGTGGGCATCGTTCACCTGAAGCGCGCCCTGCGAGAACTGGCGAAGCTAGCCGAAGAAGGTCAAGGTGATGGGCCGGTGACCTTGGCCATGCGGCCGCCATTTTACGTCCCCGAGGGGCAGCCCACCGCCACGTTGTTGAAACAATTGCTGCAGCAGCGCTTTCACATGGCGATCGTAGTGGATGAATATGGCGGCACCGTCGGGCTCGTCACCCTCGAAGACATTTTGGAAGAATTGGTGGGTGAAATCTACGACGAAAGCGATCGCCCGGCCCGCTCACCCTCAGTGACAATCGCCCCGCAGGCGAGCCCGCGATCGCTCTCGTAGACAGCTGCCGGCGGGCCGTCCTGGGCAATTGTGGCCCCACCTATTCGGCAGCG
>ERZ1740072.716-NODE-716-length-13131-cov-4.088024_pt1 | contig 13131 bp, 13 predicted proteins | sample MGYA00581733_ERZ1740072 | MGnify/ENA primary metagenome ERZ1740072 (study PRJEB43018, sample SAMN04849741) | marine metagenome | isolation source: floating plastic debris | place: Pacific Ocean | collected 2008-08-30 | study: EMG produced TPA metagenomics assembly...
CCAGCGCCCTCGACAGCGAGGTGGAGGCCGCCATTCAGGACACGCTCCATTCGGTGATGGAAGGCAAGACCGTGATCGCCATCGCGCACCGCTTGTCGACTATCGCTGCGATGGACCGGCTCGTCGTACTCGATAATGGTGGCATCACCGAAATGGGCACGCATGCTGAGCTGTTAGAAACGGGCGGGCTCTATGCCGACCTCTGGGCACGCCAGTCCGGCGGGTTCCTGGCCGGGGCGGCCGCGGAAAAGGCGGCAGCGGAATAGAGCGCGTTCGGGCGACCTGAACGTTCTGAAGGGTCAGCCAGCCAATCGCACCGGCATGGCATCCAGACCCCGCGTCCCGATCCGCTTAGACCATTTCAATCCGTCCCCAAGCGCTAGATCAGGCCAGCGCGCCGCGATCCTGGAGAGTGCAAGTTCCGCTTCCATCTTGGCGAGGTGCAAGCCAAGGCAGATATGCGGCCCGCCGCCCCAGCCAGTATGCCGGTTCGGCCGCCGGGCTAGATCCAGAGTAAGTGGCGCGTCAAACTCTGTCGGGTCGAGATTGGCCGCGCCAAGCAGGGCAATCGTCTTGTCGCCGCGCTTGAATGCATGGCCGGCAATTTCAGCATCCTCGATCAGGAAGCGTGGCTTGGTCATGTGAACGGGCATGGCAAACCGCATCAATTCATCAACCGCCACGCGCCAGCCATTCTCATCTCGGCTCCGTGCCATCTGCCAGGCCCCAGGCTCGGTCTGCAGCGTATAAAGACCGCTGGAAAGCAAATTGGTTGTCGTATCATGCCCGGCGACGAATAGGACGAGGACGAGCGAGACCAATTCATCCTCACTCATCTTTCCGCCTTCGGCCTCGGCATGGATCAGGTCGCTGAGCAGGCCCGGGCGCGGGTCCTGGCGGGCGCGCTCGATTTCTTCGCGTAATTGCTTGATTACCCCGCCCATCCCGGACAAAGCCCGCAAGATGGCCCAAGTCGAGGACCCGGCGGAAAAACCGGACATGATCTGCATGAGTCGGGCCTTCGCGCCTTCCGTGAGGCCGAGCAATTCACTGATTACGCGCAGGGGTAGGGGCCGGAACAGGGTCTCCGCAAGGTCGATCTCAGCTGGGTCTTGCGCTGCGATCTGATCGAGATATTCATCGACAAATGCGCCGACCCGGTCGCGCTGCATTTCAATCGCCGCCCGGCGAAACGGCGCATCCGCGAGGCGGCGCAGCCTCTGATGATCGGGATCGTCGAGCGACAGGATATTGTTCGAGAGCAGGCGCAAGGACTTCGGAATGAAGGGCAGGCCAAAAGCCCGATTATGCCCCGCATTGCGCGCATCGAGCGCGAACGTTTCTGACCGTTTCAGCAGCGTTTGCACGGCTTCGTGCGTCAGGGCCGCTGGAAGCGGACCAAACAGTGGAACTTTCACGCGGGCAAACGAACCCTCTTGCAGCGCTTCAGCAAGCACGGCGTGCGGGGCGACCTTGAAATCGCCTGACATAATGTCGATGCGACGCATGCGCGGTAGCCTAGCGTGGATGCGAGATGGCGACAATATTCTGGAAGGAGTGGTGGGCCCGGAGGGACTTGAACCCCCGACCAGACCGTTATGAGCGGTCCGCTCTAACCAACTGAGCTACAGGCCCTGGAATCCAAATTGGGTCCAAGATGAACAGACGTATAAAACGCCAGACTTGATCTCGCCGCAATGGCGCAATTCAATGGAGACTGCAAGTTTTTTACCCGTATGGAGGGAAGCATGACTGTGAATTTCAAATCGAGCCTAATGGCCGGATTTTCCGGCCTCTCACTGATCACCCTGGTCGCGTGTGGTGGCGGGCAAGGCGAGGCCGCACCCACCGCCGCTGAACCGATCGCGGCGGCGGTCAGCGCGGTGCCGGAACCAACCATCACCCCAAATGCGGATCCGATTGAGACCACGCACCCAAATTCGATCCAGCCGGAAACCACGCTGACCCTGTCGGCAGAAGGGTCTGTGAACCGCGAGCCCGACATCGCCTTCCTGAATGCGGGCGTCCAGACCCAAGGCGAAACGGCGCAAGCCGCGATGAGCGCCAATGCGACCGCGATGAATGGTGTTTTTGATGCGCTTGCCGCCGCCAATGTCGATCGCAGCGATATGCAGACGTCGAATTTTTCGCTGCAGCCGCAATATGATTATTCCAGCCGGTCGAACGGCCAGCCGCGCCTGACCGGCTACCAGGCCTCGAACCAGCTGAGCGTGCGCGTGCGCGATTTAGACACGCTGGGCGAGACGATGGACGCGCTGGTCTCCGCAGGTGGAAATACGTTTAGCGGTCTCAGTTTCGCCCTCGAGGATGATCGCGCAGCCAAGAATGCGGCGCGCGATATCGCTATGAAAGAGGCTATCTCGCGGGCCGAACTTTATGCCGCGGCGTCTGGATACGAAGTTGCGCGCGTGGTGACGATTTCAGAGAGTGGTGGTTTTAGCCCACAGCCCATGGCGATGATGGCCGAAGCGCGCAGCATGGATCGTTCGACGCCGATCGCATCGGGTGAAGTCGGCTATTCGGTGACCGTGAATGTCACGTTTGAACTGAGAAAGCCCGCCAATTAGGCGGGCTTCCAAAACGCAACATTACTCTACGAGTCAGGATCGCGAGCGCTTAATAGGCAGCGCTCGGGGTCTTGATATTGTTCTGCTCGTCCATCAGCGCCACTTGCGGTTTGTGTTGACGCGCCATTTCGGCTTCCATCTGGACGAAGGCCGCGATTACGACGCGGTCGCCCAGGGCAAACTTGCGGGCCGCCCCGCCATTGACGCCAATCGTGCGAGAGCCGCGGGGGGCTTCGATCGCATAGGTGGAGATCCGCTCGCCATTCGTAATGTTCCAGATATCCACACGCTCATGCGGCAGAATGCCGGCGGCGTCGAGTAGATCCTGGTCGATGGAGACCGAACCCTCATAATAGACGTCGCACTGTGTGACAGTTGCCGCGTGTAATTTTCCCTTCAACATGTTGACCAGCAAAGCTCGTCCTCCCTATCGAAATCTACGTGGCAGGCCCCGCCTGCTATGCATATATGGGGACTGCCTACCCTTGGGTAAAGGATTTTTGTGCAGTGCAAGAAGCGTGCTAAAAGCACAATACCGAAGAGGAGGGAAGACTCGTGACCGCGCTGTCAGCAGACTGTTGTAAATGTTACAGTTCGCGGCGGACTGGCAATCCCGATAATTGACCTGAATCAAGGTCCAGTTCGAGGTTCAAATCTGTGTGAGCATAGGCGTCGGCCAGCGGTTCCAGCGGCGACATCGCGGCTTTCAACAGGTCATAATCGCGGTCATCGCCAATCACATCGCCCGTGCCTGAAACCGATGCCAGTCTATAGCGCGTGGTCGGCGTGCCATCCTCGATCACCCGCTGGCATGCGAATGTCACTGTGGCCGCGCCCGGAAGAGCCGCAAATCGCAACGCCTTGATCCAGGGCTCGCTCATTCCAGCGGCACGCCAAGCTCGGACATGGTTTCCCGGAGCAGGGGTCCGATCTCTGTGTTCAGTACCAGATCGGCATAGGCATCATGTTCGGTCGCTTCCCGATTGATGATGATATATTTCGCCCCATTTTGCTTTGCGATCAGGGGAATGTTCGCGGCGGGATAAACAACCAGCGACGAGCCAATGGCGATCATCAGATCACAAGATAAGGCTTCGCTCTCGGCAAACGTCATTTTGTCTTCCGGCATGGCCTGACCGAACGAAATCGTCGCGGATTTGACCAAGCCACCACAGAAATCACATGTAATATCTTCATCCGCCTCCCAACGTGGTCGCAAGATATTGTATTCATGACGTTTTCCACAGTTCAAACACTTGGCGTACGATGCGTTCCCGTGGACTTCGATGACGTTTTCGTCCGGGACGCCGCCATCCTGGTGCAAATTATCGACATTCTGGGTGACGACGCTGGTGACTTTGCCCATGTCGACCAGTTTCGCGATCGCGTGGTGGCCAGCATTGGGGCTCGCGCCGGTCCATCCCGCAGTGCGTTCGAAAACGCGGCGCCAGCCTTCCCGGCGCGCTTCGCGATCAGAGACGAAATCCTGAAAGTAGATGGGCTGCATCTTCGACCAGACTCCACCCGGCGAGCGGAAATCTGGTATGCCGCTTTCGGTAGATATGCCGGCGCCGGTAAAGATCACCACACGGTTCGCGGCGTCGATATGTCGTGCGAGGGTTACTGCTGCGTCCATGCGGCAAGGCTAGTCCAGAGACGAACGCGCGCCAACTGGAAATCAATCGGTAAAGCCTTTTCGGGTCAGCCAGTCGGAACAAATCCGGACTGCTTCCGGTAATAGATCGGGCCGCTCGATGTAATAATGATCGGCGTCCTTGATATCGTGATGCTCCTTATCTGTATGCCCCACTGCGTCGAACAGACGCTGCGCGTGGCTGGGCGTGCAGGCGAGGTCGGCCGTATTGTTGATCACCAGAACCGGACAAGTGATCCGAGCGGCATTGCCGCGCCCGGTCGCATTGGTGGTGTCATAGCCCCATTGGCTGAGCCAGGAGCGAAGCGGGCTAATCCGGGCCAGACCGACCGGTCCATCATTGGCGACCTTCGGATCACCGAGATAACAATCGTGCGGTCGGCGATCCGAAGGGGCTTGTGTCGGATCGGTCCAGCGCAGATCGGCCATAGTCCCATGCACGGTAAACGCGCGTTCAGCATTCATCTCGCCGGCTTTGCGCAAGTCCTCGAGGGTCTGCTGCACCCAGGCAGTGATGCGCCGGTTCCGCGCAATCTGGGCCTGCCGATAGCGGGTTTCATAGTCCGGCGTGTAGGCCGGTTGATTAGGGTTTTCTGGATCGTAGATATTAAGATCCGGGGTGCGTGCGAACGGACGCGATTCCACAGCGATGGACGGATCAATCCACTCGGTCAGCGTCATCGCACGACTGATATGGGCGGCGAGCAGCATGATGCCCTGAACCGGCGGCAGCCCGAGGGCTGTGAGAACATAAGCGTCTCCGGCCGGAGAATGAGCAGTCCGCCGATTGGGTAGAGGCAGAATGATCGTCTTTTAGTTGTGTGTATCCCTGGCGTGTTTCAGGCAGGCTCCGAGATCAGCGACGCATTTCTCCATGATCAGCGCGGTGTCATTGCCGCGATATCGCGGATTGCAATAGATCACATGATGACCGGCATAAGCGAGCGCCGAGACAAGCGGAAGAAAGGACCCAGATCCGATGGGATGCGAGAACACAATGACTGTTTTCGAGCTTGTGTCTTTGCGGGCGATTTTCATGCATTCAACAACAACTGTGCCGCCGGCCCCACCATAGACGTCTTTGAATTCGGAGGTTTCTTGATGCAGGACCAGATAAGGTTCTCGGACCAATTCGCTCATAAGGCACCTCCCGCGTGGTCAAGACTTGGCGCTTTCGCCACCTGAGTCCAGTATGACGCGAAGAAAAGGGAGCGTCTCATGGTTAAAGCGACAGGCATTCACCACCTCGCCATCATGTCGGCGGACATAAAGGCTCAGATCGAATTCTTCTCAGATGTGCTGGGTTGCAAGCTGTCGGCGATTTTCGACATGCATGGTGTGCCGGGCGGCATTCATGCCTTCATGCATCTCGATGACCATTGCTATTTCTCGATTGTGCAATTGCCGACCGTCAAGGATATCCCGATTGAGATCGGGGTCACGCATGCTGGCAATGGAGCCGGACCTTGCGCTGCCGGGGCGATGCAGCACCTGGCTTTCAAAGTTGATACGCCGGATCAGCTGGTCGCCATTCGCGACCGTATCCGCAAGAAAGGCGTGAACGTGATTGGTCCGATCAATCATGGCATGTGCCAGTCGATCTATTTTGGCGGGCCAGAGAATATGGTTCTGGAGGTAGCAACCTCCGAGGCTGAAATCGATCAAAAAGCCTGGGTCGATCCAGCCACTCTGGAAAAGGTCGGAATTAGTGCTGAGGAGGCGCAGCAATATCAGAATCCGGATGCCTATGATGGTGAAGGCGGCACGGTCAACCAGCCCCCTTATGATCCTGACAAGCCGCATCAGGCCTATCCCAAAGAGATGTATATGCAAATGCTGCAGGCGCCAGACGAGGTGATTTGGAAAACCGCGTCCTACGCAGAACCACCGGTTAAAGTGTAAGCCCGATGATCCGGAAAATTCTGCTGGGGGTTGCGACCCTGCTCATCGTTCTGGTGCTCGGCGCTGGGATTTATACCTGGGACCCGTTACCCAAAAACCCGAGTGTAGAGGTTTTGGCCGCAGCAGCGGCGGATTATGATGTCGAGATCATACGCGACAATTGGGGCACGCCGCATATTTACGGAACCACCAATGCCGATACAGCTTTTGGTGTCGCCTATGCCCATGCCGAAGATGACTATGAGACCATTCAGGATGTGGTGGCGGCTACTCGCGGCGTGCTGGCGCGGTATAAGGGCGCCGGCGCGGCGCCGACCGATTATGTTGTCTCGTTGCTGGACGTCTGGGACATTGTTGATCAACGCTATGAGCGCGATGTGCCAGAAGATATCAAGGCTATTGCCGAGGCTTATGCGGCCGGGATCAACCTGTATGCGTCCGAACACCCTGATGAGACCTGGGCTGGACTCGCCCCGTTTACCGGGCAGGACGTGATTGCCGGGTTCATTTTCAAGACGCCTTTCTTCTATGGCTTCGACGAGACTCTCCAATCCCTGTTTGCGGATGCGCGGGATGCCCCGCTGGCGTCCGACCCGGCGCATCAATCCTGGCTTCTGCATCCGAGCTTGAACACCGAACGGGGCTCCAACGCGTTTGCGATCTCGCCCGGGCGCGGGGGCGATGACACGACGCGTCTATTGATTAATTCGCACCAGCCCATGACCGGTCCGGTCGCCTGGTGGGAAGCGCATATCGTTTCCGAGGAAGGACTCGACATTACGGGCGGATTGTTCCCCGGGACGCCGGTCATTCTGCATGGATTTAACCGTCATCTCGGCTGGGCCAATACAGTGTCCAAACCGGACCTGACCGATATTTATCGCCTCACCATCAATCCGGAGGATTCCAAACAGTATCAGCTCGATGGCACGTGGCGCAACTTCGAAGAAGACAGCGCCTTGCTCAGGATAAAACTGTTTGGTCCGTTCGCGCTGAAAGTCCGCCGACCAGTGTTTCGGTCCGAGCATGGTCCGGTGATTGAAGCATCTCACGGAACGTATGCCGTCCGTTATGCCGGCCAGGGCGAAGTGCGTCAGTTGGAACAATACGTTCGGCTAAACCTGGCGCGGAACTGGGACGAATTCACCGAGGCCATGGCGCTGAATGCCCTGCCCAGCATCAACTATATCTATGCCGATAAGGACGGGACGATTGCCTTCATCCACAATGGCCAATACCCAGAGCGTTTACCCGGATGGGACTGGCAATCGGATCTGCCTGGAGACCGTTCGGATCTGATCTGGAAGGACTATATTCCGTATGCCGACGGTCCGAAGCTGATCACCCCGGAATCGGGATTCATCTACAATGCCAACAATGCACCTTTTGCCGCAACAGACGGGCCGGACAATCTTCGCGCGGATGACTTTCCAGACTGGATGGGCTTGCAGACCAACGCAACCAATCGCTCGCTCCGCATTCAAAATCTAACCGATGGAGACTCGGTGATTGATAGAGCCAGCCTGCTGACGATCAAATTTGATACAGCTTATGCCAAAGGGTCTGAGGCGGATGCATTTGTTCAAAAAGTGCTGGGCCATGATTGGTCTGCGGAACCTGAGATGGCCGATCCGGTTCAGCACCTTCGCGATTGGGACTATCGCCTCGACATCTCAAATCGTCACGCCGCCCTCGGCACGCTGACAGTATTGAGGCATGTGACAGGACAATTCACCGGCGATTTTGGTCCCGCGCCGGACCAGGCCTTTCGAGAGGCTGTAGCGCTTTTGCAGAAAAATTATGGTCGCATCGATCCGGAGTGGGGTCAGGTAAATCGCCTGGTGCGGGGGGAGACCGATATTCCGATCAGCGGCGGTCCGGATATCTTGCGGGCAATTTATCCGGCTGAGCTGCGCGAGGATGGAAAACTGCACGCGAACGCCGGTGACACCTGGATTGCGCTTGTCGAATGGCAGGCGGATGGCACGCAGAGCGCCGAAGTGATCCATCAATATGGCGCCGCGACGCTGGATTCATCTTCACCGCACTATGACGATCAGGCGCCCCTCTTCGCATCAGAGCAATGGCGCCCGGCTCTGCTCAGCCGAGAGCAAGTTGAAGCCAACGCGGCACGGACCTATCGACCGGGTCGCTAGTCAAAGGCCTGTGCCCAGTTGCGGACATCTGCGACGAACAGGTCTGGGGCTTCCATGGCGGCGAAGTGCCCGCCATGCGTCTGTTCGGTCCAATGGGTGATATTATAGGCCCGATCGCACCATGAGCGTGGCGGTGGGGTATAGATTTTTTCGCCAGGGAAATTGGCGAAGCCTGTCGGGGTTTCGCACCGGGCGCCTTCGGGCAGACTAGGACCACCCTCACCCATGAAGGCGGCATAATACCAGACAGATGTCGCGATTGCGTCATTGACAAGATAGATCATGACATTCGTCAGCAATTGATCGCGCGTATAAACGCTGAACAGGTCGTCATTTTTCAGGTCCGACCAGCCATGAAATTTTTCCAGGATCCACGCAGCGGCTCCCATCGGACTGTCCATGAGAGACATGGCCAGGGTTTGAGGCTTCGTCGCCTGTTGCATGAAATAGCTGCCGCCAAGCTGCATCGCGGCCTGCGTGCGCTGGATCCAGGCTGTCTCGGCGTCTGTCTGCGGCGGCGCCGGCGTCGGGCGAAAGCCGATCATATTGAGATGTATGGCCTTGCAACCGCCTTTCTTGTCGACCGTGCCATGATCAAATCCGAGCCAGGATGTGACCATGCCGCCCCAGTCGCCGCCCTGAGCGAGATAGGTGTCATAGCCAAGAACTTCTCGCATAAGTGTGTTCCACAACTCGGCAGTCGCCCGTTGCCCCAGAGGCGCCGCTGGTTTTCCAGAGAATCCATATCCCGGAAGGGAAGGAATAATGAGATCGAACGCATCTTCCGGTTGCCCGCCATACTGGCTCGGGTAGGCGAGAGGGCAGATCGCGTCGAAGAATTCGAAGAATGATCCCGGCCAGCCATGAGATATCAATAGCGGCCGTTTGCCTTCTGCTTCGCCGACAATGTGGAGAAAATGGATTGGCAGACCGTCCACCTCGGCCATGAAGTGTGGATGTTGATTCAGTCGCGTTTCCTCGGCACGCCAGTCATAGGTTTCCAGCCAATAGGATTGAATATCCCGCATCACCGGCGTCGACATGCCTAACTGCCAGTCCGGCAGTCCAGCCGGCGCCGAAAACCAGGCATAATCCGCGACCCGTTGGCGGATGTGGTCCAGCTTTGATTGTGACACCTGGATCTGAAACGGCGTGACCATGATGGCGGATTCCCTCTTGCTTGAGGAAGAAGCCTGCCTGGGATCAGGATTTGGTCAAGGGCGCACGCCGCGTTAGGCGCTAACCGCCGGCATCGTCCATGGCATCGCCGACTTTGTTGGCTATGCCATCCCATTTGTCGCCTGTGCTCTTGCCAGTTGCGCCGATCGCGCCGATCAAGGCGACCGCCATCAAGCTCATGATCAAGCCATATTCGATCGCGGTCGCACCGGATTCATCACGCTGCAGGCGTTTGGCGCATTCGCGAAATGTATTCATGAGCTCAGGCCTCGCTCCGACAAACCAATGCATCGAAGAGCGGAATGTCGGCAGCCGGCGCGCGGTAGGTATGAAGCTCTTCTGGTTTGACCCAGGCAAGCGTTTGACCCTCCGACGGACTTGGCGTCCCCATCCATCTCATCGACCCATATAAAGGCATGAAAAGATGAAAGGAATCGTAAGTGTGGCTTGCAAATGTGATCGGATATAGATCCGTTTCGCTAACTGTGATGGCCAATTCTTCGTTCAGTTCGCGCACCAGTGCTTCCTCCGGGCGCTCGTGCTTTTCAATCTTACCACCGGGGAACTCCCATAGACCCGCCATGGATTTGCCTTCGGGTCGTTGCGCAAGAAGGACCTTGCCATCCGGATCGAACAAAGCGGCGGCAACAACATAAACCACCTTCATGTCCGGTAAGCCCCGTTAATGTCGACATAGGCATGTGTGAGATCGCATGTGTAAATCTTGGCTTGGCCCGTGCCGCGTCCGACCTGAACGCGAATGGTGATTTCAGGCTTGGAAACCGCCTCGGTCGCCGCCGCCTCGTCATAATCGATGGCGCGCGAGCCAGCTTGCGCGACCCGAACATCATCGAACCAGATTGAAAGGGCCTCCATCGCGATTGGCTCGCCGGACTTTCCAACCGCCATAACCACGCGCCCCCAATTGGCATCATTCGCCGCGAGCGCCGTTTTCACCAGCGGACTGTTCGCGATATCGGCTGCCATGATCCGTGCCGATGCATCGCTCTCGGCGCCGTCCAGCTGAATGGTAACGAACTTACTCGCCCCCTCGCCGTCCTTCACCACCTGGAGCGCCAGATCGAGACAGATTTCAGTCAGCGCCGACACCAGATCCGGATATCGCGGATCAGCCAGGGTCGCGATCGCGGTCACATCGCTTTGGCCCGTCGCGAAGACCATCAGACTGTCCGACGTCGAGGTGTCGCTGTCGACTGTGATCGCATTGAAACTGTCTGCGCAAGCGGCGCGCAGGGCTGCGTCGAGCACGTCCGCGGCAACGCCCAGATCAGTGAAGACATAAGCAAGCATGGTCGCCATGTTCGGGGCGATCATGCCGGAGCCTTTGGCGATCCCGGCAAAGCTAATGGTGTCCGTCCCGATCGAAGCCTTCAGACCAGCCCCCTTCGGATAGGTATCGGTTGTCATGAAAGCCTTGGCGCAGGCTTGCCAATCGGGCGGCGCGAGCCGAGCGCTCAGCTCCGGGACAATACTACCGACGTAATTGGCGTCCGGCAAAGGCTCGCCAATAACGCCCGTGGCGCCAAGAAAGCAATGAGGCTTAGTGACGTCGAGCGCGGCCACGATCGCGGCCAGAGTGGCATCATTCTTCTGCACCCCTTTGGGACCTGTAAACGCGTTTGAATTGCCGGAATTGACGACCAGCGCACGGGCCTGACCGGACCCGGCTTGCAACGCTTCACGACACCAGATCACATCCGCTGACGCTGTCGTCGACCGGGTGAAGACGCCGGCACAGGTCGTTCCGGGTGCAAACTCGAACAGAAACACGTCATCCCGCGTCATTCCTCGCGCGGCATAGAAGCCTCGCGATCCGGTCGCGGCGCGAACGCCCTGAATGTCAGGCAAGTCTGGAAACGCCGCTGGGGTAAATGGAGATAGGTTGAACATTATTCGTCAGTGTCCGCCGGGTCTGCGGATTCAGCTGCGTCCTCAAGGATTTCCGCTGGATCGCGCTGCTGGATACTGGCAGAGAATCTCAGCTCGCGCAGGATGTCGCTGATCTGCGTGAAGGTCATGAAGGTAATAATTTCCGGTCGCATTTCGGCTTTCGTTTTGGGGGGTGTTGTGCGGCGCTCATCGACCTTTATTATTGTCCAACCCATTTCGGTCTGAAAGATCTCCGACACCGCTCCGGTGACCGTATTACCGATCACAGCCGCGTCCGGATCGCCCATTTCATTGGGCTTGATCCAGCCGAGATCGCCGCCTTCGAGCCGGGTCCGCAGATCTGTCGAATACTCCAGCGCGGCTTCGGTGAAGTCGCGGCCATTATTGAGTTCATCAAGAATAGCGATCGATTCGGCTTCAGTTTCGACAACGATCCGACGGACGCGCACTTCATCATCCAGTTGCTGCAGCTTCACCTGTTCTTCGTACATCCGGTCAATTGCGGCGTCCGTCACTTCGGTCGCCACCAGGCTTTCGACCAGAATATTGCCCAACAGGCGCTCCCGACCCGCGGCGAGCCGCCGTGCCGCATCCGGTTGCAAGTCAAGGCCGCGCCTTACCGCTTCCTGTGCGAGCAGGCGCTGATCGATCAATTGTTCGAGTATTCGTGGAAAATCCGGGTGGGATGTGCCGAAGTCAGAACCCGGTTCAATCATTCCTTGCGCGACGGCTTCCAGTTCAACATCCCGAATAAAAATAGCTTCACCATTCACGACCGCCGCCGTCGCACTGTCAATGCTGGCAGGCGTGGCGACAGTGCCCGGGTCGCCATCACAGGCACTGAGGCCGATCAGAATAAGCCCGATGACAGAGAAAAGTCCGATCGAACGAGGATTTATTGACATTTCACGCCTTTCTTTGACGCATTCGGCTAATTGACACGGGTTTGCGGCGTTCTTAAGTCGGCATGACGTGGTGGTCGAGAGACTTGTTGCGGCCGCGCATGTCAGCGCGTCCACTCCCTAGAAAGATTTGTGTGATTTCTAGGGTCAATTCAAACAGTGTGGTATCCCCTTCGATGTTGTCTGTAGCTCAGAAGTTTTTCGGTTCCGTAAATGATCGCAAGCTCAAGCCTTTGCGCCGCCGCGTGCAAAAGATCAACACGCTTGAGCCCATGATTGAAGCGCTCTCTGATCAGGCGCTGCGTGCCAAAACCGATGAATTCCGCAAGCGCTTGTCTGACGGGGCGACGCTGGACGATATTCTCGATGAAGCCTTTGCGGTCGTCCGCGAGGCGGCCAAACGCTCGCTCGGCATGCGTCACTTCGATGTTCAATTGCTCGGCGGCATGGTGCTGCACAATGGCGCGATCGCCGAAATGCGGACAGGGGAAGGCAAGACTCTGGTGGCGACCCTGCCCGTTTATCTTAACGCCCTAAGCAATGACAGCGTCCATGTCGTGACGGTGAATGACTATCTTGCCGCCCGCGACGCCGAATGGATGGGCAAGCTGTATCGATTCCTCGGTCTGACCACGGGCGTCATTCGCGGGGAAGTCCCCGGCGGTGGTCGGATGTCGGATGAAGACCGGCGCGCGGCCTATGCCTGCGATATTACGTACGGCACGAATAATGAGTTCGGGTTCGATTATCTGCGCGACAATATGAAATACTCGCTCGATCAAATGGTCCAGCGCGGTCACGCCTTTGCAATTGTTGATGAAGTTGACTCCATCCTGATT
>ERZ1740072.717-NODE-717-length-13124-cov-8.666769_pt1 | contig 13124 bp, 9 predicted proteins | sample MGYA00581733_ERZ1740072 | MGnify/ENA primary metagenome ERZ1740072 (study PRJEB43018, sample SAMN04849741) | marine metagenome | isolation source: floating plastic debris | place: Pacific Ocean | collected 2008-08-30 | study: EMG produced TPA metagenomics assembly...
GTTTTTGACAAGCTGTAACTGCACAGTGAATCATAAAAAAGGGGGTGATTTCACAAATCACCAAGTGAAAATGGGCTGTGGTGAAGCAAGGGTGAAGTAATTTGACTAATTTTGCTGTTTTTAATGATTTTCCATCAAAAGTGGCAAGTGAAACGGGAGATGCTAAATTAAACTGGTAAAGCAGTGGAATGGGGGAAACCCTCATGTAGTGGCTGAGCCTATTGGTAGATTATGGTCAGCCCCCCCGGGTGACATTAATGTATTTGATGCAATGTTGCAGTTTTGATCTAAATTTAAGAATAACGATTGTAATCGGTTTCCGACCGTTTTCTTGATAACTCCATCAAAATTTTTCAGATGATCATCCTTGCAGACAATATGATAAATGGCCACATATTAGCCATACTCATAAACTTAAGTTTATGGCCATACTGGACTCACTTTAGATTAATTTGAAGTTGTCAAACCAATATGAGTGGTTCATTGAGAAGATAACTCAAGCATTAAGAGTTACAATTGACGTGTTATTTCAGGTGCTTGAACTTGTAATGAAAATATATCAGTGTTTATGTGTCTATGAACCTCAAGAGGTGTCACGTGACCATCCGCCATGGTCTGAAAACGGACTACATCAACAACCATTCTTCTATACGTAGGTTGACTGAAAAAACAGCTTTGCATACCAAACGTACAGAAGCTGATGTCACATTACATGACATGAATGGTGAGTAGAGTGCTGTTAAAGGACTCGTTTTTATCTGAGATATGTTGTTAGGTTTATGCTGTGATCCTAAAGGCTGTTTTTTATCATCTTACATAACATCATCATACATACATACATGCCATGCAGCTACTACTAGTGCTTACTTACTTACTAGGCCTAGCTATCTTTCTTTTCTAGCTAGTATCGTATTGAGCTTCTTTATTATCTATCACATAACACGGGTCTTGTTGTTGCTGATGCCAGGGTAGTTGATGATGATTGACTGAGGGGTTTGCCAAAGAGTCTACTGTCTGTGCAACCAGGGAGTAAAACAAAAGGGCCACTTCTTGGTGCAACAAAGGTTCTAGTGATGGATACAGAACTTTCTGCACTAGACTTTTACCCTTTGGCAAACATTTTGATCAATGCCTGTGCTATCTATCCATCCATATGTAATGTAAATAATATAAAATGAGATTAACTAGGGTAGCTTAGGCCAGGGTGCCTAGGTATAGGATGATCACTATCTATAAGCTTGTTGTGGCACACACAGGCACCCTGGCTGGGGTTGGTTCTAGTCCAGTGGTGTTGCATCCCTAGTAGTATCAATGCATTACCTAGTATCGGGGAATGCTTCGATACTAGGAATGCCTCACCCTCAACCACCAAACGTTGTTGAACACATTGTAATGTTATTGGCATGCAACAAGATGCCCGTAATCTGGCCCCAGGTACGACTCATATGTATTCCATAGGCCTATTTATTTTGATGTAATATAACTTCCGATGACTTTTATCCAGAAAACAAGGAAATATCATCAAATCATCTCTCGCTCAACGTAATTTAGTACCTGTACAGTATCTTTGCTAGATTTTCTCAAACACATGTGCAACAACCGCACTCTAGATGACACATGAGATGATATTCTCAATCAAGCACGGCTTTGAAACGCTTTTATGCAATCAATCATTGAGGGAGCGTAGAACAAGAACGTCACTGCTGTGTCGTTGGGACTCATTGCCAGCACCAGAACTGTTGAGTTTGTCTGTTTCCTTTGCCCTACTTGACACTCAGTGTCTAGTTGATAGTTTTCTTAGCAGCCATATCCTTGATCCTGCGCTGGCCTGTCACAACGCAACCCATTGTTGAAGAAATGATAAAGATTATGTACCGCTAGCTTTCACAAACAATAGGCTCTAGGCCTATGCGGTTTGTCTTTATCCAATCTGGTCCTGTAGTCATCAAAGCAATTTTCTTAACCCATTATCTGAGATATCCAAAAGTGTGTAGCACTGCGCTATGATCTCTGTGTCAATATATGTTGTTATTGTAGAGCAAATGTCGTTGAAGTTGCAGTGATAGGGCACTGTGTTTATCAAACCTGAAGTGACTAACATGGCAAACAGAGGATTTCCACCAGGTAATAATTGTCTATAGTTGTAGTTATTGCTCACGTGTTGGGAGACACATATGTTTTCATAAACCTTGTCAACCGGGCCGAATTACATCGTTTAGACTGAATGTTTGCAGAACGAGAGGACCACTGAAAGATGTAAAAGACTTAGATATCGGCTTACACTTTTCAATTTCCACCTTTCTAGCTGCATTTCAGGATTGCATACTCTTTGTTCACAGGGCAGTCAAATGATGGAAAACCTGGATTTCCATATCAACCGATGAATGGCAATTATCAGCAGAGAATGTACTATCCCGGTCAAGGTCAGGTCGCTTATGTCCATGTGCAGTGTATTGAAAATGAAAAAAAGGCATAAAATTTCAGACTATTATCAGTTTTATGGTGAATTTATACTCTGTGGTGTTTATGATATAAATTGCGCTGAAAGCTTGTCATCGGAATAGAAGTTTATGATTCCTGCTATGATAGGAATGCAGAGAATTACGCTTTTGCTGTGCAATCCAAACAACAGTCTTCACTATCTTGCGGGGATAGAATTATTTAGTATGATTGAGTTCACTCAGGTGAACTGATAAAGTAAACAAACACCTTGGGAATGGAATCTACGCTGTGCTTCATAATTAACTAATCTAACTGCCAGTCATATTTTGATTTTAAGACACCAATTTGCCTTATATAGGGATAAATTCTTCCAGGAGTGTGTTTGACCATCTACGAGTAACGGGATATTCGAGAGTTTTGCCCAACAATAGGGGAACAACTCCATAATTTAAATATTAAACTTACAGATTTAGTCAAGCCTATAGATTATACGGGAATGGGAGTAATTGACCCTTCTGAGTCTGAACCAGCCTCACTTCTTAGCTGGGCATACCCCTTCACTGAAAAACACCCAAATACTAATGGGTCAGATTGTCGACCAAATACACCCCATACATTCTTGATGTACACCTTATACGGGATTTCGGCTCTATCATACCTTCTTCACATAGGAAATAGCCGGGATATTCCAATGTAAATGGTGAATTAAAAAATCATGTTCATTTCATCTATACATTCTTTTGTTTCTTACAGATATGGCAATGCCTTATGGACATTATGGCCAAAACCCTGCAAATACAGATCCTCAGTTCTCCGATCATTGTGCCGTTCAGCAGGTAATGTAACATTAGCATTGTTGTGTGTTTTGATGTAGTTGTGTGCTATTTTCCCTTGCTTGATAACCATAGAGATGGGTTGAATAGAGGAGCACCAATGGGTTGATCTGATCCATCCAGATTATGGGAGGCAATATTTAGGCGATGACTAAATTCAGAAGTGGTCACATTTTCAACTAGACTCGCTGTTCAGTCCTCGTCCTTGTACAAAATTAATGTGTAAAAAAGCAAGATGGCAGCCTCCATTTTATGTATGTAGTTATCATATTGGCTGATCTGGACTTACTCCTCTATTCTATCGAGTTCTATGTTGATAAAGAAATGCCATTGTTTACCTCCTGTGTTAAGACTCAACCAACCTTTGATTCCAAGTAGCGTTTTGGAGAGTATGTCTACAGACTGACAGTAAGCATATTTTCTGTCAAAAAGCGTCACGTTTTTTTTCATTCCATGTTCCATATACCAGAATTCCTGAGAACAATAACACTTGGCATGCATTGACCCTTCTGCCTCCATATTTTGTACCAAGGCATGAGTTTAGTGCAAGTTGTCCACAAAACACATGCTGGTACTTCCATGAGTAGCCAAGTAAGTACTTGATTTGATAAATCCAGAGGTGGCTCCCAATGTAATTAAGTGACATGCTGGCATGTTGAGCATGATGGTGATGTCTCTTTGCAGAACTATGGATTTGCTCCACAGCCGTATAATGTGCTACAATACAGACAGCAGCAAGCCGAGCAGCTGATGCATGCACAGGCTTCGGCCCAGGCTGCATACTGTAACTCACAGCAATCTGCCAGAATGGGCACTAATCCTCAGCATGTCGCTGACTCCATCTATAATATGGCTGCCCATGTAAGTTCAGTGTCTGTGTTAGCACATAGTCAGGGTTTTCACTGCTAGGAACTACTGACTAGTTGGTGATGTGATGTAACACATGCTAATCGGATAAAAGACTAGTAATTAATCACATATCATTGTTCTCTGAACCAGGTTACATTGTTGTTGGACTATCAAATATGAGTTAAAAAGAAATTGAGAGCAAATACCACAAATATGCTCCGAAACACTTCCCCATGGTAAATAAGTGTATAGTTCACTGCTATGGTGTTATTTATTTTTCTGATGAGAAATCCAACAACGTTTATACCTTTCAACAACATTTTTCTTGTTTGTCAGGTTGTTGAGTTCATGTCTCATAGTGTTTACCTTCCCCATGAATCCTCATCAAAATCTCATTGCAGGCGTACAACTATCAACAGCAAGCGCAGAATTCACCTATGCAGCAGAACTCTTATAGTCCTGGCGTAGGAGCCCCTAACCACACAAATCTTACTGTGAGGACTTCAGGCCTCAGTCCAGCAAACTCAATACATTCACCCGCAGGTATACCTAGTTGTCGATGCATGTGACAGTGTGTGCCTCATAGGCATATAATAACGATAGGCATATAATATAAATAATAATAGGCATTATATGCCTATGGTGTGCCCTAAACACGGTGACTATTTTGTTGTGTTTTTTTCATCATATAGAACCTCATTGACCACTGCATGCCGTGTCTGAGATGGTAAGACATCTGCAATTAAACTGTAGGCTTTATAAAGTTTTTACATGACCTTTCCTGTCAACCCTAAGTTTCTGTAGTTTTACTGCTTCTCATGTACTCATGCAGCAGTTTTGATGATTTGGGGAGAAACGGCAGAAAACTGTATGGTATATTGTTGTATATGAGGTGTACTTAGCTAGCACCAGCATTACCACTTCGACAGGAGGTAGTGTTTTGTTGCTTTTGGTAGGCGAAAACTTAGTAGTGCGCTAATATAAGAGAATTAAAAAGAGGTAACAATTATTACGTCTTTTGTCGGCCCTTAACCTATGGATCAAGTGGCTTTATCTTATCATCTTATCCAATCTTAATACCATGGAAAACTCTGTTGAACTCACATCTATTGACATGCTACAAATTCAGCCATCAATTCTCTTCTGCATGATACTGTACACTCATTGATTGATATGAAAAAGTTCAACGGCTTTTTGATACGCAGTTGATGGTCGGTCTAAAAGATTATGATTAGCTAGAATAACATACAAGTTTATAGATACGGAATGGAAATATTACCTGATGCCAAGTTCTGACACATTGCCTATCTTTATCTTGTCCTTGTTACTGCTAATGTTAATTTATGCATATTTTGGATTTGAACGCTCATCGTAGATTCATTTACCTTGTGTTTCACACACTTTATCAATCTTAATTATAATTTATAGAGTACTGTGGTTTGGCGTTCTAAAAATCTTGGCAGAATTTTTTAACTTAATCCCCCATCCATGACGTTGAGCATCCTTATCATAGTGCCATGGAAGATTTCCTGATTGTGTATTGGATATATGTATACATTTTGTTTTTGACAGGAAGCACTCATTCTATGGGAGATAGGCCTATGGCTTCACCTCACGTGCAGGCCAATACTCAGATGTACAATAGTTATCACCAATCTAACTGTCAATCGCAAGCACAACAACAATGCAACCAAAACATGAACTATTTCAATACAAATGGAAACTCAAATCAGCAACCTAATAATTCTGCAATAACTAATGAGGTGGATCAGAGACGCTCAATAGAACGTCTAGCTGCGATTAGTCACCCACCTGAAATGTATGTTAACAATAATCCTCGCAGTGACAACCTCAATACTACTACCACACAAACTAGTAGTATCAACCCATTGACTGATCTTACCTACTACAACAAAACTCCTACTGTGCCGCATGACAGTACTAGTCAGGCTCCTCAGATAACTACGGACCCACCAGTGAGAAAGAACACTCAAACTGTAAAACCTGAGCTGCAGGCTACCCCAGCCGCAGCTGTGGTGTCAAGTAGTAATGAAGTTCATCAACAGGATGCCACTAAACAATGTCAGGATAGTAAACAGTCAACTGCTGTAGAAGAATCTGGTGTTTCAGCACAAGTGCCAGTTGATGTGACATGTGTATCTAAATCAAGTGAACCATCTGTGACCACTAGCAGTGACCTTTTGCCAGTGTCTAAAACCGATTCTGGAATGTCTCATGCTATACCTCATGAAGATTTAGAGCAAAAACATAGGGAGACAGCTGCTGATAGTGGGATAGATAGCGAACAGGTGGACACTCACCCGGAGGAAGAGAATGATACGTCAACAACATCTAATCGAAGTGAGAACAGTCCAACCCCTGCTGATAAATCATCAGTCGCTGATACACAAGAGGCGGCCAGTGAAAATGGTGAAAGTTTGTGCAATAATTCTGATAAGCAAAGCTCTGTTTTTAGTCCTCGCAGTGAGCAGGAAACCTGTGATGAAAAAGAAGAGCGATTAGAAGAGAAAGTATCACCTAACGATGATAAGGACTCATTGGCTTCTAAGCCACCTGTCTCTTCATCGCTTGATGATAGTTTCAGTTGTCTTTCTCCAGGTGCTGATGTTTTTAACAACTCTTTTTCTAGTACCACTAGTGCAAGTAGACAGTCAAACAGTGACGAGTCTAGACTACCTCCAAGAAAGAGGAAACTGCAGCAATTGGCTGAACAGCTATCAGGTGATAATGCTACTAGTGTGCCATTAGTTGCTATGCCCCCTAAAAAGCGTGGACGTCCCACTAAAGAGGCTGTACGACTACGAGAGGCCGCAAAGGCTGCTGAAGCTGCACGATTGGCTGAGGCAGCAAAGCAATCTGAAATCAGTCAGCCTGAAATCAGTGTTGGGAAACTTACTAATGTGGATGCCTCTAAATCTATGAGCACACAGAAAAACCCGTTGAAGCTCAAACAGAAAAAGGAACGAAAACATTCTACTACAGTACCACCTGAGAACCTATCTAAACCAGTTGTGCATAGCGGGGTTCTCCTGCAAACTCCAAAGCTTTCACTGGAAGGTATGAGCTCCCCAATGTTCAAGACGGAAGAGCAAGTGAAAGAAAAAGAAAAGAAAAAATCTGTAGGAGATACAAAAAGTTCATATGACAATACCCACACGAAAAAACTGTCTGTGTCTCCTGGCTCGAATGCCGTTAGGGTGTCGCCGCCTAAGAGGCCAAAAGCTAGTGTGAGTGAAATGCAGAAAGCCCTAATGAGAGCAGTAAGTAATGACAATTCTGATGTCAATGCAATGGGTAAAAAGAGAAAAAGGGGTCGACCTCCTGGTACTAAGAATAGAAGAACCAAGTTTCTAGAACAAAGAAATCGTAGCAATAGTACAGGCAGCAATTCCAGATGGCCATTATTCTCTACCAGCACTGCTGGAGATGCATTTGGTACAGCGTCAAGCCCAATGTGTCAGCGATTAAGCACTCCAACTAACGACAATGCATTAACTGTAGCAACTGATTCTACTTATTCCCAGCAATCTCATGAGCTCCCAGCGTCCGTCCAAGTTCCGGAGTTACCTATGAGATCCAGAAAGTCGAGCAGTGTCAGCCCTAAGCCGAACCATATTAGTGCTTTCGAGTTGAAACTGCCTGTCACCAGTGATCAATGGATGTGCACATTCTGTCATCAAATAACTAATTACCATGATATGGGTGACCTGTATGGCGGGTACAACGTCAAACCAGAAACTCCTGTGACGTTGAAAAATCTGAATTATAAAAAGGCATCAGAAATAAGACAAATAACTTTGGACAGTAATGGCAGAGCTCCTAATGAAGTTTGGTTCCATGAAAAATGTGTAATATGGTCTCCAGGTGTCTACATGGTTGCTGGGAAACTCTACGGACTTTATGAAGCTGTAGCGACCGCTTTCCAAACAGTGAGTAACCAGTCGAAAATTTTTTCGCCTCAAACCTGAGGTGTTTGCTCAATTTAAATTGACAGGGTTTGGAATCTGAGATTTTCTCATGACAATCATAATAACGTGTTGACTACTGGCATTAGTAAAGTGAAATCAGCTTTTTTTATGTTTCTATCATAGCGTTGTGTGTTCCCTATATTGATGTGTAATTTAAGTTTTATCCCAGTAACTGGTACAAGACAAGAGGTAACAGGTGATACGTGATGAGTGTACACAAATTGCTGGCATTATGCCATTCATTGTGATCTTTTTTAGACATGTTCAGTGTGCAGAAAAAAAGGTGCCATATTGGGATGTTTCTGTAAGGGATGTCCTCAGCGCTACCATATACATTGCGCTGAGGGTACAGGTAAGCAGCAGAATGATAATTCTTATATATACTATTACTAGTTGAAGTATGTTCATCAAGTAGGATGCTTAGGTTGGTGGGGCCAACAGTCCCTCCCCCCCCCCATAGTAGGTCCCCATTACGTGTTTACACTTGATCCTCAGCAGTTTGTCTACTCTAACACAAGCCAACTCCATGCACCAGCCAACTGCTAAATATGAGTTTATAAAAACCTGATGAGCAGGAAACAGAATGAATGATGATTTCAGATGCCTGCAGTATGGCGATATGGGTACTTCCATGTACAGATAATTTATATACCTTATACCTTTCCAATGAAGCAGCAACTTTCATACATCAGAGTTGTCCGCTCTTTTGTCAGGATAATGTAACTTCTTATATACTTCATTTGTAGATTGTTTGTTGAATGAGGAAAACTTTTCCATGTTCTGTCCTAAACATAAGGTAGGTAAATTATGTAAATGAATGAGAGGAATATGATGAGTCGTTTTTAATCATAGACTTCTAAATCTATGTGTTTTACTGCCATTGGTATACGTGTGCTATGGTATGAGAGCATGATGTCGTATTGTGTATTGTCGCTTTACAGGCATTTTCTTAAAATTTCTGTAGAAACATGCCTTCCAAATTGTTAATTGTATGTATCTAGGATCTCGAATGCGCAGTGAGAAAGTTCATCTGTCATACCGGTATTATTGTGTTTTACATGAATAGAACCTATGGTCCCTATGCAATCACATATATCTATCTATAGCTCTATGTTGCTCCTCCAAATCCTAACTGCTCTACATGTTTCGCTGTCATTGGGTTATCAATTACAGAATCTTCGGTGAGGGTGAAAAAAGTATCATACATGTACCTGGAATCATTTACCATAATGAAACTAGAAATTGACATCATTAAAGCAATGTTGTTATCTATCTGTTTTAGGAGAAGAAAATCAAACTTGTGTAGTGACAGTGCTACAGCCGTGGCTGATCTGGTTAAACTGCTGATGAAATCATGAACCTCTTTGCGTGATTACTCCCCGCGACAATGGTAGTACTGCTTTATTCTGATCATTATCTAGTCGCTGCTTACCGAGTCTATATATAAATACCTCTCTATGCTTACACTTTTCAATTTCCGATCTATGTATACTTGTAGATTTTCAAAAATGAACTGACTTATATATCAATTATTGCTGATACGTATGATATCATGACACATCAATATGTGTGAAACAATTATATTTTTGTGAAACCTTGTTTACGTATTGATGAGTTACAATGCATTGGCTGATCCTAAATCAGAACTTGAACTATTTCACTTTTTCATTTCACTCGTTATTTCGCATCAGTTTACTCCCAATTCCAGGGAACATTTTGTAAAACTGTGTAGTTTATATACAATTTTTCGAATGGCGTTCTTCCAACGTTTCACGGTAGACAATATATTTTGAACCTAATCATAATGCAATGCACTATGACTGTGTGCTGCCAATTTCATCCTGTCAGTTATATGTCATGTTCTCAAAAATAAGGAAAATCTAATAAATGGTTGAAATCAATAGAATGAAGTATTCTTATGATGGTGTAATCTGGAGAGAAGATAAATCGTTTCATTCATGTTACAACTCTCAAGTCGCCAACGGAACATGGGTTTGGTTCCTGACCATGCCAATCTTTCTGTTGTGCCACAATGCTTTGATTTTGAATGTAATTGGTAAGCTCGAGTGTCAAGAGATTGGGCATCTTTGTTCTCTCCCTGCTCAGTTCTTTTATTTCCAGTTTTTTAATCAAACCAATCAAAATTTTAGCTTACACCAATAAATCAATTATTGGGGTTTAAATTAATGGCCTTCATGTAGCGTATCATTATGGAAGTTTTTGATTAACAACCACAATCGGGACCAGGTGGTGAGCAAGTAGGGCCAGTTTCAGACTTTTTTCTCACTGTTTGTATACGCAGCAAAACATCATATCAGTTTTACATGTACGTTGATGACTAGCCGGTTCGGCTTGATGAATTTTTCGCGAGCCGAATTCGGCCGTAGATAACGCCACAAAAAATGAGTTGATCTGAAATACCCATTGGTCAGTCAGTGATCTGTGTTGACAGAGTGAACTTTTGCAACTGCATGCATATGTACATGTATATCTGAAACCTGTCACTGTGATCTTATCTCAAGAATTTGTTGTATTAAACAATTGGGAGTTATCCTCTATCGGGAAGGGAATTCCAATCAGAAAACCAGGAAATCCATATTTGGGCAGTGGGTGCTCAGTGAGCACATCATTGGCCAGCTATTGGCCAATTATAATCAATTTGGAAGAAAAAGAAGGCGTGCTTTGATAGTCACGTGACTGGGTCAACCATTCAATTCCGGTAAGTGGACAAGCCACAACTTTCTTCTACTAGTCTACTACTAATTTTGAGGTGACAGCTTGCTGTAACAGGTCTGCAAGGTTGTCATAATTAAGAGCAAACTATTTCTGGTATGAACCTTGTAATAATTTCTGCAAAACCCTCCGGAAACCATTATTTAACATCTAATTTCCAACTCAAAGTTTACCTTGTTTTCTTTTCAGTAGCGTGTAATGTTAAATGTATGTATGTTATGTGGGGAGGTCTATGTTGTTGTAGGCCTATCCATTGTTGTATTATGAGTTCTGTTTTATCTAGTTTTTATTTGAGCCAGAGCAGATGTGCTTCGTGTTTGTGCTCTCTGTTTGTATTCAATCAATGAACATGAACTTGTTCATTGCTGTATTCAACTCATCAGCTTTGAGCTGCATTGTCTATTTATGTCATGGTACCAGATTAAACTGTATTTGTTTCTGTATTTAGTTAGGTGTTGGAGACGTTTAACTGAGTGTCCTGCTGGAAGCTTGGTAACACTCTGCCCATCACGATGGCGGATTTGCAAGAAGAGCTAAAGTACCTGCAGGTGGACAGGAGTTTGATTTCAGATCCTGCAAAACAAGCTGATTGGGCTTCTAAGAAGCTTGTGTGGGTTCCAAATGAAGAACATGGATTTGTCGAGGCAAGCATCAAAGGGGAGAGAAATGATGAATATGTTGTCGAGATCAAAGACACCAATAAACAGATGAGGGTGTACAAAGATGATGTGCAGAAGATGAATCCCCCAAAATTTACGAAAGTGGAGGACATGGCGGAGCTAACATGCCTCAATGAGGCTTCTGTTCTGCACAACCTCAAGGAGAGATACTATGCAGGAATGATCTATGTATGTATACGCTCAGGTTTATTTCATTGTTATGCTGATCAGTTTGCTGTGTAAATCGTGATGGCCGTGCACTGTGGTCTATGGTTGAGATGAAATGATGGTGTTGTTTATCATTAGTTTCAATTATTATTGTGTATCTTCTTCTGAACGTGGTGTGAGTCTGTATTGCATATTCTTGCAGACATACTCTGGGTTGTTTTGTGTGGTGGTGAATCCCTACAGGCGCTTACCCATCTACACAGAAAAAGTTGTAGAGCTTTACAAAGGCAAAAAACGCCATGAAGTTCCCCCTCATGTGTATGCCATTGCAGATACAGCATATAGGAATATGTTGGCAGGTATGTAAATGTATCATTGATTAGTCGTTTCTATCACACTGAGTTTTTAGTCAAATATCTCGCATGACAAGCCTTCCAGTTTATTATGACTAAGCCGGCTAATCTAGACGTTGAGTATTGATCCATTGAGCAATACTAAATTGGGCATTGTTTGTGTGAAGTGTTAAGTTTTTGGCACTTTGCATTCTTCGAATACCAATACTGGTTTTTTTGAAAAAGGTGACTGACTTTGACCTACATATGGTGAGGCAATGCCTAGTAATACAAGAATTTAAATACTGATTATTTTGAATGACTTTCTGCAGCTGGTGAATACAGCCAATGATGATTGTGGTTGGTTGACGCTAAAAGCTACCGTACATCATTCGTAAATATGCTTCTTTATTTTTTGTAGATCGAGAAGACCAGTCTATCCTTTGCACGTAAGTGTTTAGTGCGTATACTATCCCAAAATGTTTTGATCATGGAAATATGTAGGGCCGTGATGAGTATAGGCCTACCAGTAAATTGCACTCTACACAATAGAGATAGGAATCAGGTATGGCCCTTAACCTTTGGCCATCAAACCATAGGCCTACATGTAGGTAGGTATGTGCACATAAAAGGTGGTTATGCTACTCTAGTGTGATTTGCAGTGCTAGTCTAAAACCAGAAACTGTGACAGTTGGAAATAATGAGATGGGATCGATAAAAATGCAGCAGGAGCAGCCTGATACTCGTTGGTGGTTCAAGTCTATATTCTAAATACAGCCTGTACCTGGCCTGTCCGTTGATGTTCAGGAAAGCTTGATTCATGACTACACTTTAGAGACATTGTAAAGTACAAGTCATCAAACTCAAGAATTCCGAAGTGGGTACCATATTATTTGTGAGAGCTGGCAGCTGTTTGGAAAAAACTCATTTAAACCTGACATCAACTGTATACATACATTTGAATTGAATGCTGCAATGGGAGTGGAATTTGTAGTAAATGACAATGGCTACAAAGAATAGTCCATTCACTCCTCTTTTTATTCTTTAGCATGAATCAAGATGGAGTAATAGTTTAACTTTGATAGTAATTAATAAAGTGTCAAGTCTTTTGTGAATATA
>ERZ1740072.718-NODE-718-length-13124-cov-4.703114_pt1 | contig 13124 bp, 13 predicted proteins | sample MGYA00581733_ERZ1740072 | MGnify/ENA primary metagenome ERZ1740072 (study PRJEB43018, sample SAMN04849741) | marine metagenome | isolation source: floating plastic debris | place: Pacific Ocean | collected 2008-08-30 | study: EMG produced TPA metagenomics assembly...
CTCATACGCCGCACCTCATCCTTCTGGGCAGGCGATAGGGCAGGGGGTCTACCGCCGCTGCGGCCCCGCTTGCGCGCAGACTCCAGCCCTTCCCTTGTTCGCTCGGAAATCCGCTCCCGCTCGAACTGAGCGATGGATACGAAGACATGGAACACAAGACGGCCGGCCGGCGTCGTTGTGTCGATGTCCTCGGCCAGGGATCGGAAGCCGGCACCGCGTTCGCGGATCGTCTCGACGATCTCCAACAGGTCTTTCAGAGACCGCGCCAGGCGGTCGTATTTGGTGACGGTCACAACATCGCCGTCACGAAGCTGCTCCAGCATCTTGTCCAGCTCCGGCCGAGCGCGCTTCGATCCGCTGATCCGGTCTGCGAACACCTTCTCAGCACCGGCTGCTGTCAGTGCGTCGGTCTGTGAATCCAGGCTCTGGTCGTCAGTGCTGACGCGGGCATATCCGATGATCATGCTTCACTGTGACAAAAACCTGCCAAAACCGCAAAGGTTTTGCCTGGGGTTTTTGTCCTATCTAAGCGCTTGATCCTGGGCGGGGCAGGGTGGGCGGCCAAAAACCACCGTTTCTGTCACCGGCGATAGCCACCTTTTTGGCACAAGGATGCTTATGTCAGGCTAGTATCGGCATTCTGATGATCAGGTGCGAACAAACATAAAATCGGAAAGACAAATCTTGCTGTTACATAGCACGAATCCGCCTGCAACAGCGACTTATATGATTGGTAACACAAATCGCTACAAATCAGGACATAGTGACGTAACATAGTGATATTATACATCTTCCGACACCTCTGGACATACAGCCCATTATGACGTTCAATTCAAGCCTTGGTGTACTATCACGAGCATCTACTGATGGCGTTTTACCCAGGGTCGGGCGGGCGCCGGAAGGCGTTTGGCGAGAGCTAGTTCAACAAGTCGCCGGTTCTGTTGCTGAGAGCCATCCCGAGAATCTAGTGACGATTCTGCTACGTGGATCAGCCGCCCGAGGCACTGCCATGCTAGGGGTCTCTGATCTTGACTTTGTCATAGTGACAGCACACGAAATTGAAAGGAAACGTCCATTAATCGAGGTCAATCACGACGTAAAAGTAGAGTTGGGGTATGTGACCCATACTGACCTCATGGCATCCCCAAAGTACGACTGGCTCCGCTTCTCTCTAGCCTATTGTGCTTGGGACGTGTGTGAGGGGGATTATCTCTCCAAGCTCGATGAGCCAGTTCTTTCACCGATAGCTGCTGGAACGCTGCTGAGTAGCAAAAAATGGCTAGCACAATTTTTTGAGCTGTCCAGTCATGAAACGACTAGACTACAACAAATCGAAATCCGGAACTGGATTATTAAGCGAACAATTAGGTCACTAGCTGAGCCGATCTTTTTGCAAAATAATCTCTATTCTAGAGACTTGGCCCCTTGCATCAACATTGTGGAAGCCTCAGATCCAAACATGACGAGTCTTCTTGAAACCTTAACATCCGCCCTGTTCAATAAAAATTTTGATTTTGCAGAACTAGTCGGCATCTTAGAAGACCATGAGCATCATCTTCATGATCGCCGCCGATCACTAAGATACCGTTTGGACAAAACGAATGACTGAGCTCGATCCCAATAAGCGACTAAGGCTATCACACACCATAATAGATACCGCCTTCGCTAAAGACCACAATGATCTGGAGCAAATAAGCCTCTGGGATGTCAATTTTTCAACCGATACTCTTCTCCATTTCACCAACATTCGATCTCTTCATATCTATGGCTGCAGTATCACCAGCCTACACATGCTCGCAGATCTACCTCACCTTTATGACCTCAAAATTGATCAACCAAGAGGGCTCGAAAATATTGACTTCTTGAATGGAGTAAAATCTCTCCGCAGCGTTTCGCTCTATGGTCTCAGGAATCTTAGAACGAGCCCTTCGCTTAAATCAAATCACCACCTGACAACCGTTGAGCTTGGTGAACTACCGCTAGTTGACGGCCTCTGCCCGTACCTGGATGCCCCTCAGCTGCGGCAGCTAAGGTTACATCGACGAGTGAATGTCTTAGAAGGTGATATTCCTCTGATTAATCAGCATCCTAAACTAGCTTCCTTCAGCTGGGACACCTATGGCCGTCACGACGAGTATCGAAACTATGTGATAAAAAAAGCAGGAAAAACCAACTGGCATTCTACTGGATCTTCCTGACTGTGGCGCACTCACTATCTTGTGCCCCCAAATTATCGAACAACTTACTTTCAACGACTTCACCATCATCAACTGATATGACGCGCGTTGCGATTGTCGCTGCCGCCAAGTAGTGCGAGACGACTAGGATCGTAGTATGAAACTCCGCATTTATCTTTTTCAGAAGTTCATACAGCTTGTCTCTATTATTCGCATCCAGACCTGACTCGGGTTCATCAAGTATGATGACAGGTTTATGCTGCAATATCTCGCGCGCGAGCAAGATGCGTTGGCGCTCTCCTCCACTGAGTTGCCCCGTGCGACCCACGTCTGGCCCTGAGTAAGCTGCTTCTTCCTCTAGCAGCATCTCGATACCTAGAACCTTTGTAACTGTGCGGTATTCTTCTTCCTCGATACGATTTATTCCATAAATAATGTTATCTCGAATACCTCGTTCAAAAAGTACAGATTCTTGACTTACTACCCCAACACGTTTTGATATGTCGCTTCGTGGAACCACCGCTGTATCAAGCTCACCTACTAGGACCTTACCGGTGCTTGGCTTGAGCTTCGCGCAGATAAGATTGATCAATGATGTTTTTCCTGATCCAGAGGGTCCAACAATGAAGACGATTGAAGCCTTTCGTATCTTGATATTGATATTCTTCAGTATCTGTCTTTCCGATCCATGAGCAGCAAGAGAAACATCGACCAAGGTAACTTCGCTTTTGGCGGATACTAATTCTCGGTCACTGATCTCCTTAGCCTGTTGGTATGGTACGACCACAGAATTGAGCCGTTCTTGCGCGGTCACAAACCTTTCCGCAGTTTCGGACGCCGCCATAATGGCCTTCGAGAATGAACGTGATTGAGAGGTAAGGTTCATAGCGATCGTGATGGCTGTGACGACAATGCCTACATCGGAGTCTCTATGAGAGAATATGATGTATCCTCCCGCTATCATCATAAGCAAGGATGCAGATAGGACATGTACGAGCGAAAGTGTTGATAAGTAGGATCGGCTGATAATGTTGGCAATCCGCTCACGCTCAAGTGTTCTGGCTAGCCTTTCATTCTCAAAATCCTGCATTCCAGCTAGGTGTATCGTATTGATATTCCTGTAAATATCCGACATCTCTTTGGCTACGACGAGCGACTTTTCAGTATACTCTCTGACCTTATTTTTTGCAGTAATCGCAAATTTTGATGATAGTAGCGTGAAGGCTACAGACCATGCCGCGATAAGCAACGCTAGGACAGTTTTTCCATCCACCACTAGGAATATGATAGAAAACAAAATTATCCCAATCAGGCGACTGAGTTGTCCAACAATCGTCTGATAGAATGCCACACATGACTTAGCCGCCGTTCTTATCGCTTCACCTGCAGCAGATGGCATCCGCCCATCAAGCGACACTTCGCGTGCTAAGAGAGTTCTTAGAATGAGCTTCTTCTGTATGATCTCTCGTAAGCTAGGGACTATGTACCGATCTAGCTGCAAGTGTATCTGCTCAAAGAAAAGAAACGAAAGCACAAGAGCCAGGAAAATAATCACACTTGGTGTGACATCCTCAGAAGAACTCAGAGAGTTTGCCACTCGACCTAGTGCAAATGGAACAAGAGATTGAATAAGAACGCTCAGCAGAACTATAGTGAGCGATAGTGCAAGTTTTCTCCAAAGTGGCCGTGCTTCTGAGAAAATATAGCTCGATATGTTACGCAACTTTGTTCACGTTGGAAACTCTAACCACGCCCTCTGAAAACAGAAGCTTGGATATGTCTGCCAGAACATCGCGACGGATTTTTGATGGCAAGTTGCTAAGAAGCTTTTTGGGTTGTTTGAGCTCTTCGCATATGAAGTTCAACTCAGGCTCAATAGAACTGTCAAAAATCCATGAATGTACGCCATCGGTCAGTACGACATCGTCGTCTCGATAGAAGCAGCGAATACCACGAGGATTGTTTAGAACGAGTTCCACATCATCATCAACTTCGACTTCAGCCTGCGATACAAATGGAAGCGACAACTTTGATGAGTTCTTTGTATAGTGCCTACTCATCGCGGCGTAGTCCCTGAGCAGTTCAAGATCAAGTCTGTCATCTACGATCTTTTTGAGCTTCTCTACGACCAACGGACCTTCATCGTCTATGCTGAAGAAGCTTAGATCGCGCCTAACGTCTAGTTCATCTAACATACTGTTGACCGCCCATTGTAGAAAACTCCCGCCAGTGATCGGAAGCAAACCTATTGTCAGATGGCAAGAGTCTCGATCTTCGGCAACAACGGAATGCCACCATCCTCTCGGAACCAGAATGAACTCACCGGCCTTAAGAGAACCCTCCCAAACTAGATCAGCCACACTTTCATCCAGTTCGTATTCAGCATCTATGTCTTCCGCCAGGGGGAAAGGTCGCGTTGGTCGCCACACCCTCCATCTTTTTGAACCACTGGTTTGAACTGCCAAGACGTCATGACTATCCCAGTGCGTCTTGAAGGCTGGTTGGGACCTAAAGCTTGCATAGCAGTTGACCTGCGTGGGCCTATCTAGGAGCAGAGATATCTCTTCTGACAGCGCTCGAATTCGTGGGAAAACCTCATGAGCCGACGTAATAGCTAGCGTAGCTCCATCGTCCAATGCACCGTTTAGTCGGGCTACATCAAGCTGAGGTGCAGGAGATACTCCAAGATGTTTTGGCGGGCTTTGCCAAAATGATGACACTGGTATGTTACGAGTGTCGCTGACTATCTTCAGCCTAACTTTTTCGTCTTGCTTACCAATGCTAAGCGCTGAAACATAATCATTGATATCAGACCATTGAAAGAAGTCCCGCACCTCCTTGATGGTGCCCCTAGCGAACTGCCTTTGCTTAAATGAATTTTGTAATATTTGTGTATTTTCAACGTCCAGAAAAGTAGCAGTCATATCCTACTCCGACAACGAAATTAGCACGAGGGCAGATAGCCCTCGTGCTAGTTCAGGATCAGCTGACGCGATCATCGATGACTTCGTCATTCGTGCTCCAGTCGAAGCCAATTCCGCGCTCTTTCTGCTTCAAGCGGCTATGCTTGTGCATGATCATATTCTTCGACTCGGTACCTTTGAGGATTGCAACAGGGGGCTTTGTGGTCGTAACAACTTCTGGTGACTGCATAGACATTATAAAACTCCTTTCGGTTGGAAATTACACGTTAAGAGGTATATCGATCCATTGCAAACTTCGATAAGCAGCATTACGCTTACTTCTGGTTGCACTAATGCGTAAAAGATCACTCTACTGGACCAAAGGTTCGAGGCGCACATTGCAATGCCACTACAGGAGCGTATCGGTTTATCGCGCGAGGACCCTGCCCTTCCCTTCAGGCATTACCCAAGTAAACTCTTGGGAAGATGAAACTCACCCAGGCTGCATCGCCGCGACCAGCTCGTCCACATGAATGGCCCTCATGCCCACTGCGCGCGGCCCCTCGATGTCGGCGCGGGGCGTATCCCCGACAAACAGCACCCGGCTTGCCTCGATCTGCAGCCCGTCCAGCACTGCCGCGTAGATTGCAGGCTCCGGCTTGATCGCCCCGACCTTGCAGGACAGCACCTCCACATCCGGCGGGTCAGGCGATTTGCTTCGCAAGGGCTGCACGTAGTCGCTGGCGAGATTGGAACAGAGCACCAGCCGCAGCCCCTCCTTTCGAAACCGCGCCCAGATGTCCGCCATGCCGGGCTGCAGCGTGACCGAAAGCATCTCACCAAGCTGCCGGTTCAAAACATCAAGGAGCGCATAGGGATCAACCTCGACTCCAAGTGCTTCGGGCCAGTCCGTGAAGGGCCGGTCTTCCCGCATAAGCCTATGCTTCAATTCTTGCCGCTTTCCAGGCGGCAAGGCCCGGAACAGCGGCATGAACGCCTGCTGTCTGTCGGTGATCTCGACCAGCGTTCCAAAGGCATCGAAACACACCGCTTCGATCCCGTTTAAGACAAGCGGCAGTCTGGTTTCACCAAGCGGTCTCATGTCGATCAATAATATACGATTGATGCGCCAAGTCCATTCTGGCACAAGAGCCGCAACCCTCAATTCCAGGCATACGCGATGATCACAACGGGCAACCTCGAACCGAACGTCACCACTGAACAGGGTCTTCGTGCGCTTGCCGATGAGGGCCACACCGTGGAAGTGCTGTGCAAGGTCGATCCGGAGCGGAAAGGGCCGAGCTGGCATGGCCTCTGGCTCATAAAAACCTTGAGCGCAGATGGTCAGGAAAAGCTCCTTGTCACCGCGAGAACGCGGCTGACGCAGAATGCGATTAAGGTGCGCGAGTTCAAGACAGCGACCGGCGTGATTTCGTTCCTGGTCGGCGTCGGGATTTCTCCGGCCAGCATTCCTATGAAGAACGGCGAAAAGCCCTCACACAGTCTCGTCAGTGACTGAGGCCGGGGTCACGGTCTATCTCCCTGTCAATCTCGCGCTCGTTTTCGACCTCCTGATCCTTCTCCTGGTCGCGCGCGTCCTCAATCTCCAGCTTCTCACGCGGCTTGTTCAAAACATCTTTCAGCCGCTCGTTCACGGAGGGCTGGCGGTCTGCGCCCCCGGTGCCCTCGCCAAGCTCCGGGTCACTGTGCCCGTCCAGCTTGTGGACCGCCGCCTGGCCGTCCCGGCCCGCGTCTTTGTCCATGATTTCTTTCAGCCGCTCTCGCGTGTAATTGCGGCCTTCCGGCGTCGGTGTGTCACCCTGACCCTCTGACCGGCCTACAACGCGCGCAAGACGCTCCCGGAAATCCTCCCCTGGTCGTCCCGCTTCGCGGTCTTTCGCAGCCGCAGCCCTGAGCGCCGCCAGGCCAGCAGACACGCGCCCCTGCCCCGCCTCCCGCTCGGCCCCATAGGTCTCCCGCGCGATGTCCAGCCGCTCGCGCATTTCGCGGAAAGCGGCGCGGGCCTGGCGGGCAGCATGGACCACAGCACCGCGCTCAGTGACAGGTTTGTATTCACGGCCCTCACGCTCGGCCTTGGCCTTCGCCCGCCGCTCCATGGAGTTGGCCGCTGGCCCCAACTTCAGCTCCGGATCACGGTCCAGTTCATCGGCAGAGAGTTGATCACCGCGCTCCAGCGCAGCTTCCCGCTGCGCTTCGAGCGACCGGTGATCAACACGCTCGGCCACCCCTGCCCGTTCCAAGGCGCGGTTCTGCAATTCGGCCCAAAGTTCGCGCATATGATCGACTTCTGGACCACCAGTCTGTTTGGCATCGAGAACCCGCGTCTTGGCCGTGAACCCTTCCGGCTCCAGCTTTCGGGTGGAGGTCAGAACGTGCGCGTGATGATTGCGCTGATCGCCCTCACGGTGCGGCTCATGGATCGCCACATCAACGGCCACGCCATAGCGGCTGACCAGTTCCTGGGCAAAGTCGCGCGTGATCTGGGAACGGTCCTCGGTACTGATCTCGGACGGGAGAGCCAGCTCCCATTCGCGGGCGGTGACGGAGTTGCGGCGGGTCTCGCTGGCCTCGACCTCGTTCCAGAGTTTCGAGCGGTCCTGTGCCCAGGCCGGAGCATTTTCCGGGGTGACGATGAAGGTCTCCTTGATGCCCTGCTTGCGGGTGTAATCATGGACACGACCTTCACGCTGGCACTCGATGCGGTCCCCGACACGATAGGCTGCCGCCGCCGTGGCAGCGCGCCCGGCGCTGCGTTTGATCGTCTTCACAGAAAGGTGGTAGCTTGCCATGCGTCCTACCTCGCCCCGCCATGTGAACGACGCCGATGCGCGCCGCTGCTGACCCCGGCCCAGTCGCCAACATGGGCCACCGGGTCAGCCGTCTTTTCCCCGGAGGGCCGCGCCCCATAACGCTGGGTCCGGAGGGGAAAAGACAGCCCGAACGAAGCCGCCCAACGGGCGACGGAGGCGCGGGCTTGCCAGTGAGTTGCCCCCAAATCCCCAGCCTCATCGGGGGCGGGATATGGGGACAATTCACTGGCGGTTTGCCACCGGCAAACCCGGTAAGGAAAGACAGGCCCACGACTGTTGTTCCGCGCAGCCCGCGAGAGCGGCACCCTCGGCAATCCAGCCCCGGCCACGGGGCACGGGATGCCCTCTGGGTGTCGTGATGCGGGACGCCATCCAACCGCGCAGGTTGGTTCTGGAGGGTTTGGGAGGGCGAATGCCGCTCCCATTCCGGCGCGCATCGCGTCGGACGGAGTTCGCCATCGGCTGAGGCCCTGCCTCAAGGAGATCGCACGCAAATCTCGGAACCGCAGGTGGAGAGTTTGCATAAGTGCGCCCTTGTCCTTTACAGGCCTACGGGTAAGCGCTTAGGTTCGATCTGGCAAGAGATACCTCGCCACCCGCTTTCTTCAAAGAGGATTCCCGTATTGGCCGAAACTGAGCTTGAACGCGCCGAGAAACGCTACGCCCAGGCCAAGGCCCGCCTTCAGGGACTGCGTAATCGGGAAGCCACGCGAAAGCGCAAGCTCGATACCAGGCGCAAGGTGATCCTTGGGGGTGCGCTGCTCGATCTGGCGGAACGGGATAGCGGGGCCGCCGCGATGGTGGAACGGCTGGTGCGGAACCTGTCTCGCGATCAGGATCGGAAGGCCTTCGCAGAGTGGGACGGTGCGGGGTCCGGCGGAGATGGCGCGTCCGCTGCTGGTGAGGGCGGCTCCCCTGCCCTGCCCTCTGATCCCGCCGGGTCCGGGTGATGCGTTCGGTGATGCTCTTTATGGGCGGACTGGCACGGTTCTTCTATCGCCTGATCGCGACACCCGTTTTGCTCGGATGGATGATCGGGCGCACAGCATTCGGTGCGATCGTCGGCTTCCTGATCGGAGGTGTCGTTGCGCTCGGGGCCTTTGGTCCGCCACTTGGTCAGTCTGCCTGGGAATGGGCGATCATTCTGCCGCCCACATTCATTGGCGCTGTCTTCGGATTTCAATACTGGCGCATGGTCTCCGGGGCCGATGACTTCTTCGGGCTGACCGGCGACAGTCACGGCTCGGCCCGCTTCGCCAGCCGCAAGGAGCTGAAGAAACACCAGGGCGGGAATGGTCTCCTGATAGGGCGCAATCCCGGCACCGGGCAGCTCCTGCGTTATGACGGTCCCGCCCATCTGCTCACCCTTGCGCCGACCCGCGCCGGGAAAGGCATCGGCACCGTGATCCCGAACCTGCTGGCGGTGGATCGCTCCGTCCTGGTCATCGACCCCAAGGGCGAGAACGCGCGGATCGCGGGCGAGGCGCGGCGGCGCTTCGGGACGGTTCACGTCCTCGATCCGTTTGAGGTCAGCGGCCACCATTCGGCTTGTTACAACCCGCTCGACCGGCTGACGCCCGACAGCCTCGATCTGGGCGAGGATGCCGCCTCCCTGACAGAGGCGCTGGTCATGGACCCGCCGGGCCAGGTGACGGAAGCGCACTGGAACGAGGAGGCGAAAGCCATCCTCGGTGGTCTGATCATGTTCTGCGTCTGCCACGAGGATCGCGACCGCCGGTCCCTCGCAACCGTGCGGGAATATCTCACCCTGCCCCCGGATAGGCTGAAAGCGCTTCTTGAGCTGATGCAGGACAGCGATGAAGCGGGCGGGCTGATCGCCCGCGCCGCCAACCGCTTCCTCGGCAAGGCGGATCGGGAAGCCGCCTCGGTTCTGTCCAACGCGCAGCGGCACACGCACTTCCTGGACAGCCCCCGCATTGCCCGGTGTCTGGCGCGGTCAGACTTCGCCTTCTCCGATTTGCGCCATCGCATCACGTCAGTCTTCCTGGTCCTGCCACCCAACCGGATGGACGCTTACAGTCGCTGGCTGCGTCTCCTAGTCTCTCAGGCCCTCCAGGACATCGCACGGGACGCCGAGGCCCTGACGGCCACCACAGGCGCTCAGGGCGCGTCTCAGCGGCTTTCTACCCCTACCCTCTTCCTGCTGGATGAATTTGCCGCCTTGGGCCGTCTGGAGGCCGTAGAGCGCGCCATGGGGCTGATGGCGGGCTACGGATTGCAGCTCTGGCCGATCCTTCAGGACATGAGCCAGCTCCGCGATCTCTACGGCGACCGGGCAAACACGTTCATCGCCAATGCCGGTGTTCAACAGGTCTTCGGTGTAAATGACTTCGAAACGGCCAAATGGTTGAGCCAGATGATCGGCCAGGAAACGACAGGCTTTCAGACAGACAGTTTCAAACCCGGTGATAGCCCCAGCTTCTCGAACCACCTCACGGGCCGCGATCTGCTGACACCGGATGAAATCATGCAGATGCCGCCTGATATCCAGCTCCTGCGCATCCACGGTCAGCCCTCTGCATTGGCTCAAAAGCTGCGCTTCTACGCCGACCCCGAGTTCAAGGGGCTGTTCCAGCCGCAGGACCATTGATTTGAAAGAGACCCGATATGTCTGACAACGTTGCCTCCCCTGCCCCGCTTTCTGATGGTGAGCTGCGCGAAACACTCGAACGGCTTGGCAACCTTGTCCTGGACATGAACGACTACGTTCAGGAACAGACCAAGGCGGTCAATCATGCCACCACGGCGGCAAATGAAGCGCGGCGCGCTGCAAAGGCCACACAGGACCAGACGGACCCTGACCAGTATGCGGAATATGCGGTTGAAGTGATCGACAAACGGCTTGAAGAGCGGATGAAGGATATCCGGCAAACGTCCAGTGATCTGCTCAAGGCGTCCAGCTACACCCGTGAGGTTCTTAGCAAAGCAGACCAGGACCGAACCGATGCTCAGCGTCAGCTTTGGGAACGCGAACAAAAGCTGGATCAGTTCAACAGTCGATTGCGCTGGTTTGGTCTGGGTGCTGTCGCTTTGGTTCTTGTGCTGACGTTGCTGCTTCCTCGTTTCTTAGCCAGCTACGGTCCCACATGCACTATCATTGGAGGTGTCTGGACCACCACATCCACTAACACGGATGTCTGCGCGTTCTATCGCGGGGTTGATGATTGATGTGGCCCAAGCTGCGAAGGCCGGGTGTTATATATGTGTTAGAAAATGTGTTACGAGAATCGGCGCATTGATAAGCATCTGAATTATTTATGAGATTTAGCACTTAATGAGCCCCTTGGTGGGTAGAGTATCGAATAATGGTGGGTAGACTAGCGAAGATAGGTGTGTAGAGTATCGAAGAACGCAGCGCCTTGGTGGGCAGACTGTCGAATAACAGTGGGTAGAGTATCGAATAATGGCACGGCCTCGCAAACGGACAGCTTTGCTACCTCAGCGGCACACTGAGCCGGACCTGTTTGTCTGCGATATCCTGGATGCAACGCCTAAGAGTGACCGCGCTTCGATGGAGCATCCCCTGTTTTCGTTGTCGGTCAAAAAAGATCTCGCGGCTTTCGAGTATGAGCAGGGCAACGTAAAGGTGAAGATCACGCCAGCGGCTGAAGAAGGCCGGGCAAATGTCTTTGACCGGGATATCCTGATCTATGTGTTGAGCCAGCTCATGGCCGCGAAGAATGAGGGTCAGGAAATTGGCCGCCGCGTCAGAATTTCCGCCCATGATCTACTGAAAGCCACGAACCGACATACGACTGGGCAGGCTTATGCTACCCTGCGCCGCGCCCTCACCCGCCTCCAGTTCACTCAGATCGAGACCAACATCCATGATCACGGCATAGGCGAGTGGCGCTCGATTTCGTTCATCACTGATGCGCGGATCGTCAAGGAAGACTCGACAGGTCGGCTTCTTAGCGTAGAGCTGGAAATGGGTGACTGGCTCGTCAAAGCCATTGAAAACAAGAACGTCCTCACGCTCAACAAGGCGTACTTTCAGCTTCGTAAGCCGCTTGAACGGCGTTTGTACGAGTTGGCCAGAAAGCACTGCGGCAAGCAGGATGTCTGGCGGATCGGCCTCGATAAGCTCCAACACAAGACCGGTTCAACCTCCTCACCCAAAGAGTTCAAACGCCTTGTGAAGCTGATCTGCAAAGCCGACGCGGACCAGGCCCACATGCCCGATTACAAGTTCACGCTTCTGCATGATGTGCTTGAGGTTTCTCCGAAACCCGAATTTCTTGATGTCTATGGGGATGCCCCTGCGATCACATCGGAAATCTCGGTTCGACTTTCACCAGACGCATACGAAAAAGCGCGCGAGGCTGCGCCGACATGGGATGTCTATTTTCTCGAACAGGAATGGCGAATGTGGATGAGCGAACCACCACGCCATCCTGATGGCGCTTTCATCGGATTCTGCCGCAAGTGGTATGAGCGCAAGGGCAAGGCTCCATAACTGTTATCTAATATCTGTTACTAGTTGACTGTTATGTGTTACCAGTTATGGTTTACGGAAAATGAGGGCAGAAAATGGCGCAGGTTATCAGTGTAGTTCAAGAAAAAGGTGGCGCAGGGAAAACCACCCTGCTGACGGCACTGGCGAGCCTCATGGTCGAAGATGGCGCGCGGGTTGCTGTGATCGACACAGACCCGCAGCGGCATCTGGAGTCATGGGCCAAGAAAGATGAAACGGACCTGGACTGGCTTTATGAAGAAAACGACGAAAAGCTGATCCCAACAGTGAAGGCCCTGAAAAAGACTGAACCTGCCTATGACGTAATCTTTGTGGATACGGCCGGTTTCAAGTCGGCCATGGCGATGCACGCTATCGCCGCTGCTAATCTGATCCTGATCCCATCCAAAGCAAATGAAGCGGATGCAAAAGGGGCCAAGCGCACCTATTCCCATGTTCAAAGCGTTGCCGAGACAATGGAAAAGGAAATCCCGGCGCTCGTGGTGATGATGGACGTTGATACGAATACCAATATCACTCAAGCGATCACGGATGCGCTTGATGCGCAGAACGTGCCGCGCCTCAACGCCATGTGCGCACATCGCACCGGTTTCAAGGAAATGACCTCAACGGGCCAATCGCCACAGGGACCGGCGCGCCGGTCAGCGAAGTCTGTGTTGGCCGACTTGCAGGGTAGGGGCCTGCTCAGCTTCTACAGGAGTAGATCATGGCCAAAGTC
>ERZ1740072.719-NODE-719-length-13109-cov-4.655431_pt1 | contig 13109 bp, 9 predicted proteins | sample MGYA00581733_ERZ1740072 | MGnify/ENA primary metagenome ERZ1740072 (study PRJEB43018, sample SAMN04849741) | marine metagenome | isolation source: floating plastic debris | place: Pacific Ocean | collected 2008-08-30 | study: EMG produced TPA metagenomics assembly...
TGCAGGTCCTTGTCGGGGGCGGTGATCGTGATCTCTTCGCCCAGCAGGCCGCGCAGCATGGTGACGATGGCGGGCACGCGCGACTCGAAGAGGCCGGTGTCGCAGATCAGCGCCAGCTCGGCGCGCAACTCATCGGCATGCGCCTGCATGAAGGGGACAAGCGAGGGCGAACCGGATTCCTCTTCGCCCTCAAAGAAGAACGTCAGCTTGCAGGGCAGGGTCCCGTGCTCGGCCTTCCACGCGCGGCACGCCTCGACAAAGGTCATCAACTGGCCCTTGTCGTCGGACGATCCGCGCGCGCGGATCACCCGGCCCTTGGGCGTGTCCTGCACCTCCGGGTCGAACGGGTCGCGGTCCCACAATTCCAGCGGGTCGACCGGTTGCACGTCGTAATGGCCGTAAAACAGCAGGTGCGGGCCGTCGCCGTCCACATGCCCCACCACCATCGGATGGCCGGGCGTGGCGCGTTTTTCCGCCGCAATGCCGATGCTGGCCAGATCGGCCACCAACCAGTCCGCCGCGGTCTGGCAGTGTGCGGCATAGGCCGGGTCGGTCGAGATCGAGGGGATCCGCAACAGCTCCATCAGCCGTTCGGTGGCCTGCGGCAAGTCGGCGTCAATGCGGGAAAGGACGGCGTCGAGGGTCATGGGGGCTCCTGATATCCAATTGCGGTGCACAGTGCGCAGTGCGCCGCACAGTGTCCAGAGGGGCCGGTTGATCTGGATCAAGGCCGGGGTCCTGCGCAAAGGCCAAGTATCGGAAATGAATGGCGCATATCGGCACCACCAACCGGCCCACCTGCGACATGTCGCGCATGTCATTTGCATTGAACGGGCCGCAGGCAGTCTATATTCGTCTCAAGACGCGCGTGGCGATCTGAATACCGCTCTGCGTGCACGGACCTAAGGGGAGCCCCAGGTGAACTACGACGGCCAACTGGACACTGCTTTGCAACGGCTGCACGACGAGGGGCGGTACCGCACCTTTATCGATATCGAGCGGCAAAAGGGGCAGTTCCCCCACGCGACATGGACGCAGCCCGACGGCTCTGAAAAACCGATCACCGTGTGGTGCGGCAATGACTATCTGGGCATGGGCCAGAACCCTATCGTCCTGCGGGCCATGCACGAGGCCATTGACGCCACCGGCGCGGGCTCGGGCGGGACGCGCAACATCTCGGGCACGACCGTGTATCACAAGCGGCTCGAGGCGGAGCTGGCGGACCTGCACCGCAAGGAAGCGTCGCTGCTCTTCACCAGCGCGTATATCGCCAATGACGCAACATTAAGTACGCTGCCCAAGCTGTTCCCTGGCCTCATCATTTACTCCGACGCGCTCAATCACGCCTCGATGATCGAAGGGGTGCGCCGCAATGGCGGGGCCAAGCGGATCTTCCGCCACAATGACGTGGAGCATCTGCGGGCGTTGCTGGCCGCCGACGATCCGGACGCGCCCAAGTTGATTGCATTCGAGTCGATCTATTCGATGGATGGTGACTTTGGCCCGATCGAGGCGATCTGCGATCTTGCGGATGAATTCGGCGCGCTGACCTATATCGACGAGGTGCATGCCGTGGGCATGTATGGCCCGCGTGGTGCCGGTGTCGCGGAACGGGACGGTCTGATGGGCCGCATCGACATCATCAACGGGACCCTCGCCAAGGCCTATGGCGTGATGGGTGGCTACATCGCTGCATCCGCCAAAATGTGCGATGCCATAAGGTCTTATGCGCCGGGCTTCATCTTTACGACTTCCCTGCCACCTGCTGTGGCTGCGGGGGCTGCGGCGTCGGTCGCGTTCCTCAAGACGGCCGGGAACCTGCGCGCAGATCATCAGGCACAGGCCAAGGCGCTCAAGCTGCGGCTCAAGGGGATGGGCCTGCCCATCATCGACCACGGCAGCCATATTGTACCGGTCATGGTCGGCAACCCGGTCCACACCAAGATGCTGAGTGACATGCTGCTGCAGGATCACGGGATTTACGTCCAACCGATCAATTTTCCGACCGTACCGCGCGGCACCGAGCGGTTGCGCTTCACGCCGTCGCCGGTCCATGGGCCGCATGAGATAGACGCTTTGGTTAACGCGATGGATCAACTTTGGTCCCACTGCGCGCTCAATCGTGCCGAAGACGCCGGGTAATCGCCTAAAAAGTGCAAATCGCCTTGCGGTGTGTTAACCTGTCGCTAACAAACACGGTGTAGCGAATCGCAGGGCGTGCGATAGCTGTCACTAGGGACATACGGGGCAGCGGGAATGATCGGGCGGAGAGCCGATAAAACCGATACAGCTGACGTCGCAAAGCCGAAGGGTTTTGACGATTTTGAACTGCGTCTTGGCGATGTCATGCGCGGCGAACGCGCGACACTGGGCAAATCCCTGCTGGACGTGCAACGCGAGTTGCGGATCAAAGCCAGCTACATCGCCGCCATCGAAGCCTGCGACCCAAGCGCCTTTGACACCCCCGGTTTCATTGCCGGCTATGTACGGTCCTACGCCCGGTACCTGAACATGGACCCCGACCGCGCTTTTGCCGTGTTCTGCGACGAAAGCGGGTTTCAGGTCGCGCACGGCATGTCCGCCGAAGCCTCGGTGATCAAGAAGCCGTCGCGAGAGGATCGTCTGGGCAAAGGGCCCGGGTCCGACATTTTTTCCGCACCCGCCACGCCGTTCGCCCCCGCCGCCGAAGCCGTCTTGGCGCATATCGAACCGCGCGCCATCGGTTCCTCCGTGTTGCTGCTGGCGCTTATCGGCGGGATTGGCTGGGGCGGGTACGCGGTGTTGCAGGAGGTGCAGCGCGTGCAGGTCGCGCCGGTCGAGCAGACACCCGTTGTCCTGTCCGACCTTGATCCGCTGGACAACGTGGCGCCATTGACAACGCCGCAAGGCCCGTCGATTGAAACACCGCGCGCCGATGCGCTGGACCGGCTCTATCGCCCGCAGGCGCTGGACGTGCCGGTGCTGATCGCGCGCGACGCGCCGATCGCCACACATGATCCGCAGGATATCGGCACCTTTGCCGCGCCGCGTCCGCAGCCCGACACGGTGACCATCGCCGGTGTGGACCGCGCCCTGCAAGAGGCGCTGGACGGCCCGTCGGTGCCCCGCGTGGTCGAGGATGTGACGCCCGGCCTGACCATGGTCGCCGTGCGCCCCAGCTGGGTGCGTGTCCGCGCGGCAGATGGCACCGTGAGCTTCGAGGCAACGATGCAGGCAGGCGACACCTGGGACGCCCCCCTGACCGAAGAGCCGCCAACCCTGCGCACGGGCGAAAGCGGTGCGATCTACTTCGCCATGAACGATAAGTTCTACGGCCCCGTGGGCAATACGGGGCAAGTCACCTCAAACCTGCCGCTGGAAATCGCCGGGCTCAAGGAAACCTACCTGCCCGTAGATGTCTCCACCGATGAAGGGCTGGTGCGCTACGCCGAGGCGCGCGCCGCCGCCCTGCCGCAGGACGCGGATTAAGCGCCGCACCCCATTGCCGCTGGCCTGTGCACTGTCTACCTTGTCTGACAATTGCTGATCGGCTTTTGACGGGGTCCCCATGTCGCTGAACCATATCCGCCCGTGGCGCAACATCTACCGCCGGCAAAGCCGCCAGATCATGGTCGGCAACGTGCCCGTGGGTGGCGACGCGCCGATCACCGTGCAGACGATGACCAACACGCTGACAACGGACGTGGCCGCAACGATTGCCCAGGTGCAGGCCGCCGCCGAGGCGGGCGCCGACATCGTGCGCATCTCTGTCCCGGATGAGGCGTCGTCGGCGGCGCTGAAACAGATCGTGCCGGAATGCCCGGTGCCGATCGTGGCCGACATCCACTTTCACTACAAACGTGGGATCGAAGCGGCCGAGGCGGGGGCCGCCTGCCTGCGCATCAATCCGGGCAATATCGGCTCCGAGGACCGGGTCAAGGAGGTCATCAAGGCCGCCCGCGACCACAACTGCTCCATCCGGATCGGGGTGAATGCCGGCAGCCTCGAAAAGCATCTGCTGGAGAAATACGGTGAACCTACCCCCGACGCGATGGTCGAAAGTGGGCTGGACCATATCAAGATCCTGCAGGATAACGACTTTCACGAATTCAAGATCAGCTGCAAGGCGTCCGACGTGTTCATGGCCGCGGCCGCCTACCAGCAACTGGCGGAGGCCACGGATGCGCCCATCCACCTTGGCATCACCGAGGCGGGTGGGTTGACCTCGGGCTCGATCATATCGGCCATCGGGCTGGGCAATCTGCTGTGGATGGGGATCGGCGACACGATCCGCGTGTCACTGTCCGCCGACCCGGTCGAAGAGGTCAAGGTCGGTTACGAAATCCTCAAATCGCTGGGCCTGCGCCACCGCGGCGTCAACATCATCTCGTGCCCGTCCTGCGCGCGGCAGGGGTTCGACGTGATCAAGACGGTCGAAACGCTCGAAGAGCGGCTGGCGCATATCAAGACGCCCATGTCACTCAGCATCATCGGTTGCGTGGTCAACGGGCCGGGTGAGGCGCTGATGACTGATGTCGGCTGGACCGGCGGCGGGTCGGGGCGCGGCATGGTCTATTTGGGCGGTGCCAAGAGCCACGCGATGGACAACGACAAGATGGTCGAACACATCGTCGAACAGGTCGAAAAAAAGGCAGCCGAACTGGATGCCACTGCCGAAACGCAAGCCGCAGAATAACGCGCCCCTGCCTTCTTCTCTTTGAAAATACCGGCGGGGGGCCCGAAGGGCGGGGGCAGCGCCCCCGCAAACAGCCGTCATCACGCGCAGGCCGCGTGTCAGCCCCGCTTTTCGTCAACCAGCGCCTGCATCTCGTCATAGGGCAGGAAGCCGCGCAGCAACTCGTCCTCCAGCACAAAGGTGGGCGTGCCGGTGATCTGCAACCGTTGCGCCAGCGCCCGGGTGCGGCGGATTTCGTCGGTGACTTCGGCGCTGTCCATGCGCGCCTCGATCGCGTCCGCATCCAGGCCAAAGGTTGTCGCCATCCGGCGCAGGGCCCGCATGTTGACGTCGCCGTTCATTTCCATGAGTGCATCGGCAATTCCCTTGTAGGCGTCGTCACCCGCGACCTGTTTGGTCGCCACGGCAAAGCGGGAGGCGAGCAGCGATTGCTCGCCCAGGATCGGGAATTCCTTGACGATCAGGCGGATGTTGCCATCCGCATCCAGCAGCTTGGCCACCTCGCCATGGGCGCGTTTGCAGAACCCGCAGCGGTAGTCGAGGAACTCCACCAGCGTGATGTCGCCATCAGGATTGCCCCCGACCCAGCTAAAACCGTCGTCAAAGAGGTCGGCGGCATTGTCGGACACAAGGGTCAGGTCCGCCTGCGCCTGCGCCTTGGCCTCGCGCGCCTCCAGCACGGCGACGGCCTCCATGATCACCTCCGGGTTGTCCATCAGGTAAGCCCGTACTTCCTCGCGAAAGATTGCGCGCTCCTCGTCGGTCATCTGGGTCAGGTCCAACGCCTGGGCGGGCAGGGTCATGCACAGCGCAAGGGCCGGGGCAGCAAAGAGTGTACGCAACATCGACTATCTCCGTTTCTTGGCGGCACGTTCAGACGCAAGGAGCACATCCTGTGCCCGTTGCCAAGGTCCGGACCCGGTGGCCAGCAGCCCGGTGGCCCGTTTGGCATGAATGCCCGCATCCTCGAGCCGCCCGCGCAGGGCGTAGCGTTCGGCGGTCACCAGCGACGCCATACCACGCTGGCCGTTGCGGGCATAGGCCACGCTCAGGTCGCGCAACATGGAGCCGTCGCGAAAATCGACCCGGCGCGCGTTTTCCAGCGCTTGCAGGGCGGCGCGGTCATTGCCGGTGGCCAGCAACGCGCGGCCATAGCCTGCCTGCAACAGCCCGTCGCGAGGGCGCAGGCGCACGGCCTGTGCGTGGGCGTTCACGGCGGCATTGAACTGGCGCGATTCCATCAGGATCTGGCCCTTGAGGTCGTAATAGAAAGGGTCCTGCGGGCGCAGCGCGATGGCCTTGTTGATCGATGCCACGGCGCGGTTGGTCTCGGAGTTGCGGTGCCGTGCCACGGCCTCGCGCATATAGGCGATGTCCTGCGCGCCGCTGTCACCCAGCCGCCGCAGCGTCCAGCTGCCGCGCCGCTGGAACGCGGTCAGCTTGCCCTTGGCACGCAAAAACCAGTAATCCGCCGCCGTCGCCCCGCCGGTTTCGGCCCGCGCAGAGGCTGCGGCAAACGCCTCGATCGCGCGCAGGCGGTCGCGGCTCAGCGGGTGCGAGCGGATGTAGGGGTCCTGACGGCCCGCTGACAGCGCTTCCTGCCCGCGAAAGATCTGCATGACGTCCAGCATGCCCGACACCGGCACGCCCGCACTGCGCATATATCGCAGGCCCGACTGATCGGCCGAGCTTTCCTCGGCCCGAGTGTGGGCCAGAAACTGTCGTTGCGCGCTGCTTTGCGCACCGATGGCGATGCCGGCGGCGGCCTCGCCACTGCCGCTGGCCGCACCCGCCAGTAGGGCCAATGCGGTGCCCAGGGCGGCGGCGTTGCGGGCAGCACCCAGATTGGTCATCCGCCGGGTGATGTGGCCGTTGGCGATATGGGCGGCTTCATGGGCAATGACCGCCTGCAGCATCGCGGCCCGGTCCATGCGCGCGATCAACCCGGAATGGATATAGATGGCGTCGTTGCCGATCACGAAGGCGTTCAGCGAGGCGTCGTCAACCACGAGGATCTTGGTGCCCGAGGCGCTCAGCCCGGCGGCGCGCAGGATCGGGTCGGCCACCTGTGCCAGCGCATATTCCATATCCGCATCCCGCAGCAGCGACACCGCACGGGCCGGCAGGGCCAGCGTGCACAGCAAAAGCAGGATTGACGACTGCCACAGAAGCCGATGAAAGGTCATGCGAAGGATCATAGGAGCCCCCATGCGAACCTCAAGCCGAAGCGACATCGATCCCTTCATCGTGTTGGACGTGATGGTAGCGGCCCGCGCCGCTGAGGCCGCTGGCCGCCACATCATCCATATGGAGGTGGGCCAGCCCGGCACCGGCGCGCCGCAGGCGGCGATCCGCGCATTGGGCGATGCGATGGCGGCGGGGCCGCTGGGCTACACCGTGGCGCTGGGTCTACCGGAGTTGCGGGCGCGCATCGCGCGGCTTTATGGCGACTGGTACGGGCTTGATCTGGACCCGGGGCGGGTGGTGATCACCTCCGGTGCGTCGGGTGGTTTCCTGCTGGCGTTCAACGCGCTTTTTGACAGCGGTGACCGGGTGGGCATCGGCGCGCCCGGTTACCCCAGCTACCGCCAGATACTGCGCGCGCTCGGGTTCACCCCGGTGGACCTGCAAACGGCAGACGAAAATCGCTTGCAACCAGTTGCAAGCGATCTGGCGGGGCACGACCTCGCCGGGTTGCTGGTGGCGTCGCCCGCCAACCCGACCGGCACGATGCTGGACCGCCCCGCGATGGCCGCGCTGGTCGAGGCGGCGCACGGGGCAGGGGCCGCGTTCATCAGTGACGAGATTTATCACGGCATCGAATACGAGGCCAAGGCAGTCTCCGCGCTCGAGATCAGCGATGATGTCTACGTGATCAACTCGTTTTCCAAGTATTTCTCCATGACGGGCTGGCGCGTGGGCTGGATGGTGGTCCCGCCGGACCATGTGCGCGCGGTCGAACGGCTGGCGCAAAACATGTTCATTTGCGCCCCTCATGCCAGTCAGGTGGCCGCGCTTGCCGCGATGGATGCCGACGATAAGTTGCAGGCCAACATGGCCGTCTACCGCGCCAACCGCGCCCTGATGCTCGAGGGCCTTCCCAAGGCCGGGTTCCGCCGCATCGCACCGCCGGACGGTGCGTTTTATGTCTATGCCGACGTATCCGACCTGACGCAGGACAGCCGCGCCTTTGCCACTGAAATTCTCGAGCGGGCCGGGGTGGCGGTGACACCGGGGCTCGACTTTGACCCTGTGCGTGGTCACCAGACCCTGCGGTTTTCCTATGCCCGCAGCACCGAGGACATCGCCGAGGGGTTGCGCCGCCTCGCGGCGTTCATGGCGGCGCGATAGGGATACCACCGGGCCGCGCGATAGCCTATGGTACCGGAAAAACGAACGGGCACCGATGCGGGCGATCTTGACGGCATTCCTGATCTGGCTGATGACGACCTGTGCGATGGCGCAGGACCTGAGCGGGCTTGCCCGGCTTGATCCGGCGACCAGCGGTATCGAGGATGGCTGGTTTGGCCGCACCACGCTGACCCTGTCGCTGAGCCAGGGTGTGCCGTTCCGCGTCTTTACCCTCGACAATCCCGCCCGTCTGGTCGCTGATTTCCGCGAGGTGGACTTTGCCGGGGTGGTGGCCGGCGACCTGCTGGCAGATGCCGGGCGGGTGACCGCAGTGCGCTTTGGCCCGTTCCGCCCCGGCTGGTCACGGCTGGTGCTGGATCTGGCAGAGCCGATGCTGCCCACCGAGATCGGCATGCCGGTGGACCGTGATACCGGGCGCGCGCAGTTGAACATCGCGATGAAAGCGGTTGATGCAGATGCATTTTCCGAGACCGCACGGGCGCCCGATGACACCGATTGGGGGGTGCAGGCGGCCGCCGCGCCGCCACCGCCGGCCGAAGACCGCTTTGTCGTGGTGATCGATCCGGGCCATGGCGGCATCGATCCCGGTGCCGTTCGGGAAAGCACCACCGAAAAGGAGCTGATGCTGAGCATTGCGCGCGACCTGCGCGACGCCCTGCGGCGCGCGGGCGGGGTCGAGGTGGTCATGACCCGGGACGAGGATGTGTTCGTGTCGCTGCCCGGTCGCGTGGCGCTGGCCCATCAGGTAGGCGCAGACGCGTTCGTGTCGCTGCACGCCGACGCGCTTAGCCAGGGGCAGGCGCGCGGGGCCACCGTCTACACCCTGTCGGACGAGGCCAGCGATGCCGCCTCTGCCCAGCTGGCGGCACAGCATGACCGGTCGGACATCCTGGCGGGCATTGATCTGAGCGGGGCAGACGATGAAGTTGCCACCGTGCTGATGGAGATTGCCCGGACCGAAACCATGCCCCGCACCGACACGCTGGCCACCACGCTGATCGACGCCATGCGCGAGGCTGGCGGACCCATGAACAAGCGACCCCGTCGCGAGGCGGGGTTTTCAGTGCTAAAAAGCGCCGACATCCCGTCGGTTCTGGTGGAGGTCGGGTTTCTGTCGGACGCGCGCGATCTGGCCAATCTGCGCGATCCGGTGTGGCGCGCGGTGATGGTGGAGGCGCTGGCCAATGGCATCCTTGCCTGGCGCGATACGGACGCGGCGACGCGCCCCCTGATCCGGCAGTAACATCGGCGGCATCTCGCAGGGGCAACCTTTTGACGGCGGCGACGCAGTGGCGTATGTTGGTCGTTAATAATAACGCAGTTCATGCACAGGCGGTTGGCCATGTTCCGGTTCGTTCTTTCCTTCTTTGGCGGGATATTCACGACCATCACGATGGGCGCGATGATGATTGCGCTGTCCATCGGTGCGGTGTTCTGGATGTATGGGCGTGATCTGCCCAGCCACGAAAGCCTCGCACAGTACCAGCCCGCCACGATCAGCCGCATCTATTCCGGCGAAGGGCAGATCATCGACGAGTTCGCGCAGGAACGTCGCCTGTTTGCCCCCGCCGAGACGATTCCGGACCTGGTAAAACAGGCCTTCATCAGCGCCGAGGACAAGAATTTCTACACCCATGACGGCTATGACTTGCGCGGCATCGGCTCTGCCGCGTTCGACGCGGTCAAATCGCGCGGGCGCGACGTGCGCGGCGCCTCGACCATCACGCAGCAGGTGATGAAGAATTTCCTTCTGTCCGGCGACCGTCAGGCCGAACGCAAGATCAAGGAAATTATCCTGGCCGCCCGGGTCGAAGAGGCGCTGAGCAAGGAAAAAATCCTCGAGCTGTACATGAACGAGATTTTCCTCGGTCAGAACTCCTATGGCGTGGCCGCCGCGTCGCAGACGTATTTCAACAAGAAACTCAGCGATCTGGCGCCGCACGAGGCCGCCTTTCTCGCCTCCCTGCCCAAGGCGCCCTCGGATTATCACCCGGTGCGGCGCAAGGACCGGCTGACAGCGCGCCGGAATTTTGTGCTCAAGGAGATGATGGAGAATGGCTATCTGACGCGCGCCGAATACGAGACCGAAGTGGCGATGCCGCTGCGCTCGGTGCAGAACGGTGACTTCGAAAGCTTCAAGGGCGAGCTGCCGCCGCGCGACTATTTTACCGATGAGATCCGCCGCCAGCTGTCCGAGGATTTCGGCGAGGGCGAATTCTTTACCGGCGGCTATACCGTGCGCGCCACCATCGACGCCGAGATGCAGCCCATTGCCGCCCGCGCGCTCCGCACCAAGCTCGAGGATTACGACCGGGGGCAGGGCGAATGGCGCGGCACCGGACAAAAGCTTGAAGGCGACGATCTTGAGAACTGGGCCGAGGCTCTTCCCAAGCTCACCGTTCCGCGGGACATTGACCTGAACGGCGTCTGGCGGCCTGCGGTCGTGCTCGCGGTCGAGGATCAGCAGCTGCAACTGGGCATCGAGGGCTGGACGGATATCGAGCCGGCGCCGGTTGTTCCGCGCGAGGATATCAAATGGCTCAAGGGCAACTTCTTCGACAATTTCGAGGTGGGCGATGTGGTGCATGTGCGCGCCATGACCGCCGATGACGGCGGATCGTTCATCCGCTGGTCCTTGCGGCAGGTGCCGCAGGTGCAGGGCGGGTTCGTGGCGATGGATGTCGACACCGGCCGGGTGATCGCGATGCAGGGCGGCTTCAGCTACCAGCACTCGGTGTTCAACCGGGCCACGCAGGCCAAGCGGCAGCCGGGGTCGTCCTTCAAGCCGTTTGTCTATGCGGCAGCACTGGACAGCGGCTATACACCCGCGACCATCGTGGTGGATGCGCCCATCGAGGTGAACACGCCGCAAGGCCTGTGGCGGCCGAAGAACTCGACCAACAAATTCTACGGCCCCACGCCGCTGCGCACGGGGATCGAACAGTCGCGGAACCTCATGACCATCCGTCTGGCCGAAGAGGTCGGGATGGAAGTCGTGGCGAGCTATGCCGACGATTTTGGCGTGTACGACCGCATGCGCCCTTTCCTCGCCAACTCGCTCGGTGCGGAGGAAACGACGCTTTACCGGATGGTGTCGGCCTATGCGATGTTCGCCAATGGCGGCGAGCGGGTGCGCCCCACGCTGGTGGACCGGGTGCAGGACCGCTTTGGCCGCACGGTGTACCGGCATGACGAACGCGATTGTGTGGAATGCACGCGTTTGGCCAGCCTTGATCCCGGTTTCAGCCCCCGGATCGAGAGCAACCGCGAACGGGTGATGGATCCGGTCACGGCCTATCAGCTGACCTCGATGATGAAGGGGGTCGTGGATCGCGGCACGGCACGGTCGGTGCGCTTGCCGGTGCCGATTGCGGGCAAGACGGGCACCACCAACGACACCAAGGATGTGTGGTTCGTCGGCTTTTCCAGCAACATCGTGGCGGGGTGTTACATTGGCTATGACCAGCCGCGTCCCTTGGGTGGTTCGGTGTCGAGCGGTCGCACCTGTGGTGGCGTGTTCGCGGATTTCATGGGCGAGGCGATCAAGAAATACGGCGGCGGTGATTTCGCCATTCCGGAGCAGTGCGAGTTCAAGAAGATCGACCGTTTCACCGGCTCGCGGCTGAGTGCCGAGGCGTCAGGCGACAACGTCGTGGCCGAGTGTTTCCGCGAGGGCGAAGACCCGATCTTTGGCATCACCTTCGACGGCGGCTTTGCCATGGGGGCGGACCTGCCGCTCTTCGAAGAGGTGGGCGGCGGTGGGCGTCAGGTGACCACATCGACGGGCAAGAAGGCGGTGGTGGGCAACAAGGCCAATTTCGGCTCGCTCAGCTCGGGTGGTTTGTACTAGGGATGTCCGGTGACGCTGTTGCCCGGGCACGGCCCGGTCAATGCGCTCCACCCGCCATCCCGCAGGCGCTTGTGACCTGTCGGGCCTTGGGCTATTCCGAGGCTCTGTAAGAGGAAGGGTCCCATGCGCGCCGAAGTTCAGAACATCGTCGAAGAGATTGAAAAATCGCTTGATCTGCTGGCGCAGCGGCTGGACGTGGAGACGGCCCAGCACCGGCTCGAAGAGTTCAACGCACGGGTCGAGGACCCCAACCTCTGGGACAATCCGGATGCGGCGCAAAAGCTGATGCGCGAACGTCAGATGCTGGTTGATGCGATGGACACGCACGCCCGGATCAAGCAGGACCTGACCGACAATCTCGAACTGATCGAATTGGGTGAGATGGAGGAGGACGCGGAGGTTGTCACCGACGCCGAGGGCGCACTGAAGGCACTGGCCGAAACGGCCGCCAAGAAAGAGCTTGAGGCGCTGCTGGACGGCGAGGCGGACGGCAACGACACCTTCCTCGAGATCAACGCAGGCGCCGGCGGCACGGAAAGCTGCGACTGGGCGTCGATGCTGGCGCGCATGTATGTCCGCTGGGCGGAGAAAAAGGGCTACAAGGTCGAGTTGCAGGCCGAACAGGGCGGCGACGCGGCCGGGATCAAGTCCGCGACCTACAAGATCACCGGCCAGAACGCCTATGGTTGGCTGAAATCGGAGTCGGGCGTGCACCGGCTGGTGCGCATTTCGCCCTATGACAGCGCGGCCAAGCGGCACACGTCGTTTTCGTCGGTCTGGGTCTATCCGGTCGTGGATGACAATATCGAGGTGGAGGTGAACCCGGCAGATATCCGGATCGACACCTACCGGTCTTCGGGCGCGGGCGGGCAGCACGTGAACACCACCGATTCCGCGGTGCGGATCACGCACCACCCGACGGGGATCGTCGTGACCAGTTCCGAAAAATCGCAGCACCAGAACCGCGACATTGCCATGAAGGCCCTGAAATCGCGCCTCTACCAGCTTGAGCTGGAGCGCCGCACCGCAGACATCAACGCCGCGCACGAGGCCAAGGGCGACGCGGGCTGGGGCAACCAGATCCGGTCCTACGTGTTGCAGCCCTACCAGATGGTCAAGGACCTGCGCACCACTCACGAGACGTCGGACACCAAGGGTGTGTTGGACGGTGATCTGGATGGGTTCATGGCGGCCACGCTGGCGATGGATGTC
>ERZ1740072.721-NODE-721-length-13106-cov-4.842311_pt1 | contig 13106 bp, 4 predicted proteins | sample MGYA00581733_ERZ1740072 | MGnify/ENA primary metagenome ERZ1740072 (study PRJEB43018, sample SAMN04849741) | marine metagenome | isolation source: floating plastic debris | place: Pacific Ocean | collected 2008-08-30 | study: EMG produced TPA metagenomics assembly...
TTCTGGAAAAGATCGACGATTTCGACCTGATCATCTTTGACCGCTACAAGCGGCGGGGCATTCTGCCGGCGCTCTACCTCGACAATGTGGCGCGCTATATCCGCGAGGGCGGCGCCGTGCTGGTGGCAGCCGGGCCGGACTTTGCCAGCGCCGACAGCCTCTATCGCTCGCCTCTGGGTCAGGTCATGCCGGCCCAACCCTCCGCCCGCGTGCTCGAGGATGCGTACCGCCCCGAAGTGTCAGAGATCGGCGAGCGTCACCCGGTGACCACCGGCCTGCCCGGTGCCGGGGACTGGGGCCGCTGGTTGCGCCAGATCGACGTTGAGCCGCGTTCGGGCCAGACCGTGATGGAAGGCATCGATGACCGTCCGCTGCTGATCCTGGACCGGGTCGAAGAGGGGCGTGTGGCGCTGCTGGCCTCTGATCACGCGTGGCTCTGGAACCGCGGCTATGAGGGGGGCGGGCCGCAGTTGGAACTGCTGCGCCGCCTCGCCCACTGGATGATGAAAGAGCCCGAGCTCGAAGAGGAAGCGCTGACCGCTGTCGCCACCGGTCAGAACATGCGCATCGCCCGCCGCACGCTCGAGGAAACGGTACCGCCCGTGACCGTCACCGGCCCGGATGGTAGCGTCGTGACCCTTGATATGGTGCAAACCGCGCCAGGCCTTTTCGAGACGGATTTCGAAGGGCCGGAGATCGGCCTTTACCGCCTTGCCAATGGCGATCAGGAGACGGTGATCGGCCTCGGCCCCGCCGCGCCCAGGGAATTCGAGGCGACCATTGCGTCCGGCGATGTGCTCGAGGAACGGATCGCCAGCACCCGCGGCGGCATCGTCCGCATCGAGGATGGTGTGCCGCGCCTGCGCAATGTCCGCGAGGGACGGCCCGCAGCGGGCCGGGGCTGGATCGGTCTGACACCGCGCGGCGCTTACGAAACGGTGGATGTGCGCCAGTCGGCGCTGCTGCCGCCCTGGTTGGTGCTGCTTCTGGCCGCCGGGTTCATCACCGCTGCCTGGCTGCGCGAGGGGCGTCGCTAGGGCCGCGCCTGCACCGTCACATGGGCCGACAGGCCGTGCGCATCGATCACCGCGATATCAGAAAAGCCGGGCCCGAGTGGCCCGAGCGCGATCTGCCGACTGCGCTGGCGTGTTTCGACGGGTGCGCCGTTGACCAGCACGGTCAGCGGCAAGCGCCCACCCCGTATCTTGAGCACCGTGTCCGATGCCGCCAGCACCGCCCCGTCGGGGGGAAAGGCGACCTCCGGACCACGCGCGCCCACGGCGGTATCACCAAATCGGCGCAGGTGCTGCGGCAACTGCGCCTGCGTGACGATCAATGTGTCGGGCGGGGGTGGCGGCAACGGGTCATAGTCAGGCTTCAGCCGGCCAAACACTTCAAACAGGAGCGGTGCCGCGTGATCGCCACCAAACGCCCCGGGCACAGGCGTGCCATCTGGCCGCCCGATCCAGACGCCCACGACATGCCGCCCGTCAAAGCCCACCGCCCAGGCGTCGCGATGTCCGTATGACGTGCCCGTCTTGTAGGCAAGGCCAGCACGCGCCCCGGGCGGCGGCGGGATATCCGCTAGGATGTCGCCCACCTGCCAGGCGGCACGCGGGGCCAGCACCTGTGGCCCGCTCTGCCCCTGTCCGCCAAGAAAGTGCAGGGGCCGCGCCTGTCCGCCCTGCGCCAACCCGGCATAGAGCGTGACCAGCTCCTCGAGGCTCACACCGACACCCCCCAGCGCCACGGCCAACCCCGGCGCCGCGTCACCCGGCAGGCGCGGGGCCACCCCAAAGCCGCGCAGCGCCGCCATCAACCGGTCCGGCCCAAATGCGTCGGTGAGCGCAACCACGGGTACATTCAGCGACTGCGCCAGCGCGTCCCGCACCGCGATGTCGCCGCGAAAGAAGCCGTCGAAATTCTGCGGCGCGTAACGCCCGAAATGCATCGGCTGGTCGGTGATCACCGTCTCGGGATGCGCCAGCCCCCGATCAAAGGCAAGCGCATAGACCAGCGGTTTGAGCGTGGAACCCGGCGACCGCGCGGCGCGCGCCATATCCACAAATCCCAGCGTCCGGGCGGCATCCGAATAGGCCGGTGCGCCCAGCCGTGCCAGCACCGCACCCGTCTGGTGATCGGCCACCACTATGGCCGCCGAAACGCCCGTCGGCAGGCGCGCCACATGAGTGCGGGCCAATGCGGTCACCTGCATCTGAAGACTGCGCGACAGCGTGGTGTCAAAGCGGCGCGCATCCGGGTCAGCGGCGCGCAATCCATCCGCCAGATGTGGCGCGAGTTGCGGCACGGGGCGCATGAGGGCCGGCACCGGGGTCTCGCTGGGCAACTGGTCGAGCCGCGCCAGCACGCGGTCCCGCGCGGCGCGCGCCTGTGCCGGGTGGCGATCCGGACGGCGCGCTTCGGGCGTCTGGGGCAGCGCGATCAGCAGTGCTGCCTCTTCCGGTGACAGGCGGCGCGGCTCCTTGCCGAACCACAGCAGACTGGCGCTGCGCACCCCTTCGATGCGGCCACCATAGGGGGCGTGCTGCAGGTAAAGCTGGAGGATACCGTCCTTGCTCAGCCGCCGCTCCAGCGCCCAGGCCACGCGCATCTGACGCAGCTTGCCCAGGACCGACCCGGTCGGGCCGTTCTCCAGCAAACGCGCCACCTGCATCGTCAGGGTGGAGCCGCCCGAGACGATGCGCCCGCGTCGCGCTGCTTGCGCCATCGCACGGCCCAGCGCCCGCAGATCAACGCCCCCGTGTCGCCAAAACCGCTTGTCCTCGTATCGCACCAGCATGTCGACAAAGCTGCGGTCCACATCCGCCGTGCGCACCGCCAACCGCACCCGCCCGTCCTCGACGTCAAAGGCGCGCAGCAGGTGCCCGTCCCGGTCCCGCATCTCGACAGAGGTCTCGGCCAGAACGGGCGGCAGCACCGTCCGGTCCACCCAGCGCGACCAGGCGGCGTGCACGCCAAGCGCCGGCAGCACGCTGACCGCCAGCAGCATCAGCGCAAGGCGCATGGTCACTCCCGCACCTCCGTGCGCCCCGTGCCCGTCACGGCGCGGTATTCGGCGCGGTACATGTCCTCGACCAGAGCGGCGGGATGGTGGAACGTGCCGGGGCTCACAGCCCGCGCGATATAGGCCAACCGGAACGTATCCGCACCGCGATGATCAACAGCGGCGACAAAGCGGTCGGTCCGGAACTCCGCGTGTTGGGCCGTTGCCGGTTTCAGCCAGGCCATCGCCCGTATGTCGCCCGAACGCAGCAGGTTCGGATTGTCGATCTCCAGCCCGGCGGGCAGGGGATCATCGACAATCAGCCGCGCGCCCACCTCTTCGAACGGGGTCACCTCCAGCACGATGACCCGCCGTTCCCCGACTTGCCATGGCCCGTCTGCCGGCGCGCCCTCCATGCTGAAGGCACGGCGCGTGATCGCATACCCGTAGCCACCCGCCTCCGGCGCGACCAGTGGCACGCCAAGGGTGGTCAGCGTGACGTCCTGCGCGCTGCCCGAGATGTTGGCGATCACCGAAGCAGCGCTGCCCGGTGCGTGGGTCTGCACCACAGGCCCGGTCACCGGCGCGCCGTCCACGGCAAAGGCCGCAAGCCCGCCCGGGCTGCGCAGCGCTTGCGCCGCCATGACGATCTGCGCGGCTTCCTGCGTGGAATAGCTGCGCGAGTGCCCGGTGATCGCGCTGGCCAGTGCGCCGCGGTCCACGCGGGCGCTGCCGGCCTGGGCCGCGAGGTGCAGCACACCCGCGGCATCCCGGATGCGCGTGCCGAAATCGGCGCGCCAGCGCGGCGCTTCGGTCCTGCTGGCCAGTGCCATATCCTGCGCCAGCCCAAACATCCGGTCGGCCCGCGCCTGTTCGCCATATTGCGCCAGCGCCGCGCCCAGCTGCGCCCGCGCCAGCGGCGTGGCAAAGGCCGATGCCTTGGCATCCGCGTAATAACGCAGGTCACCGATGCGCGCCGCCCCTTCGCGGGCCAGCACCATGAGCGCATAGGCCAGATCTTCGCCGCCGCTGTCGAAAGCGGGCGCGTAATTCACCCGGTTGCGCAGGTTGTCCAGCGCCAGTGTCATCGCGTGCTCCGGCACGGCATAGCCCTCTGCCCGCGCCTGACTGAGAAAGTCGGTGACATAGGCGTCCAGCCAGAATTCCCCCGCCTGTGCTCGCCACAGGCCAAAGGCCCCGCTGCTGGCCTGCCGTGTCAGCACACGAGCGATGGCGTCGTTGATCCGGGTGTCCACGTCCGCCAGCCCTGCCCCGGTGGCAAGGTCGGCGGCGTGCAGCAACGGCAGCGCGGCAGAGGTCACCTGCTCGGTGCAGCCGTAGGGATAGCGGTCCAGCTGCCGCAACAGCCCCGGCATGTCGAACCGGGCAAGCGGGCCTGCGGCCACCGACACCTCGGCCCCCGCAGGACGCAACCCGGCAAAAAGGTTGTCGTCCAGCGTCAGCGCCTCGCCTGCCGCCAGCGTCAGCCTGCGGGTTGTGGATACGGTCGGATCGTTGGCGCGCACACCCAACGTCAACACCTTGCGGAGCGCGGTGCCGGCAGGCGTCGTCAGGATCGCGGTGATGGAATGATCGCCCACCGCGTCGGCCTGCAGCGGCAGCGCCACCCGGACCGTGCCGTTCGCCGCGATGTCGATCTGTTCGGGCGTCTGGCCAAGGATCAGGCCAGAAGCCGCGACCGACAGCGCCATGGCGCCAGACGGGCCAGCCGCATGCACGAATTCCAGCTGCAAACGGCTCTGATCACCCGGCGCCATGAAGCGTGGCATCGCCGCCGACACCACGACCGGGTCGCGGGCCACCATGTCCGCCTGCGCCTGACCGACACCCTCTGCCGACCATGCGACCGCCATCAGCCGGATGGTGCCGTTGAAGTCGGGGCGCGGCACCGGGATCGTTGCCGCTCCATTTTCGTCCAGTGCGATGGGGCCGGAGAATGCCGCCATCACCGCTTCGGTCGGGGGTGGGCCTTGCCGCTGCATCTGTGCCGCCGCGTCGCCACCTGACCGGACCGTTCCCAGCGCACCGCTTTGCGCGTCGATGAGCCGGCCATAGAGGTCGCGCAGATCCACGCCGAGCCGCCGCTGACCAAAGTAGTGGCCCTGCGGATCGGGGGCTTCGAACCCGGTGAGGTTCAGGATACCCACATCGACCGCCGCGAGCGTGACGTAGCCCTGCGCCGCGCCAAGGCCCGCGACCTGTACGCGGATCGCAGTCTCTCCCGCCTGCCCGCTCACCGTGTCGGGCACTTCCAGCGTCACGTCCAGCGCCCGCGCGCCCGGATCGACGGTCGCATGCGCAACACCCAGCGCGCGTGTGGGTCCAAAGGCGTCCCGTGCCCCGCTGCGCAGGACCGACGCGGCGACATACGCGCCCGTTCCCCATTCTGGCGTGACCTCCAGCGAAATCGCGTTTTCGCCTGATGTTATCGGTACCACACGGCGCTCGATCACTTCGGAGCCCAGAACGGACACAAGCGCCACCCCGTCAAACGGCGCATCCACCCGCAGCGTCGCGGTGTCCCCCGGCGCATAGGTTTCGGCGTTCAACGCCACCGGAGCCACATCCGGCGTGTCGCTGCTGTCTGCCGCGCCGTACCACCCGGCGGCAAAGCCAAGGGACGTCGCGGTATAGCCACCGCCCGCCGCCTCGACGACGATCTCGTAATCCCCCCAATCGGTCGGGACGGAGACCTGTACCGGCACGGCAGACAAGGCCACGTCGCCTCTGGCCACACGGGCGCGCGGCGTCACAGGCTCCCAGTTCCAATTGCCGTAGAGCTGATACCACTGGTACCGCGTCTCGACCCGTTTCACCGTCCATGTGGCTTGCATCGGCCGGGTCGCACCCACGGCGATCAGGTCAAACTGCGCCTCCGCCCCTTCGGGCAATATGTCGTCAAAGGCCGGGCGCACGCCGATCACCGGGCCCGACGGGGCCACGGGCCGGGTCACCGTCCGCTCCACCGGGCGCCCCGCACCGTCGGAGACGCGCAGGGTCACAGCGGCTTGCAGCAACACGCCCTCGGCCTCCACCTCCGGCCAGTTCAGGGGGACGCTGACCCGGCCCACCACGTCCGTGCGCAGGCGTGGCAGCGTTGCTTGACGCGCGGAAAAGGGCGCGTCGTGCCGTCCGAACCTGTATCCGGGACGGTCGGCCAGCGTATAGCGACGGGTAAGGCGCAGTTCACCCTCCACCGCCAGATCAGCGCCCGGCGCGCCAAAGAGGTACCGCGCTTCCGCCGCGACCTGCGTGCGTGCAAGCGGTTGCAAGGGTGCATCGGGCAGGTTCAGCGTGACGTCAATCCGCTCGGGAACGAAATCCTCGACCAGCACCGTCTGGCTGGCAAGCGGCGGGGCGTTCAGGTCATTCCTGATCTCCACACGCCACGTGCCGCGCGGCACCGCCGGCCCAATCGGCATGGAAAAGACATGGCCGCCGGCCTTGTCGGCATCACTGCGCTGGCGGCTGTATTCCACCCCGTCCGGCCGGTAGAGCATCGCCGTCACCGGCATAGCCGGCAGTGCGGCGGCCTGCGCATCGCGCGCCAGTGCGGTGATGTGCACCGTCCCGCCCGGGCGATACGCCCCCCGGTCCGTTGTGACGAACATGTCGATCGGCGGCGCGGGCGCGCGCCCCTCGACCCCCCGATCCGACAGGTCAAAGGCCGGGTCGGTCAGCGGCAGGAACACAAAGTCGTCGCCCTTGCGCACCTGCAACACCGCGGGTGCCGCCGCACCCCGGCCCCGGGTCACACCCGGCGGAAAAGTCACAAAGCCTTCGCCATCGCTTTGCGCCTCTGCCAGCACGGCGTTGGCGCGCGAGATGAGGGTCACCGTCGCCTCCGGCACGGCACCTGCATCCCCCAGCGCGCGGATCGCTGCCGTCATGCCATCGTTGCCCTGCCACGTGGTCACACCCAGATCGGACAGCACGAACCATTGCGTGGCCGACGCCTGATCGTAGGGGTCACTGCCCGGCACGCGGGCAGACAGCACATAGATGCCCGCAGGCTGGTCGCTCAATGCCGCATCCAGCGGCAGCCGCGTGCGTGTGTCGACGTTCAGTTCACCCGCGATGGTACCGGTACCATTCCACACCTCTTCGCCCATCGTGTCATTGAAGGATTGCTCTTGCCATTGCGACAGGGGACGGCCGAACAGGTCCTCGCGCAGGGCGCGGACAAGGTTGCGGTCGCTCACGCGCGAGAGGGTCAGGTCGACCTCATCAAGGTTGACCGTATCCACCGGCAGCGCGGCGGTGCCCCCGCGCGACAGCACGTAGGCCCGGCCGGGAAACCGCACCGATGGCGCGCGGTCGCGCACGTATATCGCCAGCTCCACATCCCGCGCCAGCGTCTCGCCGCTGGCGGCGGGCAACCCTTCGCGCAGGGTGATCCGGTAGCGTGCCCCGTGGCGCGCACCATCAAGGCACAGCTGCACACCGTCGGCCTGCGCCACCAGATCGGCCTCGCCGACGCTGACATAAGGGTCGTAGTCGAACCCGGTCTTGATCAGCGGTTCGGAAAAGGTGGCGCAGATGCGCGGGTTGGCGGCATCGTTGTCCACCCGGTGTTCGGTGACGCGAAAGCCATATTTGCCAAGCGCTCCGTCCAACAGGTCTGTTGTGCTGTCGCGCGGTTGCAAGTTTTGCGCCAGCCGCAACGGCGCGATCATGTCGCGCCCGCGCCCCGTCGCCTCGTAGGCCAGCGCCAGTTCGATGAGCGCCGTGGCCTGCGAGCCCGCCGATGCTGCGCGCAAGTAGCCGTTCAGCGCCGCGGGCACCGCCTCGGCGCGCCCGCGCCGCCGCTGGGCCGATGAAACCGTGTCGCCAAGACGCCGGGCATGATCGGCGTAGCGCACCCACAGGTCTGGCGCGTCGGTCAGCGCAACCGCTGTCCCGACCCAGCGCAGCGCCGCCGCACGGTCGCCCCGCTGCCACGCCGCATCCGCCGCCCGGATCAAATCATCTACCGACTGCGTACCCACCGGAAACCGCGCGCCAATCGCCCGCGCTAGGGCCAGTGCCGCAACGCTGTCCGCCTCTGACGGGTCAAGAGCCTCGGCCCGATCTCGCGCGCCTTGCAGGACCGCAGCCGGGGTCACCACGCGCGCGGCGGACATCGCCCCCACATAGGGTTCGCGCGCGTTCACGGCTGACTTCGGGAAACATGCGTTGGACCGCGCGTTGAAGGTGAAAGCGACACACAGGTCATCCGCGCTGCACGCGCGTTGGCAGGCCTCTTGCGTGGTATCAAACAGGTTCGACCGGTCCGCGCCAAAGAAATCCACGTCCCGCGTGTAGACATAGCGGTGATCCGGCACGGCATTCTGCGCCGCAGCCCCCGTCATGACGCTGAGAAGAACGGCAAGATAGGCAAAAAGGCGCATGACCCGTCTCCGGTTGCAATGTCGGCGATATGGCAAGCCTGCCACGCCGCACGCTGCGCGCGCAATGGTTTCGGGCAGCAGGCATTAAGCCTGTGTTCACCACCCCTGTGACATAGCTGGGCAAAGACTAGTGCGGAGCGGGTCATGAGCCTGGCAAACAAGCTGGCCGAGGAACGTCGCGGGCGGTTGGCGGCAGAGCGGCTGTTGGAACTCAAGCAGGCCGAACTGTCGGCGGCCAACCGCAAGCTAGGACGCCATGCGGCCGCCCTGCAGGGCGAGATCGTGGAGACGCGGGCCGAAGTCGCCACCGTGCGCACCGAGAACGAGCGTGTGCGCAACGCGCTGGGGCAGGCCAACGAAAAGGTCGAGGTCGCCGAACGGCGGCTGTGGCATTCCGTTCAGACGATCACCGACGGCTTTGCCATCTTCAACTCCGACAACGAAATGGTCGCCGCCAATGCCAGCTACATGGCCGTGTTCGACGGCATCGAAGAGATCAAACCGGGGGTGAACTACATCACCATCCTGCAGGTGCTCACCGATGAGGGGATCGTCAACACCGGCAACCTCGCCACGGACGACTGGCGGCAGATGATGGTCGAACGCTGGATGCAACCCGAACCGGAGCCGGCCACCATCCGGCTGTGGAACGACCAGTATATCCGGCTGGTTGACCGGCGCGGGCAGGCGGGTGATATCGTGTCGCTCGGGCTCAACATCACGGAGTCGGTGGAGTATGAAAAACAGCTAAAGACCGCGCGCGCCGAAGCGGAGGCCGCCAGCCGGGCCAAGTCGGCATTCCTCGCCAATATGAGCCATGAAATCCGTACGCCGATGAACGGTGTCGTCGGCATGTCGGAGCTGCTGGCGGATACCGGGCTGAACGAGGAACAACAGCTTTATGTGGATACGATCCGCAATTCGGGCGAAGCGCTGCTAACGATCATCAACGACGTGCTCGACTATTCCAAGATCGAGGCGAAGAAACTGCAACTGCATCCCGAACCGTTCGATCTGGAACGCTGCATTCACGAGGTGATCATGCTGCTGCAGCCGTCGGCGCGCGACAAGGGGCTGACGCTGCTGCTGGAATATGACCTGTTCCTGCCCACCGCCTTTGTCGGCGATCCGGGGCGCATTCGGCAGGTGCTGACCAACCTGATGGGCAACGCGGTGAAGTTCACACAAAAGGGGCACGTTCTGGCCCGCGTGACCGGCGTGCCTGACACCGATACCGGCGAGGCGCAGGTGACCATCACCATCGAGGATACCGGCATCGGCATCCCCGAAGACAAGATCGACCACATCTTTGGTGAGTTCAATCAGGTGGAGAATGACCGCAACCGGCAGTTCGATGGCACCGGCCTTGGCCTCGCGATCTCGCGACGGCTGGTCGATCTGATGAAGGGCGAAATGTGGGTCAGCAGCGAGGATGGGGTCGGCTCCTGCTTTGGCTTCCGCATCCCGCTCAGGATGAGCGAGGCGGAACTGCCCGCACACCCGCCCGTGCCCGACGGGCTGCGGCGCGCGCTGGTGGTGGATGATTTGTCCGCCAACCGGCTGATCCTGCAACGGCAGCTCGAGCAGTTGGGCCTGGGCGTGGTCTGCTGTGCCTCGGGCCCCGAGGCGCTGGCGCATTTGACGGACGTTGATCTGGTGGTGACGGACCACAACATGCCCGGCATGGACGGGCTGGAACTGGCCGAGGCGATCCATGCGCGCGGCCATAAGGTGCCGGTTTTGCTGCTGACGTCGAACCCGACCTTTGCCGCGAACGATCCCGGCGCGCAGCATGTGTTTGCCATTGCCCAGAAACCCGTGCCACGGGCCGAGCTTTTCAACCTGTTGCAAAGTGTGGGGCCGATCCTGTCGGACGAGCCGCCGCCGCCGGAGGAAATGCCAGGCCCGGCGGAGGTTATCGCCCGTGCAGAGCCGCGCCTGATGCGCGTACTGGCAGCGGAGGACAACAGGACCAATCAACTGGTATTTTCGAAGATGCTGAAGGATGCCGAGATCGACTTGAAATTCGCCTCCAACGGGTTGGAGGCGGTCGACGATTTCCAAAGCTTTGTGCCCGACATCGTGTTCATGGATATCTCCATGCCCAAGATGGACGGCAAACAGGCCACGGCCGAGATACGCGCGATCGAGGCGGAACGGGGCGGCCATGTGCCGATCGTGGCGATGACCGCGCACGCGATGGACGGCGACAGTCAGGCCATCGTGGCGGCGGGCATTGATCACTACCTCACCAAACCGTTGCGCAAGGCCGAGATCCGCGCGCAACTGATCGCGGCGTGGGGCGAGGGCATCACCGCCCCCTATGAGGAGGACGCCCCGCCGGATCAGGCGGCGGGGTAAGGCCGGACAAAGACGATGCGCGCATCGTCCGACAGGTCCGGTTGATACCGGTACCCATCCGCGTCAAAGGCGGTGATCCCCATCAGGTCCGTCACCCGATTGTCGAGGATGTGGCGCGCCATTGCGCCGCGCGCCCGCTTGGCGAAAAAGCTGACGATCCGGGGCCCCTGCCCCTTGTCTTCCATGAACACGGGCGTGATCACGCGGGGTTTGAGCGCCGCTTTGGGCACCGCGCCAAAATATTCCTGACTGGCGCAGTTGACGAGCATATCGGTACCCACATCCTCGGCCTGCGCATTCAGCGCCTTGGCCAGGTCGGTGCGCCAGTAGTCATAGAGCGACGCACCCCGCCGCGTCTTGAGGCGGCTGCCCATCTCGAGGCGGTAGGGCTGGATCGCGTCCAGCGGGCGCAGCAGGCCGTAGAGCCCGGACAGGATGCGCAGCCGGTCTTGCGCGTAGTCGACCGTAGCGGCGTCCATGGTCGCGGCATCGAGACCCTGATAGGTGTCGCCTGCGAACGCATAGAGCGCGGGCCGCGCCACCTCGGCCGCAGGCGCATCGGCAAAGGCCTGAAAACGGTCGCGGTTGAGGCGGGCCAGATCATCGCTGAGACTCATCAGCGCCTTGAGCTTGCCCAGCGTCAGGTTGCGCGCCGTCTTGGCAAGCCGTACGGCGTCGTCCTGCATGACGGGCGCTGTCATCTCGACGTCCCGCGCGCTCCAGTCCAGCCGTTTGGCCGGTGAGATCACCACCAACATGTGTCGCCCCCTTTGTGCCTGTTCCCGCAGACCTAGCCCGCAGCCCGCAGCACGTCCAGAAACGCGTCGCCGAACCGTTCCGCCTTGCGATCACCCAGCAGGCGTTCCAGCGCGCCTTCGTCCGGTTGGCGCAGTTGCGCGACCTTGGCCAGTTGCGACGCCGAGCAGCTCAGCGGCTTTTGCGTGCCATCGCTGCCACGCGCCAGATCAGCCTGCACGGCAAGCAGTTGGTCATAGATCGTGCCCGCCTCGCGACCGGCCAGTCTGGCCCGGGTCGGGTGCACCTCTTCGACCGCGCCGGTGATCACCTCGAGGAACGTAGCCCCGAAACTCTGAAGCTTTTTCGCGCCGATGCCGTTGATCGCGGCCATCTCGTCGAGTGTGGCCGGGCGACGCTCGGCCATTTCGATCAGCGTGCGGTCGGGGAAGATCACATAGGCCGGCACCTTGGCCGCTTCGGCCAGTGCGCGCCGCTTTGCCTTGAGCGCGGAGAGCAGCGGCGCGTCCTCTTCGGAGACCAGCGTCTTGACCGCCGGGCGGCGCGGCGCCCCCTTGATCGTGTCGCGGCGCAGCGTGATCTGCGCCGCGCCGCGCAGGATCGGCAGCGCACCATCGGTCATGCGCAGCGCGCCGTGCCGTTCGGGGTCTGGCCGCATCAGGTCATGCCCCATGATCTGCCGGAAAATCGCCTGCCATTCGGGTTTGGAAAAATCCTTGCCGACACCAAAGGTGGGCAGGGTGTTGTGCCCGCGCTGGCGCACCTTGTCGGTGTCATTGCCCAGCAGGATGTCGATCAGGTGACCCGAGCCGAACCATTCCGCGGTGCGCAGGGCCGCCGACAGCGCCTTGCGCACCGCCGTGGTGCCGTCAAAGAGCGCAGGCGGGCTGTCGCACAGATCGCATTTGCCGCAGGTCACTTCGGCCTCGCCAAAGTAGCCCAGCAGCGTCTTGCGCCGGCATTCCAGCGCCTCAGCCAGACCAAGCAGCGCGTTCAGTCGCGCGTGGTCGGCCATGCGGCGTTCCGGCGGGGCGAGCCCTTCGTCGATCTGGGAGCGGCGCAGCTTGATATCTTCGGGACCGTAAAGGGTCAGCGTCTCGGCCGGGGCGCCGTCGCGGCCGGCGCGTCCGATCTCCTGATAATACGCCTCGATGGATTTGGGCAGGTCGGCATGCGCGACCCAGCGGATGTCGGGCTTGTCCACGCCCATGCCAAAGGCGACCGTTGCGGCAACGATCAGCCCATCCTCCTGCTGAAAGCGGCGCTCGGCGATGCGCCGGTCTTCGGGATCCATGCCGCCATGATAGTGGATGGCTGCATGCCCGGCCTCGCGCAGGGCATGGGCCAGTGTCTCGGTCTTGGCCCGGGTGCCGCAATAGACGATGCCGGACTGCCCCTTTCGGGCGGAGGCAAAGTTGAGGATCTGCGCGCGCGGCCCGTTCTTGGCCGCAAAGGCGAGGTGGATGTTGGGCCGGTCAAAGCCGCGTAGGAACGTGCGCGGGGCCTGACCGTCAAAGAGCTTTTCGATGATTTCGGCCTGCGTCTCGGCGTCCGCTGTGGCGGTTAAGGCGGCC
>ERZ1740072.723-NODE-723-length-13090-cov-49.648331_pt1 | contig 13090 bp, 10 predicted proteins | sample MGYA00581733_ERZ1740072 | MGnify/ENA primary metagenome ERZ1740072 (study PRJEB43018, sample SAMN04849741) | marine metagenome | isolation source: floating plastic debris | place: Pacific Ocean | collected 2008-08-30 | study: EMG produced TPA metagenomics...
AGAGTACTCATCAACAATTTCACTTACCCTCAGGATGAGTCTTTTATTACATATTAGTAGTAAAAGTGGGAGCAGTTCGTTAGCCCGATCCCATTGAAACGAATGAGCGGCTCGATCCCTCTCGTAACGATCCTGGTGGAGCGACTACTCATATTGTATGGGAGTTGTCAATTTCTACCCTATCACAATAATAAGAGACATACTTAATCTAGGGATATTTTCAGTACTTGTTATTTGCATTTTTGACACATTAGAAGTAACATGGTGGATGCTAGGCTACAACGTAATATTCATATCTTAAGAGACCTGCATAAGAGCAGAGGGGCAAACCGCAAGCGCATGCTTCAGAATCTTGGTGATGACACAGTTGATGCCTTGAGCGACTGTGCATGTAATATAAGGAATGGTAATGTTCCACTTACAACACACCAATTCAGGGCACTGAAGCCATATCACAAACATCTGAAACAGCTAAGCAAAAAGTCATTATCACGCAAGAGCAGAAGGAAGACATTAATGAAAGGAGGATTTATTGGGCTTTTACTGAAACCACTTGTTAAAGTGTTACTAGGAGGAATGTAAGGAGATGTCTTCATTGAAAAAGTATTTTCTAATCGAACCAGAAAGGTATAATGAATTGGTCAGTCACTCCAAGTCAAGAACAGATTTGTTGACACACCCGAATGTCAAGGTTTTGAAAGAAATAGATACGAAGATTGATAGTATTCTCAAGGAACCAGCAACTTCAGATGTGGAAAAGCTTGACCAGTACAACTCTAATCTAGATAGATATAAAAGGAATTTCCGAAATGCAATTGAAACTTCAAGAAAGGATGCATTCTTGGCTGACCCTATACCAAGAGAAAGTAATTTGCAAACACTTAAGCTACCAACTCAATCTGCCTCTGAATCAAACTCCAATGCTCATCCCAGCAATTCATCCACAAACTCTTCAACACCGACACTGGAAAAAGCATCAAAAAAAAAACATTTTTACTGAAACATTAAAAAGTATTCCAAAATCTTATCAGTCTAGTGCTGCCAGACTATCTAAATTCATCAACTCATCAAAGGATTTCACTATGACCAGCCCAGGAGTGTTGAAATACAAGGGAAATGAATGGAATATATCAGATGCTGTGGAATTGTTTAAGAGTGCAGTAACCCATAGGAACATTTTTGGAAAGCAGAGGGAGACAGTTAATAATTTTGTCACGGCATTAGCAGAAGCAGGATTCCCTACCTCTTCATTGCCCTATACCCGTATGTTAAAAGCTCTAGATAAGAAACGAGTGATTGTTAATAAACTTCCATCACCATCATGGAAACAGCTAAAGCGAAAAGACAAAAACAAAGGATTAAAAAGCAGTCCAACAGGAACAAAACCAATAAAGTGGGAAAAGTTCGACAGCTGAGCAATCAAATGTCTCAAAAGCTAACTCAATTGTACTATAAACCTACACTCCCATCATCTCTTGGAGGGCAACAACACCTTCATGACAAAGCAGCTGATATTCCACAGCAGCTGACAAAGGAGTGGTTGTCAACACAAGATGCATATACTTTGCATAAAACTGCGCGCAAAAATTTTTTGAGACGACCAACAATTGTGAGTGGGGCAAACGTTCAATACCAAGCTGACTTGGTAGATATGCACAAATATTCAGCTCACAACTCTGGTTATAATTATATCCTCACACTGATTGATGTGTTTACGAAGTTTGGTTGGTGTGTACCTCTTAAAACGAAACAAGGGAAAGAAATAAGTAAAGAATTGGGAAAGATTTTATCCGAATCACCATGCAAGGATTTGCAGACTGATAAAGGAAAAGAGTTTTATAACTCATCGGTCAAAACTCTGCTGAAAAAGCTTCACATAAGGCACTTTTCTACTGAAAATGATGATATTAAAGCGTCAATTGTGGAGCGTTTCAATCGTACTATTCAATCTAAGCTCCATCGTTGGTTTACATATACTAACACATATGAATGGACCCAAGTGATAGATGATATAACGAAAGGATATAATGCCACCAAACACTCTGCCACCAAGGTTTCTCCCAAAGATGCGGCAAAAGCCAACCAAGAAGATATATGGCTCAACCTTCACTTCCGAGAGAGTCTCCAGAAACACAAAAAGAATGACATTAATGTAAATGACCCTGTGAGAATAAGCAAGTATAAACATGTTTTTGCGAAAGGATATGACCAAAACTGGTCAAGTGAGGTATTTTTTGTTGACAAGATCGAAAAGACATTTCCAATAACATACAGGTTACGAGATCAAAAAGAAGAAAAGATTCATGGAACATATTATGCAAACGAATTACAGAAAGTCTCATTGCCAAAGACATTCATTATCGAGGATATTATACAAGAAAGAGGGAATAAGCGCAATAAGGAATACTTTGTGTCATATAGAGGCTACCCTAGCAAATTCAATGAATGGATTAGTGCCGAACAATTAATAAAATTGCGATAAACAATTTTTGTTTTCTCACTTACTGTCTCCACGCACTCCAGGGCAGACATGAGCAATTCATTTTATGTAGTTCTGCCATCAAATGCATCTTTAAATTTTTTTCCAGATAATAAAATTCATTCATATAAGACTAAAATCCCAAAACTTCCGATTCATGATGGAACCTGGGAGGTGGGAATGACAGAAATTCAGTTTCCTGCCAGATGGCCAAATGTCATAAATGCTAAGGTTTGGATTAAATTCTCCAACGGAACATTGACTGAGTTCAGTTTGCACGATGGATTTTACCCCTCTGTAGAAAAGCTGGTGTCCGAAATAACAAAGGTCATCAGCAATGCAGGGTGCACAGGTAATATTAGTATATACTATGACGACCTTCGAGATAGAACAGCTATAACAGTGAAGGGTAATGAAGTAGCTGGTGTGACTTTCACAGATAACCTAATGCAGATCATGGGTTTTAACAAAAGCCAAGGCGAGTTATTTCTACAAGGAGTTCATTGGTCAGACGCAGCTAGCGACATCAATGATGGTTTGGTGGGGCTATTTGTGTACACAGATATTGTTCAGCGTAGATTGGTTGGAGACGTAATGGTGCCATTGCTCAGAGTTGTACCGGCTGAGCCATCTCGCCAAAGCTCAACATTTAAGTGGGTTACTTTTAAAGATGTGCAATACATTCCAGTTGCCTCCACACATACAGACACAGTGGAGGTAAATATAAGGCGGGACGATGGAAGAATAATTGCATTTGAGAAGGGAAAGACAAACGTGACGCTACATTTCCGGAAAGTGAAGTCATGAGTAGATTATATAGCTTTGATACCCCGTCAAACATATTACATAAACATTACAATGGAAATGCGTACCAACAAGGCGGCTTTATACCTGTATTTCGTGGTGCAACAAGGCAGCGTGGCTATGGGTTAGGAGGTGTCTTCACACGTATTTTTAGAAGTTTTGCACCAACACTCAAAACTGTAGCAAAGTCTGCTGGCAAGCAACTACTAAAGACAGGTGCTAACTTTGCTTCTGATTTGATTGATGGTCAGAAACTTTCCACTGCTGCAGTTAAAAATTTGACTTTAGGTGGAAAGAATCTTATTAAAACCCTAACTTCAGACATAACTGGAGGCAAAAGGGGAGGAGTCAAGAGGAAACTGACTGTGGGAGGAATGAAAGGCAATAAAAAGCGACGATTACAGAAGAAGCGCGACATTTTCTCATAGGCAAAATGACAACAACAGGTGAATATCAAAAACTTGACAAACATGCAGTGGAAATTGCTATGGATGAATTACAGATCTTTGACAACATTCACGTCAACACAAATCTTAAGGAGTCTGAGATCCATGAGATAACACCAGAGACGCATCCCCAAGGCTTAGAACCAGTGACATTCGAAATAACCGGATCCAATACTCACTACTATGATCTTGCAAACTCATTACTTCATCTTCAGATCATGATTCAGAATTCAGATGGAACTAAATTGGATGCTGATGGAACAAAAGTTGTTGTAACTCCATCACAGCAGATTTTTCATAGCTTAATTTCTAAGTTCTCAGTACTGCTTAATCACAAACAAGTTGAAGATAATGTACATTATGCACACAAAGCATTCCTTACCAACATTTTGAATCATGATGACGGAGCTAAGCACACTCATTTGCGAACAGTTGGATGGATATCAGACGACATGGTTGAGGAGCATTCTGAGGAATTAACAGGTACTCAGGACGCAAAAATGAAAGCAAGGGCTGCAAAGCTAGCGGGAAGTCCTGTACTAGACCTCATTGGAAGATTAAACTCCCCGATTTTCATGCAAAAAAAGTATATGTTGCCAGGGGTTTCAATGAGGTTTGAATTGCAATTTAACAGCCCACAATTTGTCCTTCAACATATTAAAGGTGTTACGGATCCATATGATTACAAAATTGTGATTGTTAAGGCATCAATGTTGATGAGAAGATTAGAAGTGCATCCGTCTGTCAGCATCTCACATATTGAGACTCTGCGTAAAACACCGGCCAAGTATGTAATGAATGGGTCAGATGTCAAGTTCTTTACAATCTCACCAGGAAGAGGAAGTGAAACAATTACGGTATTATCAAACCAACTGGAGCCCAAGCTGATCATTTTTGGTTTGGTAAAGCACTCTGCCAAGAATGGCTCCTACAACCACTCCCCATTTAAGTTTGAACCATTTCACCTTTCATCCATCAATGTCATGGTTAACAACAACTATGCCCTGAAGAAACCACTAGTAGTTGACTTTGAAAAGAATATCTATATGAGAGCTTATCATAATCTTCAATCAGTGTGCGAGAAAACCTTCACAGAGCAAGGTAACGGGATAACACCAGAACATTTTAAGAGCAGCCTTTGTCTCTACGCTTTTGATCTGACAAGCGATTGGTGTCATGGTGAAGGGACCCATCTGCAGCGCATAAGTGACACAAAAGTAGAACTTACTTTCTCCCAACCACTGAATGAGACTGTCAATTTGATGGTTTACTATGAGTATGACGAATTACTGAATATTGATGAATTGAGGAATGCGAGTTTGGCATCGGTATCATGAACTCACAACAGCTAAGGAATATTTTGAACAGTGATGAGCACACATCAATGCTGAACCCAAGTGTTAAGTCATTGGATGAATTTGTGAACACAGAGATATTTATTCCATCAATGAATATTGTCAACTTTGACCAATCTCATCAGCCAGGAAGCCATTGGATTGCTGTGAATATAACAGACTCCGGAAGCACAGAATACTTTGACTCATATGGAGACACTGTCCAAAATATTTTGATTGATACCAAACTAAAACAAATGGGAAGAATAAAGCGCAGTAAACATGTATTGCAAGGGATTTCTACAGTTTGTGGACAATATTGTCTTATTTTTCTGTTGATGCGAGCAAGAAACTACTCATACAAAAATATTTTATCTAAATTGAGACAAGTTGATTCATCAAGGGAGAGGGACTTTATCGTTAGTCAAGTGATCAATGACCTTTATTTCGGAAATATTTTAAAGAAAAAGGTAGAAGTTTTTGATAAAAATATGCTTTATAATGAAAATCAATAAATAGTAGTGGCATTAAATATTTAAAAGAGCAGAGATTTATACAGTAAACATCCATGCTGAATACAAATGCAAATGAATATACATGGGAAGTTTGATAAACAACAAGAGAAACTATTTCTTATCATGATAAAAGGAGGTGAGACATTAAAAAAAATTCATAGCAGCATAGACACCATAAGTGGAAGCATGTACGTGTTATCACTTCAATGAAATTCAAGGGTGAGTTCAGAAATCTGTTTTCATGCATGGAATTTAGCGCAATATTTTTGATAATACACTATAAATTAATAGGTAATGTAGACACTCCATCATCGCAGACTAACCGTTTAGCGTAGAAAAAAGAAAGTCCAGACCTTAATTGGGTATATGTGACCATTGAGTTGTTCTTTCTCATGATCCCTTTATTTGTACCAAAAACAGGTTTTTTGGTGGTAAGTGTGTCAAGAAAGTGTGCTTTGTTGAAAGAATTCAAATTACGCATTATTCCTTTAGTGCTAGTTTTACTGGTTGATGCATTGAAAGTGTGATAGGTTTTGGCATTTAGTGCGATGATCCCAGTACCCGAAAACTCCTCTTTAAACAAGCCTGGAGTTCGCTTATGATATACATGTACGGCCTTACAGCAAGGTTGCATGGTCCATGGAAGACCTTGAGTTTTAGTCTCAATGAAGGATTTTTTGTGCTCCGCACAGAATTCAGGGATAAACCATTCACCAAACTCTTCAAAATACTGTTGTCTTAAGTTCATGGGAACCAAAGATTCCAAATCCCCACATGTTGCAAAATAGGCTGAATCGGTATCCATGCACACATACTCAAAAGAAGAATCGTGAAAGAATTTTTGCATAAAATCATAATAGAACTGAAGCATGCGTAACTTGGCGATTTGCAGAATAGAGAAGCCTATTATTATAGGAGTATCAAGTTTTATTTTCTTTTTACTCAACTCGATCTCAAATACATCGTCATCCAACTCCTCTATAGACATAAAATTTTTGTTGTTGACATATGAGTTAGCTGTTTTGAGGTCAGTTGTATATTTGATATCGGTAAACCGTTCTTTGTTAGTTATGGTAGCACCGTATATGGCATTTCCTGAAAGTTTGGCAGTGTCAGATCTGACCTTGGTTGATGGGTCAGCATCACCTAGTCTTCTTTCATCACAGATTGCTTCTCCAAACTCCCGGAAACACCGATGTTTTTTGAATTGAACTATTTGGTATACTTTTGAGATCTTTAGTCCATGGTCAAGATACCATTTCAGCAGAGATGTTAATACCAGAATTTTTTTACCAAACATACTACCAATGAGGGATCGCTGTGGAGATCGATAAAGATTGTTCTTAATCGCAAAGTTTTTCATAAGAGGGGAGAGATCTTCCCGACCAATGTTAACATTTTTGAAAATTGGTGGCATTTCCTGAAACTTAGATTGTAAATCAGTTGGCACATGTACATCACATTCTACAAGACCAAAAAAGCTCTCTGATTCTATTGCTGAAATAATTTCACTCTCAGTCATCGATTTCTTTTCACTCATATCTCTAAAAGAAAGTTTTTTCACAAATCTAGAGACCATCTTAGATGATTTTTTTTGTTCTAACCACTTGCACTCAAAAATAGAGACGACTTTGAAGCCTAGCTTTTGTAAATATCCCTCCTTTTCTACTGTGTCCTGATACAATTGTTGATAAGGAATACCATTGATGGGATTTGTTCCCTGATTGTTTGTGTTTGGACATTGTGGGAGTGGGCATCCGTGAAAAATACAGCCATGAAACTGGTATACAGTGTTATTTTCTTTACAAAATCCATCAACTGGTAAGGCATGCTGACCCAAATAAATTTCACCTTGGTTATATTTGTGTCTGATATGAGTCTTTGTCACGTGAGCATTGAACTCAAGCCACTCATTAGCTAAACGACCACGAACATCCACAAAGCGCGGATAGAAATTTTCGTCACATCGTCGTCTGATCATGCAGCCAGTTGGTAAAGGCTGCATTGCTGCATATAGATACAAACTGTTGGCATCATAGCCTTTTATCTGTTTACAAATTTTTGCTTGCTGACCATATTTATTTGACTTCAGATAGGTTTTATCACATTCATGGTACCTATGAAATACAAGTGCTGGCCCTCCAACAATGTTATCTCTGATTGTCTTATGTAAGTCTGAATTTTTTTGAGATATGAGTGGAATAGAAAATTCATTTGTCAATGACTCCTTGAAAAGCCATTTTGTAGCAAGTGTTGGGACACTGACTGCATCTTTGAGCATGTCTAAACCTTTTGAGATGTACACAGAGGACTGTTTCTCAAGAGCCTCAAGAAATGGCACCACATCCAAATTGTTGTACCATATCAGGAAATCACGCATGGTTTCCATATTGTGATCACGCCATATCTTTTTGCAGTAGTCGTATTCATCATGCGTAATATTGGACTGTCTAAGGGATGAATAGAATGCAGAGTGAGGGGGTAAAATAGTCGCATCAAGCATGTCCAAAGAAGTGATGTATTCATACGGGAAGTAACCTTTTTGCACAGAACAATTGTAAGCTTTTAGGAAGGACTCATAAGAAAAACCTGGCGCGATATAGTTAGTGGCATCTACAAATTTTAATTTGTTGGTTTTTATACATTTCATACAATTGTTTCTTTTTATTGCAAATTTTATTTGATCTGTTTGACATAGGTGACGGATCAAAGGTGCTCGGATGACATTTAAGTCGTACTTTTGACCGTTAAAAGAGACCACAGGCAGTTCCGCTAAGTGGTCTTTGAGCTTTTCGATAAGACTGCCAATGCTATTGGATTGATATTTTGCGGGATGGGACCAATGTTTCTGTGAGTATTCTAATTCGGTTTGCATGCGCATGCTATCTAAGCTCTCAAGTTTTTCCAGCAGCGGGGAAACTTTTTCTAGGCATAGAGAGTATGCAATATCACTGAGATGAGACAAGTAAATGACAAATTTTTTAACAAGCATGTCAGTGTCTCCATCACTTACTAAACAAAATGGATCAAGGTACCCAGGGATGTTGGAACACACACTGATGCTCATAAGCTTGTGGTCATTGTTAAAAGTCAGCTTGGGGGTGTTTTCTAAAGTGGACTTGGGTAAGTAGCACTCGATATCAAATGTCGCACGATAGGGATAAAACCGAAATTCATCAGGAATGGTAAGTCCTGTCCTATTCTCTATCTCGTCAAAGATATTACCCGGTGGGTGAAATACATCTTTATCAAATCTGTAGCGTGATTGCTGCTTAGCACAAATTTTCCTATGTCGCAGAAGGTTATTTTTTCTAGGGAAGCTCAACTTGCATGTTTTGCAAGTAAAACACTTGGAAAAAGTTGACATATCTTGTATGTAACAGAAGTGATTGCCAACCATACACAAGTTTAGCTCTACTTTGGACTTACTGAATGATTGAAACAACAGTGTGCAGTTTCCATCACGTGACAAGCTGTATACTGATATTTTGAGGTCAAAAATCTTTTCGATAGATGTCAAATCGTCTAAAGTCACCCCTTGGAACTCAGAGGCTGAAGGTAGAGAAACACCAATGTATTCAACAAATCTATAGAGCAAGTCATGTATTTTTGCCAAACTGCTTTTGGGAAACAAACAGTCACATCGCTTTTTACAAGTGCAATTTTGTTTCAAGTAGAGAGCACGGAAGAAACAAAGATTATCAGAGATGGGTTTGTTGTTTACTCCCCTCTTTAGAGTTTTGACACATTTTAGTTTTTTGATATGTGATGGAATGTTACCAGGTGATCCAATCTTGGGAAACGGAAGTTTAGTCAGGTAAAATGATATATTTGTCACGTGAAGGACACCCCATGAACTGTTGGGTCGATTGGCTTTTGCCTTTTCACATAAGTCCAAACCTTCTAGAAACTCTGCAACATCTTGCATGTCTGTTAATGATTTAATAGTCATAGGCTTATCGAAAATCATTGTGTTGTTTGCAGAACTATGGTAGTATCTCAATTCGTCGGTATTGGTGTTTTTGAGCACATAACCTAGGCAGCATTGAAGCTTTACTTGTTTGGATAATTTTGTAAGCCAAAGGTTACATAGAGCATCATTTATTGTCACAGATTGATTTATCAGTCGGAAATTGAATATGTCAACAATTTTCCTACAACGAAAGTACGTTTTGATGGCTTCCCAATTTGACTTAAGGATGTCTTTAAGGGGAGATGCATGTGCAAAGGTTTCTACCTGGGTGGATTCATTTGTGTCCTTATGATTGATAGCACCGCCAAACTGTTGGGAGGCACCATCTGGTCTTGACACTGCAGAATTGATTGCTTTCGAGCACTTCTGCTTATGTAAGTTCAGATGGTGCCGCCTTGTAAAGTTCTTGCCACAGCTATCGCATTTAAAACCGATAAAGTTTTTGTCATGCTTGGTCTTATGATGTCTATTGAGATTGGATTTGGTGGAGAACTCAACTAAACACACTTTGCACATGTACATTGATAAAGTGTTATTGCTTTCCAAACAGAGTAAATGTGTGTAGTAGTAGTAGTAGGAAGAAAAACAAGTTCACAATATATAAACTAATTATAACTATAAGGACAGATAATCAAAAGACCCGTCTGCCACGGGATTAGGAGAATTCCCTGACCTTGTTGGTAGGATCTCCTCCAATCTTCCGATGTTGATTTTTGGCATTATGTTTACTGACTCTCCGATTGTTGCCAGTCCGAGCTGGACAACATATGAAACGCGTGTCTGGTTACCTCTGCACCCAGCTCCGAGCTCTAGTGCATCTTCGAGAGTTAGTTTCTGCTGACAGTTGTATAATCTAATAAAAAAAAACACCCGGGGATTACTTATCAATTCGTGAAGGTTTTACATGCAAATGTGATAGCAACGACAATCAATCACTTTATAATCAACACTGTGAAGGCAACTGGCAAATCAAAGCTGTATATAGATAATGTAGAAAAGAGGACTATTACTCACACTGTATCAGTATTCTCTGGTGTCCCTCTTATCCTGAGACGAGCATACTGGCTTCTGAATCGTTTGTTGACCTTGGAATTTGTGAATTGTTTCTCATACTTGCTCTCTATTGCAGCAAGCGCCCGTGCCAATGGCGAAGATACTGCTGGTGACAGCTGATATCCACGAATTGTTTTTGTACCGTATTGGTACCTTGGGCTAATGACTGCAACAACAACAGAAAAACAATACTATAAAATGACACCACTGCAAAAATTCTTGAAGCATTTTTCACTCAATCTATTCTCAATGTAATGCAGCGGAAGTCCAATAACAGTGTTTAAATATTTAGTAGTTGTCCTATCCTTGCAAAGAAATAACTCCTTAAACTAAACACGATACCACTAGTTAAGCATTTTTACAGTTGTCTTTTTTTTGTAAAGACAGTTCAGAGAAGAAACAACTTATAAAACTTACATCCTTCCGACAGTTGGTGAAGAGCAGTAATGCTCAATGGTCTCTTGAGTGTATCAGACTTGTGCCAGACGTCACCATCTTCCTATAATGGTAAAATATAAGTGATGTTTAAGGTTTGTCCTTATACTCTATTTATAATGAACAACTAACATGTATATTATTTCCATATTTAAGGATTATGCTAACACTCTAATTATGATAAACAATTTACATGTATTTGAATGCTCAGAGTTTGTCATGAGAATGATAAGAGGAATCAATAAACGGAAAACATACGTTTAGTTCGACGTCATCAATATCAAAGGCCTCCACCTTCACAGGGAAAACCGGTAGTCCAGGAAATTGTGTTGTTGGAGGAGTTGGTAGTGGAAGTAGCGGTCTTTGTTGTGGTGCTGGAGGTGTTTGCTCTGGGGTGCCGGGCTTTTGGGAATTCTTTGCTCGTTGTTGCTTGAACTCCCTCACAACTGATGAAGTAGATGGCTCTTCGTCATCTAAGTCAGGGAGTTCTCCATCATCATTCACTTTTGGTAGTGGGGGCTTAACTAAACTCAGCTTCGTCATGTTCTAAAATGTTCATAATCAGAAAATTAATTGCATGTAAGATGAGTGTATTTTATTGTAATTTCAAACAGGGATGTATTGTTCACCCAATTATACCTTGGGTTGAGAGGTGGAACTTGGGCTAATCTGGGGTTGGATTTTGTTATTTTTATTTGGGTCTTTTTGTAGATAAATTTTGCCATTTTGTGATATTTACTCATCCAAGTCTGGGGGATAAAATGATTTGATACGCCCCTGAAAACTAAATCATGGTATCATTTATAATTTTGGAATGCAGGTTATGAAGCGTGAGTCACCTTTTTGGTTGGCTGGATGGTTTTTTTCTCTCTTTTTGGAATCGGTGCATCAAGCATATCACCATCACCATCGACATTCTCCTCTTCACTATCGCTGAACAGCTATAAAAATAAATTTAAAATAAGACCAATGCAATGCAGACAACAAACACACTTAGGTTTGATGGTATACACATTGGACTTTGTCTGTGATAAATATCCATCAATGAGAGTCAGTCGTGAATGGCTGTTAGATACTTTGATAATTTAAAGCAAAATGTGCTTACCCGCTGATAAGCTTTGCGCTTCTTGGAGTGGGAAGCATGTAAATCATCTCTCTTTTCGTCGTCTTCCGACAATAGGTCAATAGGTTCGTCGTCAACTTCATTATCAAGCTGAAATGAATAATTCCGTGAATAATCTCATTACACATTAATCATTCCAAAAGAGTAACAAGCTTCTTTCACAGTGTTGCTCTGAAATAACAGCCATGTCATTAATCACCAGACTTTCTCATCAATCAAACTTTGACATAAAATGTGTAGTTACTCTGCATTATAACGCTGTAAATGCAGTACATTATATATGTGAATTGAATTAAAAACAGACTCTAATAACTCACTTTTTTTAATTTCTTTGCCGGCGACTTCCCTTTACTTGAAGCTTTTCTTTTATTTGAGCGCTGTGACTGAAAATGAAGATCATCCTCAAATTCATCCTGAAACCAAACAAGTCTGGAGTTATCAATTCAATACAAGTCAATTCAATGTTAAGCTTGCCTAGCAATGGTAACATTAGTTACAATAACATGTACTTCACTCCATTTAATTCCCACACATCAAATTATGCACCAGGCGATAATTTCATAAAAGTTACTCACCATTTCATCATCATATGTACCATCCGACAATTTGACCTCCTTTGCTTCATCATCAAGAAACATGCGTTTGGCATAGGAGCTCATTGCATCACCTCCAATTCTCTTGGGCATCTAAAATGAAAAATGAATGGTTTGGTTAAAACTGAAGTGCAGCTGTTTATACAAAAATACATCATTATCAATTTAAAACTGTTTATTGCAAAGAAAAATTTTTTTTGTAAACCTTATATAAATAAATACTAAAAATTTGTCTCTACATCAATTATTGAATGAGGTACACCCCAAACACTGACGGTTACAAAAAGAAAATAATGAGTTAAAAGATGAGCGTTTTCGGCAGGCCTTTGGGATGG
>ERZ1740072.724-NODE-724-length-13057-cov-9.595139_pt1 | contig 13057 bp, 14 predicted proteins | sample MGYA00581733_ERZ1740072 | MGnify/ENA primary metagenome ERZ1740072 (study PRJEB43018, sample SAMN04849741) | marine metagenome | isolation source: floating plastic debris | place: Pacific Ocean | collected 2008-08-30 | study: EMG produced TPA metagenomics assembly...
ATAACACGAATCTTGACTGCGGTAACTAAAACCACGAATGTCGACTCATGGTAACTGATAACACGAATGCTCTCGCCCCGCTCCTGCCGGATCGTCATCCGCAGCATGATCTGTTTATCTGTGATGTCGCTGACGCTGTCCTGAAGGACGTGATGCAACACATGGAGCATCCGTTTTATTCCCTTTCAAAGAAGCCCGAGACGACGATCAAGCGCTACGAGAACGGCGACAAGTGGCTACAGATCACGCCGAGCGTGAAGGGCCTGGCGACGATCTACGACAAGGACATACTGATCTACTGTATCAGTCAGATCATGGCCAAGCTGAAGGACGGTGAAGCCGTCTCTCCCCGTGTGCGGATCAACTCCAGAGAGCTGCTTATCTTCACTAATCGGGGCACAAGTGGCCGGGAATATCAGTCCCTTCTCGATGCCCTTGATCGCCTCGAAGGGACGCGGATCAGGACGAACATTGTCACCGGAGACGAGGAACAAGTTGACGGATTTGGCCTGATCGACGCGTCATCGATCCGCCGGAAACATGGCCTCGATGGCCGTCTTCTCTGGTGTGAAGTGAAGCTCTCAGACTGGGTTTTCAACGCAATCCGCAACGAAGAGGTTCTGACACTTCACCGGGACTACTTCCGCCTGCGTAAGCCGATTGAAAGACGGGTGTACGAGATCGCCCGGAAACACTGTGGGCAGCAGAAAACATGGCGCATCACGCTGGCCAAGTTGCTGCTCAAAACCGGGTCGCAAAGCCCACAGAAGCGCTTTAGACAGATGATCCGGCAGCTCGCAGAGCATGACCACTTGCCGGATTACCACGTTACCTTTGAAGATGAAGCCGACATGGTGGTGTTCACCAATCGTGGCACGATGTCTCCCGCCCAGCTTGTTGAAGGCAGCATTCCACCGCTGCAGTCCGATACCTACGAAGAAGCGCGCCATGCAGCGCCCGGTTGGGACGTTCGTTTTCTGGAAAGAGAGTGGCGGGACTGGTGTGTTGAACCGCCCCGCAATGCCGACCGGGCCTTCATTGGGTTCTGCCGAAAATGGTTTGAGAAGCGGGGAAGGCCTTGAGGTTAAAAACCGGTAATGGAAATAAAACCGGTAACAGAATTATTTCCGGTGTTGGATTTAATTCCGGTATGAGATATAAATCCGGTAACAACAAAGTGGCAGGATCGAGCAATGCCCGTCATCGTTATGGCTAGCCCCAAAGGTGGGGTTGGAAAATCGACATGCGCCGTTCTTCTGGCGTCTGAGTTCGCCCGCATGGGTGCGGACGTCACGGTGCTTGACTGTGACCCGAACAAGTCCCTTACCCGGTGGGCATCGCATGGCGCACCTTCCGGCGTGACCCTGAAGAGCGATGTCGGTCGCTCAGAAATCGTTCCGACCATCCGAAGCGCGGACGGTGACGGCAAGATCGTCATTGTGGACCTGGAAGGAGTTGCGTCCCAGCTCGTCAGCCGCGCGATCTCCCAAGCCGACCTAGTGATCGTCCCGATGCAGCCGACAGCGCTTGATGCAGAAATCGGTTCCGAAGCGTTGGCGCTGGTTCGCGAGGAGGAAGAAGCGCTTGGGAGATCAATCCGGCACGCTGTTGTCCTGACCAAGACGAGCGCAGCCGTCAAAAGCCGCGTCCAGAAGGAGCTGGAAGAACAACTCAGCGGGGCAGGGATCGACGTGATCGAGCCATCCTTAGTGGCGCGCGCGGCATTCTCGGAACTGTTTGCCTATGGCGGCGATCTGACAGCGATGATGAACGACCCTGAGATGATGACGGGCGGAAAGGTGGATAAGGCGTTGATCAACGCCCAAGCGTTCACGGAGGCTGTTTATGAGCGGCTCAAATAGACTTGCAGGGTTGAAGGCACGACCAAAGGATACGACTGTTGAAGAAGTCCGGCGCGTGGATGAGGTTGGAGAGGCGAGGGGGTTCCTAGATAGGACGCCTCGCAAGAAGCCTGGCCGCAAACCTAGCCCACGCACGCATCAACTACATCCCAAAGTGCTGCCGGAAGTGGGCGAAGCAATAGCTTCTGAGGCTGAAGCGCTTGGGATCACACAGGGACAACTCATAGAGCGGATGTGGGCAGCTTATCGTGGCTAACCGTACTCTCGCTCACGTTTTCACTAAATGTTCTTGCCTTTAGGGAATCTTAACGCCAGAGTGTCAGAAAAATTCCCGGATAAAGACAGAGCGGAACTGACCTGACATGACAGAATTTGAGATGCTGCTGACGCAGAGCGGCTGGTCCATGCCTGAAGCCGCCAAAGCTCTGGGATATTCCGAAGGCCACCTCTACCGCTGGAAGCGGGGTGAGGAAGTGCCGCGCGAGGCGGTAATGAAACTGCTTCGGATGGAAGTGCGCTCAAGGCAACGCCATGACAGCAACGCATCATTCTCTTTCATTGATCTCTTTGCAGGGATCGGCGGCCTGCGAAGAGCCATGGAAGGGGCAGGGGGGCGTTGTGTCTTTACATCGGAATGGGACCGTTTCGCCCAGCAGACCTATCACGCCAACTTCCCGGACAATCGCCCTATCGCGGGAGATATCCGCGAGGTAGCCCCAGAAGATATCCCCGATCACGATGTTCTTGTGGCCGGGTTCCCGTGCCAGCCGTTCTCGATCGCTGGCGTTTCCAAGAAGAATGCGCTCGGACGCGCGCATGGCTTCCTCGATGAAACCCAAGGCACGTTGTTTTTCGACGTGCTGCGCATCCTGATGCACCACCGCCCGGCAGCTTTCATGCTAGAGAACGTCAAGAACCTGAAGAGCCATGACAAGGGTCGAACGTTTGAGGTGATCCGGCGCGCTCTGACCGAGGAGCTGGGGTACACGCTGCATACCCAGATCATCGACGCGGCCAACTTCGTGCCACAGCATCGGGAACGGATTGTTATGGTCGGCTTCCGGGAAGCCACGGACTTCAGCTTTGAAGGGCTAAAGTTGCCGGGACGGCAGGGCAGGGGGATGCGGGATATCCTGCACCCAGAGAATGGGACTGAGGCCCCTGAAGGGCATTACACGGTCGGGCCGGATGCGAAGGTCAGCGACAAGTACACGCTCACAGACAAGCTCTGGAAATACCTGCAGGACTACGCTGCCAAGCACCGGGCCAAAGGTAATGGATTCGGATTTGGCCTCGTCGATGGTGACAGCATCGCAAGGACGCTGTCCGCGCGCTATTACAAAGATGGCTCAGAAATCCTGGTCAGTCGCGGTGAAGGCAGGAACCCTCGCCGCCTGACGCCTCGTGAATGCGCAAGGCTGATGGGATTTGATGACAGTTTCAGGATTCCGGTTTCGGATACCCAAGCCTACAAGCAGTTTGGGAATTCTGTTGCCGTGCCGGTCTTTGCGGAAGTCGCCCGGCTGATGCAGCCGCACGTCCTGAAGCTGATGGATCAGCCCCGGCTGCAAAAGGTTGGCTGACGTTCATTCTGCCGACGCGCGCCGCCGCAACATGGCGGCGATCCGGGGGAAGGACACAAAGCCGGAGCTGATGGTCCGGCGCGGGTTACACGCCAAAGGGTTTCGCTACAGGTTACAGGGCAGGGGCCTTCCCGGCAGACCTGACCTTGTTCTGCCAAAGCATCGTGCAGTGATCTTCGTGCATGGTTGTTTCTGGCACCGGCATGACTGCCCAATGTTTCAATGGCCGCAAACCCGGCAAGAATTCTGGCGCGAGAAAATCAACGGCAATGCCCGGCGCGATGCCGAGGCGGTCGGCCTCCTTCTCGATGCAGGCTCGAGAGTTGGCATCGTATGGGAATGCGCCCTCAAGGGGCGCGGCAGGCGACCTTTGCCTGAAACGATTGACTCCCTTTCCCTCTGGCTGTCCTCTGACACAAAGCAGTTTTGTGTTGAAGGCCAATGGATTGACTGACCCTGTTGTTCGCATTCTCGATCAGATGGCAGCTCATGGAGCGACGCGTTTCTACGCCAAGCAGCTCGCTCCGAATGACAACTCCAAGAACCAGGTTTATCTCGGCGGCGGGTTTGGTGCGCTGAACATCATCCCGCATGGTGAGATCGAAGAGGATGGCAGTCAGATCGCAGGGGCTGTGCGGGATCGTGCAAAAGCGCCGGTGGATTTCTGGTGGATGGACGAGCAGGGCATATCACCTGCGCCGGATGCTCAGCTGATACTGTATCCCAAGTATCCCGAAGTGCGCATGTCCGGCTTTCTGCGCGGCGCTGCGCGCGCGCCAGCACCGCTGATGCGCTCACGCGATGAAGGGCGGGTGCTGTTCTTCGGAGTTTGCCCTGACGGGCGGGTTATCGGCCATGTTGTCGGCAGAGAGACACCTGAAGCGGCGTCTCTGACTGAAAAACTGGACTCGCTGGAAGCCTCAGGGGTCTTCCTCGATCTTCAATCGCTTAAGCAGAAGGGGACAAGCTCCCGGCAGATTCTACTCGATGCTCTGCGCCGCATCCATGCCAAAGGCTGGGTGCCGTCACAGAAGATGGGCAAGAACGGCGTGGCTACCCCCTACAACGCCCGGAATGGCGGTGGATACACCTTAGAGGCGGAACTTGGAATCTCACCCAACGGATACGCAGAGCCGGACTATCTGGGCTGGGAGGTCAAACAGTACGGTGTTCGGGATTTCGTGAAGTACCTTGCGAAAAGCCCGGTCACATTGATGACGCCGGAACCGACCGGCGGGGTGTATCGGGATGACGGTGTTGAGGCGTTTCTGCGCCGCTACGGCTATCCGGACAAGTCAGGCAAAGAAGGTCGGATAAACTTCGGCGGCGTCTATGCCAGTGGCCGGGATTTCCACACCGATACGGGTCTGAAACTGGTCTTGGAGGGGTTCGACCCCGCTAAGGGCAAGATCACGGATGTGGACGGGCAGATCGCGCTGATCGACAGGGGGGACATGGTTGCTGCCTCGTGGGGTTTCAAAGGCGTGATCGGTCACTGGAACCGGAAACACGCAAAGGCTGTCTATGTGCCTTCTCTGATGCGCGGGCCACCGCCCGAATATTCATATGGGGCGCGGGTTGAGTTGTGCGAAGGCACCGACGTGCTGCTGCTGTTGCAGGCGCTGGCGTCAGGTGGGGTGTACTATGATCCTGGAATCAAGATGGAGCGCGCGGACACACCGTCTCCAGCGATCAAGCGCCGGAGCCAGTTCAGAGTGAAACACAGCGATCTTTACGGGCTTTATCAGATCAGCAATCAAGAGCGACTAGCCTGATCCGCTGACAGAGACAGAGCATGATACCCATTTCACCTGATAGCTAAGGGTCCTGTCACTTTTGGCGCTCGTTGAAGGTTTCAACGAGGAATGTAGCGATAGCTCCAGCAGTGTTGACGGCTAGGCTGGCGTGTCGAGGTGAGGGACGAACTGGCAAACGACCGCCACGGCCATGCGAATCTGATAATCGATTTCTCAATGTACCAATGCCGTTCACGAGATTCATAGCACCACCCAGTATCGCTTTTATCGGTTCTTCTGTGTGTTGGTTTGGCGCAAGGTTGAGCGCCTTCGCGGCAGTGCTGTAGAGCCTCGGCAAATCGTCTTTGTCAGAATAGCTTTGGCCGCATTCATCGAGAATGCGCTTACTTACGGTTTCTAGCAGGGTCCGCGCGATGGTTATTGCGCCTTCGGGGTCTGATGTTCGCCGCTCCATTGCCTTCGCCCAAACGGTGTGCACACCTTCGGCATCAAAGCTTTGAAGAATGTCAGATGACACGGCGTCCACGGGCGCGGTGTTTCGCCCTTCAAGATGATCAATTAGAGGCGTAAATGCACGACTGATGATCTCGCGCCGTTCAGCATACGACGGCGCTTCGTTCTTAATGAACGGCCAGAATGCGTCGAGGTTGCGATATGTGCGAACGAACTTTGGTAGCAAATCCCGCGTGTTTGGATCGGCCATAAAGTCACGTCGCAGCTGCACGTATATGCCGTTATCGCCAGCGCCTCCCGTTGCTCTGGACGTCAGAATTCCTTCCATCATTTCAGCGCGTTCGACGTTGTCGTCGGGGATTTCGTCAAAGTAGCTCATGCCTTCAAGCAGCCCTGCGTCGTGCTGCTTTCCATGCTGCCTTGCGAGGCATCCATTCCGCAGGACCAAGGTTCCGGCTTATCCCGCTCTTGCGCCCATGTACCGGTCCAGTGTCTTGAGGGCGGATATTACAGAAGCGCGCAAAATGCGGCTCTGTACCTTTTGCAAGGTACTTCTTCAGACCTTCGGCGTTGTCGATTTGTTGAATCATAACGGTATCGTCGGAAATGGGTTGACCATCATTTATTTTGATCAGCCATCTCCTGAGCGAGCCAGAGAAATGCATTAACTGATCGTGCGCGATGTGAAGCATCCAGTGGATGTGATGTAGCCCTTTGTCTGCCTCGATCACCCAAGCATATGTCGGCGGGCCATTGCGCGTTACCGCTGCCCCTACAGGCGCGTAGCTCGACCAGCGCTGAAATCTTTCGTTTCTCAGCTTGGCAAATACATCAAAAATGTCGGTTTCATCACATCCAAGCTGCCAAAAACTGATCGTGACGTGCGTGTTGAATGGCCGTCCCAGTGCTTTTGCTGTTCTCGGTGCGTGCAATAGGTTCGTGGCGGCTTTGCGCTTGATGTAATGCTGTAATGCCCGCAATGCGTGATTCCCTATTTTGTGGGTGGTAGGCGCACATATACTAGATGGTGTGGGGGCAGTCGGCAATGTACTCTCTTTGTTCTGGTTAGGCGCGCCGGACAGTCCGTTCACTGACTTTGAACAGGCGAGCGATCTCCGGGATACTGCGGTGTTCCTCATCTCGCATACGGCGCACTTCGTCCTTTTGTGCAACCGACAGAGCAGGTGGCCTGCCGCCGATCCGGCCACGCCTACGAGCGGAAGCTAAACCCTCCTTGGTGCGTTCTGAAATCCTCTCGCGCTCGAACTGGGCGATGGATGCAAAGACATGGAACACAAGACGGCCAGCCGGCGTCGTGGTGTCGATGTCTTCAGCAAGGGAACGAAAACCAGCACCACGCCCCCGGATCGTCTCCACGATCTCCAGAAGGTCTTTGAGAGATCGTGCAAGGCGGTCGTATTTGGTGACAGTCACAACAACGCCGTCGCGAAGTTGCTCCAGCATCCTATCCAGCTCTGGTCGCGCGCGCTTTGATCCGCTGACCCTATCAGAAAAGACCTTTTCGGCACCAGCTTCGGAAAGGGCATCGGTTTGTGAATCGAGGCTTTGTTCGTCAGTGCTAACGCGAGCATATCCGATGATCATGACAGCACCGCTACACGTTCCTCGATGAATCCGGCCACGTCAGAGGGGCTGTGTTGTCGAGCGTCGACATAGCCGTCGTGTCCAAAGATGCCTTCGACTTCGCCGTCGTCCATTCGCACGAACATGATCCTATCGTGTTCACGTGCGTTGATGATCTCCCTCACAGCCCGAAACTCGATGCCGCACCAATCTTTGAGCTGATAATCACCGCCAGCAAAGACCACCACCATGCGTGATCTGTCCCGATAGATGGCCTGAAGAAACGTATCGAGTGATGGTCGTGCAAGTTGCCCGGTATAGTTCCTGTCATAGAAGTACCGATCTGGGCCGAGAAGCCGTTCCAGATTTTTTGCAACTTCCTCGACGTACGCTCTCGCCTCGCCCGGGAAGGACAAGGCCACGTCGAACTGGTGATCCGCTAGGTTGATCCTTGGCCCTGCACGAGAAGCCCACCTTGGAAGAGTGATCCCTTTTCGACTCAGCTCCGCGGGAAGATCCACATCTTTCACGGCCCAATGAGTTCTGTTCATCTCCCACTTTCCGATATCAAGCTCGAAGGTCATCTCTTCGAGCTGAGAAGCTGTCAGAAAGTGACTGAGCGGATGCAACTCGTAGTCGACCCGAACTTCACCGGGGCGGACGGTCAGATCGCGGATTAAGCCGAAGTGCGGGTCAATCTGGTTGAAGGACTCGTAAGCGAAGATACATGGCAACCGCCGTAAGTGGTCCACGGCTGCCGCATCAAGAGAACCGTAACGTTCATGTATTTCATCGCTGGTGTACTCGCGGACGCAACGGCTTCGCTCGATCTGCCACGGCTCTCCATTCCAAGCCTCGTCGTTCGCGGAAACAAATAGGTTATACAAGCCCGGTCCTCTCTTTACAGAACACGCCGTCCATAGGAGCTGCGCTAGGACAAAAACCTGCCAAAACTACAAAGGTTTTGCTAGGGGTTTTTGTCCAGGCTAAGCGATTGATCCTGGGTAGGGCAGAGCACTTGGCCAAAAACGACCGTTTTTGACGCAACGGTTTTGTCAGGGGGTTATTGGCCGGAAGTGCTGGACAGCTCTTCGTGTAAATGCGGCGGCCCAGACTCTTCAGACCGCCACTGTAAGCGGGCTTAAGCCGGATTGAACAGGCGTTGAGTGAACAGTCCGCGCTGCTTGGTATCGCGAAGCAGCTTTGCACCCGCGAGCACCGCCAAATCCGCGACAGGCTCGATCAGCACCACAAGAAGGTAGGCTGCACCAAAGCTGGCAACAGCGGACATGTTCTCAGCACCAAAGCCCTGACCGTAGAATGCCCAGAAGGCCACCCACGCAATCACACCGCCTTGATAGGCAAAAGACAGTTTAAGGACTTCGCTGTAGCTACAATCCACATACGCCTTTTGCTCTGGAATGATGCGCTTTGCCAGTGCGTCGATGGCGAACAGTGGGAAGAGCAGGGTGGTGACGTTCACGAAGAACATCGGCATGTCGCTCGGTGCAAACAAAGCGCCTTGGATAAGTAGTCCGCCCGCTAAGCCTACCGCTGCCGGGCCAGCCCCGAGCAGAAGCAAGATGGTGGTCCCGAGGATGAAGTGAACTTCCGAGATGCCAACGGCAAAATGCGGGAAGACTTCAAAGAAGACGAAGACGGCTGCGACAGCAAGGACGCTCCGCAGGCCAAATGAGATAGTCGAATGTGACTTCAGGTCATCCGCCACGAGTTTTAGGGAGTATCCTCCCGCCGCAGCGGCAGTCCCATAGGCGAGGACCATTTTTGCGCCATCCACGACGCCGGGTTCAATGTGCATATCAAGTCTCCTTGCCGTCCTTCCTGACGACATTTGATGCCGAAAATCGGCGGTTGCGTTGGCGGCAGGTCTCCTGACTCGCGGGTCAACGCGCCCCCGTATCTTCCCAACACATTATGTCAGTGGTGCAGTTTCGGGCTTGCTCGCCGCTTACAGTTGCAGGGGCAGCCGAGGTTTCTCACCCCGTTCCCTTTTCAGCCGCGACTCTCAATCGCGGCCACCGCGTCTAAGCTTAATCACCCGTTTTGTGGCCAAGTCAATTCGAAGCCTGTTCAGGATCGAGATTTAGGCCTCTGCGTGAGCGTGGTTTTCGCTTTCGCGACGCTCTGCCAAAGCTTGTCGCACGATCTGGAATGCAGAAGACAGGAACAAACTCGCCATGATCGCAGCGACGATAAGGTCTGGCCACCCAGTTGCCGTTCCCCAGACGCCGAGCGCCGCAATCATCACTGCAACATTGCCGATGGCGTCGTTCCGCGAACAGAGCCAGACCGAGCGCACATTGGCGTCGCCGTCCTTGTAGCGGACAAGTAACAGCACGCTGGCGAGGTTTGTCGCCAGAGCCAAAGCTCCGATGATGCCCATGATTTCCGCTTCTGGGACGCCGACATAGAAGACGCGGTAGACGGTTGATCCAAACACCCAGAGACCCATTAAGAGCAAGCTGATCCCTTTGGCCAAAGCCGCGTTCGTGCGCACGCGGATTGAAGCACCAATAACAGCGAGCGAGATACCATAGGTCAGCGCGTCACCCAGAAAGTCGAGGGCATCGGCTTGAAGAGCCTGAGACTTCGCGTAGTGACCGGCGGTCATCTCAACGACGAACATCGTCGCGTTTAACGCGATGACGATCCACAGCCGTCGTTTGTAATCGTCTGAGACACCGTCGAACTTGGCGTCATGCCCGCAACATCCTGACATTGGAAAGCCCTTTTGAGTCCGCCTTGAGCATAGTGTAGTGTCTCTAGTAACTAGAGGTTCAAGAGGTATTTTCATGTATTCAATCGGAGAGCTTTCAAAGCGTACGAAGGTCAAGGTGCCGACCATCCGCTATTATGAAGAAATGGGCTTGCTCTCTGAGCCTGAACGAACCGAAGGCAATCAACGCCGCTATGATGCAGCAGGGCTTGAGCGGTTGAGTTTCATCAAGCACGCGCGCGACCTTGGTTTCTCGATTGAGGCAATCTCCAAGCTGATCGAGCTTCAGGGTCATCCGGATCGGTCGTGTCAGGCCGCAAGTGAAATTGCCGTCTCGCAGCTTTCGGATGTCCGGGCCAAGATCAAACGCCTACGAGCACTTGAGAAGGAGCTGGTTCGGATTTCCAAGGGCTGCGACGGCGCAGGCGTGTCGCAGGATTGCTACGTGCTAGCGTCCCTGGCTGATCACAAGCTTTGCCGTCACGAACACTAACCAGACAAAACTCATACGTTTATGTCACCCGCGAAAACGACTGTTTTTGGCGCAGGAGTTTTGGCAAGGGTTTTTTGTCAGCGGGCGTGTTGCAGTACCGGTTTCCGACGGCGATTGACGAGAACGATACCCGCAATGATGCAGGCAGCACCGGCCAACAGCACGGCCGAGATTTCCTCGCCAAGCAGTATGACGGCCAGAACGCTGCCGAAGATCGGCATCAGGTGCACGAACTGTCCTCCACTTTCAGGCCCGATCACACTGATCCCGTAGGACCAGAACAGAAAGCCGAGCGCAGACGCGAAGATAGCGATATAAAGGACCGCCGTTACCGTGTCGCCTGACATTTGCGGTTGTTCGAAACCTTTGACGAGCAGCAAGACAAGCATCGCTGCAAGCGCGACTAGGATGCTCGCCACGAGCGTCACTATTTGAGGTGCATCAGTCGGCTTCCCGCGCAGCAGAAGCGTGTACCAGGCCCAAATTAGGATCGCACCGAACATCCAGAGCTTGCCCGCATCGAACTGAACAAAGGAAAATTCGTGCTCGCGACCAGAGAGCGCCAGAACAATTGCTCCCATTAACGACACAAGGAGCCCCAAGATTTGCGCCCCCGTTGGTCGAAAACCTTTCCAGATCATCCCCCCAGCGACCGTTGCAACCGGTGCGAGCGCTAGGATCAATAGGCAATTCACCGCTTCGGTCAGCGACAGTGCCTGGTAGACCATCGTATGGAAGGCCGCGATCCCGGTGAGCCCCAGCAGCACGACCTGCCGCCATGACGCTAAAAGAGCGCGGCGATGTTCAATGATGCCACGCAACGCGAAGGGCAGCAGGATCGCAAGACAAAGGCCCCAACGGATCGCGTTCAATTCAAGTGGCGCAATCTCTCCCCGGATCGCACGTCCAGCGATGAAGTTTCCCGACCAGAACAGGGTTGCCAGAACGAGCGAGGTCAGGGCTGCCCTGGTTTCATACTTAGGTGCAATTCTCATCCGTTATGTCCTCTCACTGCGTTTTAGACAGTTTGAGGCCAATGCCGACTAACGCGCATGGGGCCGATGTCCCCGCCGTGCAGGGAAAACGATAGTTGGCTTAGGGCATTTGTCCTATCTGTCCGGACAGGGTTCGGACAATGAGTTCCGACCGCGTGCTCAGCCCAGTCTTCTCCAGCAGCGAGGACACCTGATTGCGCACTGTCTTTTCGCTCTTGCCAAGCTGAGCTGCGATATCCGGATTGCTCAGCCCCTTTGCAACCAATCCCAGTACGTCCCGCTCTGCCGCTGTCAGGCCAATCTCTGCCCCGGCAAGCACTGTGCTGTTGCCGAGAAACTCGTTGATAGCCAAGCAGAGGTCCAACCAGGCAGGCTCGGTTTCAAGTAGCACATGATTGTTGCTGTTCAGCGGCACGAATTCCGCCCCCGGAATGGTCATGGCCAAGGCACGCCCCTCTTCAAAGGGGATGCGCCTGTCACCGCGCGCGTGCAGCACGAGGGTCGGAACATTCAACTCGGCCGCGATATCGCTGACATCAATCTTGTGCAAGACATCCATCGTCCGCGCGGCCACCTCGGCTGAGGCCGTTTCCCTTTCCAGGGATCGCCACCAGTCATGTTGCTCTTTTGTGCCATCGGGAATGAACAGATTGGTAAAGACTTGGCTGAAGGCGGTGTGGTGCTGCCCCCAGCCAAGTCGCATCAGATTGGTCAATGTTGCAGCTTCGGTCTGCGTGCGATCACCTTGATCCCGTGAGAGCAATCCCTTTGTATACCCACCAATCAGAATGAGCTGCTTCACCTTCTCCGGGTGTCGGAAAGCATAGGCAATCGACAGCGCCGCACCTTGGGACATCCCCAGCAACGTGAACGGTTCTTCGAGCTTCGAAGTCACGGCTTCCAGGTCTGCAAGCCACGCCTCAAAACTGATTTCCGGAACGGCCCTGGAAGACAGTCCGCACCCGCGTAGATCATAGCGTACGAGGTGACCGTAGGACGACAAATCCGCCAACCAGTGCCGCCAGACCGGGCTTTCGAGGTCACGCGAGATGTGGGTCAGCCAGTGAGCGGCACGCACGATAGTTGGGCCACGCCCCATGGACGCACACGCGATGCGCGTACCATCATTGGAGGTTACAAACGAAATGTCCTGTCTCAGAGTATGCGAAGGCTTCATACCTTGAGTTTACGGAAATTCGCGCTGCAGCACACCATTTGAGTCTTGGGATGTAAGAGAGCGGCGCGGGCAATCAGAGTTGCCAGTGTTCAAGTAAAGGTTTGCCAAAACTCATACGTTTATGTCACCGGCGAAAACGACCGTTCTTGACGCATAGGTATTGGCAGGGGGTTTATGTCCGGTGTGCGAGACTTAGTTGCAGTTTGGTCAAGAGCGAGATTTATTTTAGTCCGCCAAGACTTTAGTGAACTCCATCCGGTACACCACTTCGTCACCTGTGCGCGGATCAACGCCAGGAGCGCCACTGATCACCAACCTATCACCTTCCAAGACAAACGGGCGAGATAGGTCGCCGTGCCAATTCGGGTTCCATGAGCCGTCGACGTGATGAACGACCCTATCGCCCTCGAGCGAGT
>ERZ1740072.725-NODE-725-length-13053-cov-8.907832_pt1 | contig 13053 bp, 8 predicted proteins | sample MGYA00581733_ERZ1740072 | MGnify/ENA primary metagenome ERZ1740072 (study PRJEB43018, sample SAMN04849741) | marine metagenome | isolation source: floating plastic debris | place: Pacific Ocean | collected 2008-08-30 | study: EMG produced TPA metagenomics assembly...
CACAATCACCAGCACTTGCACTTGCACTTGCACTTGCACTTGCACTTGCTTGACATACGTGATTAGCAGCACGTCCCCGAAAGGGTAGATGGGAAATGAATGACTGTCTTACTCTTACAAGAAAAGATTTTGGGCGCCAAAGGCTATGGCAGCCTAGACAATGAGGTGAATAGGCTCAAGTTTGCCACCCAAAAAACTTCTTGATGTATTGCTACCAATGGCATATGATATTATAATATGTCTATGATTGCTGGATAAAGTTGGTCTCTCAGAACCCAGATCCCACTAATAATATAAACGTTATTTCATTTGATCCCACCACGGTCCACGGAGGTGTAGGATCACTGAATTCTACCATTCATGGAATAGAAATATTGTACCAAACAGCCCCGAATCATGGGAAGCTCTAACAAGATAATGCAAGCATCTGTTTAAGACTATGTTAGCTTCAATTTGTATTAGATTTGATAGGAAAATGCAACACATCATTTTTTCTGGCTATAATGAAACAATAAGTATTTTGTAAAACCGGTCTAAACCAGTCTGGAAACAGTCTAAACCAGTTGCAAAGACTAAACAAAAGATAATTGACAGGCAAATGTTACTTAAAATAGCATCATAAGAATTTATAACAAATATTGATCATGTGACAGAGCCATTTTAATTCTCCACGATTCGTGAGTTGATTATATAACAAAAAAGCTGTTTTTCTTTTCTATGAATTGTACAAATCAGGATACATCATATAATTTGAATCATCTCAAAGCCTATTAAGATGCTGCTGCGCAGAGGCGTATTGAGTACCCCCTAACTGTAGGGGGTTGATTTCCCTGCCCCCTTATGTTAGGGGGTTGAAATCAGGTCATCATTTACACATTTCTTCCTAAAGCTGCCTTCCAGGACATTTTCTTGATATTTTATGATGCCCGGAAGACTAATTGTGTGAAAAGAATCAGTTTGAGGTGCTACTCAATAGTGCCTACCCATTCCCCTCATTTCTTAATGGCTTAGAACTTACACAGAAATTCCTAGACAACAGGCTTGTAAGAGGGTAGGTTTGACAACTCAATACGCCTCTGCTGCTGCGGCTTTGAGTGACTTGATTTGCAAAATGTGTTTAGCCAAGTGCGATCGAATATTTTATACAGTAAACTTTCATTTTACCCAAAACAAAGAAATTTTAGCTGATAAAAAATGTTTCACACCTTTTGGTTTTTCAGGTGATATGGCTAGTTTTATTTTAGCTGCAATGTAGTTGGGTTTCTCACCATTATAACATATAAGAATATGCTATAATTAGCTACTTTTACAATCAGCTACCTCAAGTTGCAAAAATGGTGGAAAAGCTAATGCCGATGAAAACTTCTAAACTATAGGGTATGTGGCGCAGTTGGCAGCATGTGTTGAGCCATGACTGTACTTGTGTAATTGTGCTACATGCACTGCGTTGTACTGCAGTGAATACACAATTTAAAGAAGTGGCTAAGTTACAAAGTTTTCTCTCTGGCTGGCCCAGTATCTTGACCAATCAGCCATAAAGCTCTACTATCATGGGGGATGAGGAAAGCAATGACAAAGCTGATGCCAACCGCGCCGCAGGGAAAACAAGTTATCCATACTTGAAAAATTTTCTGGGATTCAAAGTGGACGATGAAAGTTTGAAGGCTATTCCGTATGCCCAGGTAAGTAATCCACTTTCATTTGTCCTGTCAGCCTTCGTTCCATATTATTCCATGTGCTGCCCTGCCATATCAATTTACATTTTTTCTTTGTCTCGGAAGCATATAATTATGAATAATTGTAATTTACCCGCCAACTGGTAAGGTACTTTAAATACCATCCGCCCTTGACTATGTGTTGAGCCTTGTTTGCTAATTATGTAGGCTGAAGTCTATACTCATGCAATGTTGAAAGGATGTCAAATCCTATCGGCAGTAGGAGCAGTAGCAGGTGTGGCCTGCAAAGCTATATCCTATAGAAACATGAGATCTCACACAATTCGTTTGGGTTTGTATTCTGGAGCTCGTTATGGTATGTTACTTGGAGTTCCTGTTGGAGTGGCGGCCACCTGGTTTCGAATGCATCACGTGGAGCAACTCAAGCAGGTTAGTAGATTCTATTGTAGCCAGCTGTATGTCTTCATTATAATTGTTGTACTTTGCTTTCCTTCTCACAAAATATATTATTTTGGGAGACTAGACTTATAGTGTTTTCAAATAGGAGTTATATTCTGTTTAATCAAGTGGAGGCAACTCCCCAAGATAAAATATTTTAATTAGTTTGGCTCTGCGAATGGAACTGGTCACGGGAGGGGATTGGATAATTATGATAATGTTGGCTCATTGTTTCAGACTGCTGGGGAAAGCTTTGATCGAGATCAGGAGTACTATTACAGAGCGTACAAGTTAAGAAATAACAAAGGACAGCTAATTGCTGATAGATTAGCAGTCGGTGGGTCACTAGTTGGTTTGGCTTCTGTCTGTACAAAAAGCTACTTACTAACTGAAGCTGCCTCAGTAGGGTTTGCTGCAGGTTCTATTGTGGCAGCGTGCCGCAGTCTGCTAATCAATCGGGTATATACAGAGAAAGTGAACCAGTCTGAAACAGGCGATGAGTAAATATTACAGCTTGTCTCATCAAGATGTTAGCTCCTTGGTCTCATCATACAGTTATAGGCATATGACAAGATAAGAAAACAGACATAAGTAAAATGCTCTGAGCGGCTGACTGACTCTGCTGTAACTTATCGATAAATAATTAATCACGATTTCGTACTCTATGCATGTTGTTTATTGAAAATATAAACATGTTAGCTGATTTCAGGCTACTAAATTAAATTGACTTTGACACTATTTGGAATTGCTCTCTTGTTTCAAACTCGCTTGTGTTCACCCTTCCATATTCAAACATGGGATAAGTTGGACGCTCTGCTTATTACTTAACATTCTGCTAAGTTGTATATTGCAAATCAGTGTATTCTGGTTGAGCAGCTCCATTATGTGTAGTATAGAGAGAAATAACTTTGAAGGCCTAGAATACAGCTCTTACCAGCCTCCTTTTAGAGAGTTTTATTTACCTCTTGCATGTTTTGCTTGTTGGATATCAGAGGTACATTTTTACGAGGAGTGAAATTTCACGGTAATGTTGTAGCAATAATTGGACTAGCTGTCGGTAAATAAACAGTGGACCTTATTTTGCATGACGTAGCTATCTCAAGTACATCTGTGTACAGGAATTATTGGCGGCATACATCACAAATAACATGAGATTTGAAAATCAAGATATGTTTATTACCTATTGGCAACGCACGGAATAAAATAATTGTACTCAATTATATGAATGGGAGATATAAATTGCGATGGAAATATAAACCATTTAGACTACAGTTGAATCAATATATCATTCTGCAAAAGCGTAACATGCATTTTCATATGGTTGTTGTATACTATAAATAAAGCTACAGTATGTTCTCAAGGTTTCTACATTACACATACAGCTGATTATTGTTGATAATATTATGAGATTTGCCTGCTGAAGAGGTTGAGGCATTATTGACCTTCTCCACTCTTTAGCTAACTCTCTATACCTACAGGTAAGGACTATAGAAGTTTAGGTACATAGGGAGTTATAGCACAGGGGCCATTCTACGGGTGTGGTCACGGTGCTCACGTGACGCCCACTGAAAATAATAGAAAGATTCTTGAACAAAAACCAGTGTAATACAGAGTTTCCAGTTCTTTTAACCAGTGATATTATTTCAGCAACATTCACAATCAAATAGCCGAAAGTATACCTTAGCGGATGAAAGTCCTTTGATAAATCTTGCAAGGAAATTAATTTTCTTTAATGGCACAGACTTCCCATCTATTAAAATAAATTTCTGCTGGCTTGCATCTCTTCTCATGCAGAATGATGATTTTGTTGAAGTAAGTCCTCAGAGCGGTTTCAGATTGATTTACTTTCTTCCAGCTAATCTAGAATTGGGTTTTGCATGGTCGACACTGTGTGATCCATATCATGTCCTGAATCTTGTCTTCCTCTTGATTAACACAAAAAAATTATTTACCTTTACACAAATCCATAAACATTTCTATGAATTATTCGATTACTAAAGCGACATGTTCCCTCCTGGGAGTGTCAGAATGGCTCCCAAGTAGAGATAGCAATAATAATAGCGATGCACTACTGTTGAGACACAACATGAATATAATTTTTACATGCACATTTTTGTGCTGACGTAATTTTGTAGTCAAGCTGCGCAGTGCAGTTGTGATGCAGCAGCGAGACTGACTGCACAGGCTAACCTCATTTCATTTGCCTTCTGAACTTAGCTCCACGCAAGGTAAGGAAGTGTAGACAGAAATTTCCACAACACAAAACCCCTGCTGTCACTTTATTTTAAAAATTATTATAAGATAAAGCTTTGTCAGCTATGTAGACATTTTTCGCAGCTCCGTATTTATAAAAACAGAACAGAACATGCATTCATGATCGGGATTGTGAGTTTGTGGATTTTTAAAATGCATTACTGTACTGTCATGTACCTTATATTGCCGCTTCTTTCATGTTCCTCGTATTGCCACTGAAGGTGAAAAAATGAGCACAAAATATTTGTGAAATTGTCGCCAAAATTCTTTGCCAAGAGATTTCAAGCAATGAATTTTAGCAATCAGATGTTGACAGAAAAGCTAGAGCTGTAGCTTTAAGAATAAATCTGATATTTAATTTCATCGTTGGGTAGCCGTCACCTGTCACGTCAGTACTTTGACATCATCAGCACATTACATGAGCAGTAAGTGTAAAAGGATTATATTCTAGCACTGTTACCAACTTAGCTGCACACATTTACATCAGCAGGTGTTGCAGGACATCCTGCATGAAGTGGTTCAGACTTACGTTAATTAATTCTATAGTGATGATTGTAACAAAAACATCAATACCATTACTGTTGAGAATTATTAGGGCAACTTGGCAGTGGGTATGACATCTCATGTCTGATTCATCAGCAGAAGAGATTGCAGTCATCGATGACAGCAGAGCTTGCGTGCGTATCCGACTTTATTTTAGCATCATATTGTTTGTTTTCGTCAACAATTGGCATGTTTTAATTAGAATACCCAGGAGAGGATATTCTAGAAAAAAAATGTAGCTGACAAGCTGTAAACAAACACAAGATTAATTAGTTTTCTCAGGCTTTCTCCAGACCACAGCAATCACATCTGGTGTGCTGCAGCACTGGAGACATATTCTCTTTAGTAGGTAAGATGGATATTTTTAATTGTAGCAAGGCTAATACTGCACTGCTGGATGTTCTACTGAAGGAGAAGATGCAATATTCTTATAAAGATTTGTATCAGACATGTCAGCTAGACACCATACGAGGGCATATACAAGGCACCCTCCGCCTCGCCAAACTCAGTAAGTTAAACATACACCAAGTCACAACTGTTGCAGTCAAAAACTATGAGACTACTTTGCACTTGGATACTGGTTTTGCCTTTTTTTCCTATGTAGCAAGTACCATCATTCAATTGTGTCTCCTTTGCATTTCAATCTGTGGGAAATAAAACCTTTGATTTATTTCTTATTTGCGTTGTGGGCCTGCTGTTCTCGTTAGAAATTTATAGTCTTCACTTGGTTTCGTGTCTGATATGCTGACTTCAAGTGGTCTGATGAATCCCTGTGTTATTAACACTTTTCTGGATTACACCAAGGCTCAAACTTACTACAAAATTTAAAGAGCTGACAAGCCGAAAATAGCATACATTTTCAACGGGTCAGTACCTGGTACTCAGTTGACTGAGGGTACAGATGTAAAATCCATCAGTTTTAAAATTTTCAGAATGCAGCGGGAGTGTAACAAACAATGCTAACAAAGCATCGGATGAGTGAAATCGTCACCCCCCCCCCTTCCAGATCAGTTCAAACTGATTTTTAAAATACGTGAAACTTCACAAATGCAATCATGGTGAAAAACGCTAACTTATCTTGCAGAATTAAACATTTTTTCATTAATTGTTCAGACTGTTTTAGCAGAGATTCTAATCATCCAAAGGTATGCCGTATGTGACACTTCAAAAAACCTCTCGCAGCTCCTAATATTTTTGTTTCATAATTCGTTCAAAATTCTATCAAACTTACAATTTTTACAATGAGGGAGGAGACTGCAGGGTTGCTGTTTTCGGTTTGTTTCAAAAATCAAAGATGATTTTTCTCTCCTTTATGATAGAGAGTACAGCTCCGGATGACAGTTCTCGTTCATGTCATATAGCAGTCCTAAGCAGCTCCACTTTGCTTCATTATTGGAGTATGGATGCTTTTTGTTGTTTATTTATAGATCTAAGTTTATTTAATTATAGTTGGGGAGTTTATGGTTGATCTCTCACGATCTTATGAGAGATTCAGTAAGGAACTGGCAGACCTGGTTATCACATTCCAGCAACGAACAGCAGATGAGCTCCTTCAACCTAAGGATCAGTGAGTTTTAGACATCTCAGCTGAAGTGTTCCTGTTCCCATACTTTTTAATCCATAGTGGCAAAAACGTGGGCGGAACTTCATATGTTTAACCATTGTGTACCCACCAAGTCATGACAACATGTTTGGAGTTCACTATAGTCTACTGCATGAACATCATGGTCGTTTAAGGCTAAAGAAGGTTCTTCACCTACAGTATAAGAAATATCCTTATATAAAGTCACAATTATTTAAGAAAATTGCAGCCATTCATTCACGATATGAAATGAAATGCGACAACAGATTGTTTTGTTGTATACAGTTACACAACAAGTTTTCCATCAGGCGTGTATTGTTTTAGACAGAGCCTACAAGAATTTCAATTATCTTCCCAATAGAGAAGTGACCAAATGCATCGGTCATTCTGTGATTAGAGTATACAGTCTGGGACGCCATTTCCGTCTTTTCTAATTTAGCCGACCTTACAATCGATGGATTGAATGATACATTCACGTATATGTCAGCGGCTGTCAGCGTAGGTCATAAGTGGCTATGTGTGTATGTATGCTAGGAACATTTGTAATGCCACAATACATACACCAGCATCTCATTTCATGGACCCAAAGTAACTTTTTGCTGAAGATAGCTTTTCTAAACTGTTAACAAATCTTCATAAATCCCATCCAATCACATAATGTTTATTCTAAATGTGATTCTCAAAGGAGTTTCGTCTCCAACCTGTATCCCAGGATCGGTTTCTGCTGAAAAAGCTTGGGAGTGCAATACCTTTCCTTCCTGGGTACAGAGACCTAAACTGATAAAATTCATCAAATGCGATGTCTGCTTTTGGACCATGCAAGCTGTTTCCTAGGTCAAGTACCGCCAGTATAAGCACCGGAAATCATATTAATATTATCTATGCTGGACACGACAGCATAGATTTGCTGTCCCTTTAATCCACAACTGTGTTGCAGACAATGAGGTCATGATTTTTCAATACTGTTTTACAGGAAGTATTTTGAGAAGAGTTCTCTGTTAGCCGCGTGGGAGAAACTGCTTAATGAAGTATCAGCAGACTCAAAGGTCAGCGTCATCTATAAATAAAACTTACTTGTATTACCATGTTACTGAATGGTCACTGGATCCTAAAAATCTGCGTAATGAAATAATCATCAGCTGCGTAATATATTCTGTTATGAAACGTCAAAACTACTGAGTATACTTTGCTCAATAAGACTTAATTTGGTTGATAAAAATTACCAATCTGACTGACCCAGTAGTTGCAGATTTATCTTATATCATGAAAAGCAATAAATCTAGTATGTATAAGGGATTGTCCTCTCTTTGTAATCAAACTGAAAAATATTTATTCAATTAAAAATTGTATTATAAGCTCACAGGTAACAGAAAGAATTACGTTAAAGGTAGCGTGCTGATGTAGAACATTTGTCATCCACATCCATATGATATAAAGGCCTATAAAAGAACAATACTGTACAGAGAAGACCAACCAGCATGGTGGTCTGAGAACATATTGGTACAGTTTAATTTTTGGGTTTAAAGAATCATATTCTGATCAGGTCGAGAACCGAGTGTTAGATTTTCTGCCATCAGACAGCTATTTGGTGTTTAACATGATTGGGGCATTACTCCTACAGATGTATGAGAATAGTTCAGCACAGATAGATAGTAGTGCAGTGGTAAAGCTGAAGTATTGTGTAGAGTATAAACAGGCACAGCTTGCTGAAATGTGCTCATTCAGAAATAAACTCAATAGAATGAGCGATGGAGCAGCAGAAGAACTTCATAAGGTAAGTTACTCTGGTTGGATTTAATTATAGCTGCTGCTATTCATCATCACATTACATCATAAATTTATTGATTTTAGTCATTCTGGGAGCAAAATTTTCATTTTTACTTTCGGCAAACACTTTAAATTGCTAAGGTTTTTGTCTCCCAGCCTGCATGTACTTCACCCTATAGAAGGCCATCAAAAACTGAGAATACTTGATTTGCAGAAATGATAAATTTCTAGGAATTCCCAATGGAATTATTCAACCCTGGAAAATGCCAATGATCTAATGCTTAAAATTCAACCCAGGGTGCTAAAATCTGCTTGCTTTTGGTACAAAGAAGTATTTGAACCGTTTTATGTATCAGGATTGGTACATGTAAATGCTATCACAGCATCTGGAAAAAATGTGGAAATTCTACAAAACCTTTGAAGGTAACCAATCAAGCAAATCTGAATTTTCAGTATTATACTACACTACTACGTAGATCTGCGCTACCTGCATTTATTTGATGGTGGGGAATCTTTTAATTTTTTGTACCTTAACATCCAATCCATCCCTTCATCAGTGGCCTACCAAATTAACTCTAAACTCAACACATCTGAGAGCTTGCACCACAAAGTAATCCTGGTACCAATCACAAAAATTAACTCTGATGTTGTACTTGTAGTCCTCTTGTCACTAACATTGGTCACTAATCTTGTCATGATTCAGACAGAATGTCAATTATGAAATTAAACTAATACATGTATAACCTACCACTTCACCGCTGATTGCATGATCACTTCAAGCACATAAACCTAATGAAAATCAAAAACATTAGAGGCGTTAAAGTTTAGTGACATGCACGCAATCGTAAGAATTTGAGGTGACATGACAGCAGCATGATGTGGAAGTTTTGATGCAGTATTTTTAATTAATAAGCTTCCAACTATACTTTCCTCGTCAAAAAATCAACTGGTTAGGCTAAATTATTTACTGCAGAAGTAGTCAGTTTCTGATGGATATCAATTTGTCATTTCTCAGGACTTAAACAAACACCCAAACCCTTCTGGGACCTCACTGCATGCCATTTCTAGCATACAAATGTAAATAACAACACAAATTTAATTGAGAAACTTGGTTCACAATGGTAAAACTCAAGTAATTAAATATTAGTAAATTTTGATTTGTAATTCATCATAGCAGGTATCATTGAAATGTATGAAAGGTATGTAGAAGTCAAAATATCATAAACGGTAACCTTGTTTTATCACGCTGCCCCTGTTTGCAAAACAACAAAGCAAACAGGGCCGGGTGTCAAGGCTAGATGAGCGGAAATAAATTTAACAAATTGGGCATTCGTCAAATTTAAATGCATGTACCAATTCTCTTCCTGCTAACAAAGTATTTACTGGTCGCAGTATCAATGGACAAAAAGAATATTTATTTTTGTATAATAGACTTGATGCAAGTTCACAGCTTTGCAAAGATCTTAAAATATTAATATAAAACAGATTGTGTGCTACGTTTGGATTGTGAAAATAAATGAGTTTTCTGATCGAATTCAATGATCAATTGTTACAAAGTGGTTTGTATCGTATAGTTAAAGCATCACCGTAGGTAGATCTGCTTAGACAGACTATTTTGATGTAGTTGAGGCGATTTCATTTACGCATGTTGGTATTATTTTTAATGATAGACTTATAGAGAAATCTATAAGTCTATGTTTTTACCTAACAAAATGGAATTGTCACATAGAATAACAAATACTCGCCCAAGGGTATCATAGCCTTGTGTGGAGAAAGTATGCCTAGCTGCTGTGATAGACCGTGATATAATATGTTGAAGCAAGCGCAAATATAGTCATAAACTATCGTTCCGGGCCCTAATATTGAGGCGGTCCAGTGCTCGCGGCTGGAACAACTGTTGTTTGACAGTTTCTAGGTTAAAGGAACATTACGTATTGGTAAACCTTTCTTGTATTTGGCTATTGGCAAATGGCAATGACAACATTGTCAATTCTTATCTTCTTTTTTTTCAGTGGAGAGTAGAATTGAGACAGGAAAGTTTGGTAAGTAAGGCCCTAGCCTATGCATGCTGCTATGTTATGTGGCCCATGCTGAACAACAGCTTTAAATCAATAATAATAGGGAGGTTTAAATCCCTTTTGAACGCTTCACATCAGCAGTTCCTGTGTAACATGACGCCTTGCGTTCAAGATGAAGTTCAGACGTTGAAAATAGACCTGAAAACAGAACTTTTGAGGTTGGTCTATAAAGTGTGACCATGAGGTCACCTTCAGACATTCACGTTCAGGTAAACGTCTGTCTAAACCTCCCTGATGACAATGTTAGAAGTTTATAACAACTTAATGTCTTCTAAGGCTAAAATTCTGATTGCTTTCGGATCAAAGTGCACTCATGATGCATTGCTCATCATCCTTACCACCGCTTGCATTTGCAAGGTTCTTTCCACTACATAACTTTGTCCATGAAATTCACAAGGCGCTGCGCTATACATTTCAGTATATGTCATTATACTTCTGATAAACTTTATTGTAACTTTCATGGCTCAGGGTTTGATAGGATCCATCTTGTAACTGTGTTAGCACAGCTCAGTAAGCTGATATAGCTTGATACTGTTTGATTGTAGAGTTACGAACACTACAGGGATTACTATTCTGCGTCAAAACAGAATGACAAGGAGAAGTCTTATAATAGATGTGTGAATACTCATAATGAATATGTTATACAACTGACATCATACAACAAGCTTCTCAGAGAATATAATAGCAGATGTGTGCCCCAGACATTGCAGGTAATGCACTGATCACCTCAGTATATGTAAAATAACCCAAAGGTTTGCAGAAAGGCAATATACCATAGCAATCACTGGCAACAGGAAAACTATGCTTGTATATGACCAACCCAGTTATCGCTTTGATCAGGTTACACCAGTTATTGGTAAAAGTGTTGGTTCAGGAGAAGAATTTAGAGCTTTCACCAAGTAAAATAGCTGAAGTCAAGAACCCTTTCTCGAGCCCATTATGATCAAAAAGCTTGAATACTATAAAAAAAAGAACTTGATGCTATCCACTCAGCTGTAAAATGTATAATTCATATAGCCCAGGACAGAGAGCCTCTCCCAGGCTTTAAGTCATACTCATTCAATCATCCATCTAACTCCTTCATCAACATGAGTAGTTGTCTGCTGGTAATATAAGAGAAGACAATTTTAAATTTAGATGAATTAGTTTTTTTCAGGAGTTAGAATCATTACAAACAGAGGCAATTGTTACTGTGGCGGACTCAATGCAAGCTGTATCTCTTCTAACTATTGATCAAGTAAGTAATAGGTGTATGTCGTATAGCATCTCTCATCATATATGTACATGCATATCTCTATCTTGAAACCCCGGTGATAATAAAAGCATTGCATTGGAATATCTCTTCCTGTCCTGTGAGGCATTGAAAATTTGGTGATAAGTGACTGCTTTTGATTATTGACTCTGCAGTTAACTGATGAGTGACCGTAAAGCTTAGTGTTAGAAAATGTACATGAATGAAGGTATAGCGCAAACTGCTTTATAACATTGACAGCTATTGGGGAGGTATTGTATATTTTATCATGTTAGGCTAGATCTCAAGTTGACCGCTATGATGAGCTGATGAAATTAAGTAAAGCTGTCAGTCCTGGTTCAGATATATCCAAGTTTGTGAAAGGAGAAAATCCAACACCAAACAACTATCAGCATAACCTACATTCATTTGTACCTGTACTCAAACATCACCAGCAAACCCCTTCAGTAAGTGCTGTTAGCGAAATGTGTCTGTTTGCATCGTTTTACAATGGAGTGATAGAAAATGCGCAGTTCAATGAATAAATCTAAATGTTAGAAATATGTAAAATTACACTCAACAAAAATTAAATCTGTATGTGACAACAAAGTTCTTTGCCTAACACAAAAAGCGGACACACTGTACAGGTGGATAACTTTTATATGTCAGGGCTTACTAAAGTGTCGGATAATGAAAGACACATTCAATGAACACGACATAGCAGAGAGGAAGCAGAGCTTGATTCAGGAGCTATCAGAGCTGGAGAGCTACTTAGCTCAGAAAGAGCTGGAGCTGAAAGGCATCGGAGACGCTCAGATTAGGTGAGATATAATAGCCCCATAATAACAAAGACAATAGTGGCGATGAAATTAATCAAAACCAAATTAGTGGTGGGACGGGACTAAATTTTTTCAGTTGTCAATCAAATTGTGTCATATTACATGGAATGCGTAACTTAAACAAAAATGGCAGAGCAAGGACGAAATCAAGACTGATCCTTTTCTACAACAGGAGGAGTAAACTCCAAATATTGAGGAAATTTTATTACAGTTCATGTATGTTGCTGCAGTGAGGGTGGTAAAGCTTGGTTACTGTTTTGGGATTCAAAATTTCAGCGTAGCCAATTTAAAAAAACTTACGTGGATATCTGCGTGCATGCATTCCCGCTGGCTCAATGTTGGTTTGGTACCATACCATTTCATTTAGAGTCATAGTCTCTTGAGTATGGGGAAAAGCCACTTATACAGACAGTGATATAACAAGTATATACAGGTCCATATACAAAAATATACAAAAAAGTATATTTTTGTTGGGCACATAATGAAAAACATTCTTTTAGGATGATTATTGATGCCAATGAAATTATATATATTTATATATCCCAGTGCCAAAAAACTGCAGCGTGATGGTTGTTTAATATGTTACTAGTGTCTTGAGTGCAGATTATCCTGTTGCAGCTAGATTATTATATAGAATTAATTCCAA
>ERZ1740072.726-NODE-726-length-13032-cov-7.859444_pt1 | contig 13032 bp, 7 predicted proteins | sample MGYA00581733_ERZ1740072 | MGnify/ENA primary metagenome ERZ1740072 (study PRJEB43018, sample SAMN04849741) | marine metagenome | isolation source: floating plastic debris | place: Pacific Ocean | collected 2008-08-30 | study: EMG produced TPA metagenomics assembly...
TCGTTGCTCATATAAAAAACTGTGGAAAAAATTGTTGCAGTTGTGAAAAAAAGTTTTAGTGTGTATGGAAGATAACTGCATTTTTTTGCAGTTTCGTGTGAGTGTGCGAGGGCCTTTATACCGGTAGTTATTTGACAAAATCCAAATACCGACACTGCAATTATTAAAATGCAATAAACTGTTAGATTTTTATATGGCATATAGTTTGCAAATAAACAATTTTTCTTATAAATCCGGGTATGGAATAACACAGCGGATTGTGCAATAAATATTCCCACAATGAGAGCTTGAGAAATACCCCGTCAAAGTCTTATATGCTATCATTGACTGTGGTTGGGAAATCCGAAATAACACATTTACACCCCCTATTGCATCTCTGATCCACAGGCGCTGAGATGATGGGTATTAGTGCTGATGATGTGTATGTGTCAGATGATGAGGACGTGGCCATAGCAGAATCAACAACACTTGCAGCAGGAGCGTCAGCAGCGTCCACCAATCATCATCATAGCAGCTCATCATCACACCACCACCATCAGCTATCTCAGCAGCTAGCTGCCGCCGGGAGCCATCACTCCTCACAGCAGCAGCAGCAAGGTATGATTTTCTTATTGGTCACATTATATATGAGTATGATAATAAAAAGTATTGCTGCTCATGAGTGTGGCGAGAAGACTTGTAAAAAGTGTATAAACACATCGAAAACCACTAAAATAGAACATTGGGAAATTACAATTACGATCATCTCTGGTGGTTTGCGATGTTTATTATAAGTCTCAGAGAGCTGACTTTAACCAGCAGCAGTTCGGTGTTAGCAAGACCAGAGCCTTGCTGAGTTTATTCAGGCGCCTGTGAAACATGTGCTCATTGCCTTTATATACATGTAGGTCAGCAGGTGAGCGGCAGCAGCAGCAGGTCATCGAGAGGTGCTGCCTCTGCTGGGGGTAATACCACTGCTCAGCAGGCAGCGACTGTGAAAACTAAGCATATATCTGGAGGTGCAAGTATCACTACCGCTACCGACCCTCATCTTACTGAAGAGAAAAAAATGGAGTAAGTTCAACTTCAATGTATAGTCTTGATGACATGTCAGTGGGTGCGGTACATAGAGTCATTGAACACAATAAGGAGGTACATGACTTTTATGGAATTAATTTTGATCAAATTTGAAATTGCATCTATATGTATATTGAATGCATTTTTGGTGAGTACTTATTATCCAGAAGAATGGGTGGGTCTCTGTGCTACAGTATTTAATTTTAGAAAGTTATTTATTCAAACTTTTCCACATGTACAAATTTTATGCAGAAAAAAAGCTTGAAGCACAGAGGAATATAGTTGAAATTGCCACTTCAAATCATTATATTATGGTAAAATGATATTAACCTGCCGCGCTTACCATCATGGAGTCAAATCTTTGGTATCAAAAGGTTAATATTATTGTAAGATGTGATGGACAAAATTCCCATACCCAGAGATTTTTTTTAGTCTTACGTTTGCATCAAACTTGTGAAAAACCATTAATACCCTTGCATAGATTGAAAAAAACTGGCAGCCTATGTCAACTGAAAAATAGGCTTTCAAATTTGTTTGCAAACATTTGGTTTAAATATAACTTTTCATACCTAAATGCATACTCAAAATCCGGTATAGTGACAATTCCAGTATGCAAGAAAAAAACTGATGTGGATTTGACATTTTTTCGTGAGTGCAGCATTACATCATAGCAAGGAAATGACATTCAGGAATTATTTTGGTGAAAGCTCCCAATAACCTTACCAGTCGACAAGGTTTTAGGCTGTTGAAATCCAAAATCCCTGGAGGAAAACATTACCAATTCTTGACCTACATCATGGCGACATGCCGCAGGAATCTGGGCCCTAGTGCAAGTCAATTACTGTTGTGCATAATCCATATTTCGGTACTGTCACAATACCTGTCATTTTCCTAAAAATTATGAATGAATTCTATTGTAATCATGTATTATGGTTGACCTCAAGTTTGTTTCCCTGAATCACCTAACTATTGTTTACCTGTCCTGTTTTTATCTGCACATAATTTTGCAAAACCTGGGGATTTGCACATATTTTTGCAAATGAGACCATCCCTGAAACTTTCGCGGGATGTTTGGAATTCAAAATATAATTCCTTATTGGTCTGTAAATTCTTTAAGGGATGCTATGATTGGCAGAAGTCCTCTTGTTTAGTGATACTCGAGTTAGTGGTCGTTGAAGATTATGTAAATGCATTATTTTTGCAATATAAACCCTTATTACATGCAAATTCTTTCTTTGTCTGACATGATTTTTCATCCTGACCAAGACTTGCCTCTGCGTTGGACCACATAGGTGTGTCACTGTAGGCTACAGTTTTTGAAATAAGACAGGAAAATGCTATGGAAGCTTGCAGGAGATTGAAGTTACACATACCGTATTTAACAATAGATTTTTCCTTGAGCATTTTCAATCGTCAGTAAATTGAAGCGTTACGCAATGGCTTGGAGTGTTATAACATTGCTCTGCTGTGAAATTTGAGCAGGCACTGCCTGTTTTTATGTTGTTTTTACTTTTATTATACTTGACAAAATCCCAAAAATCACATGATTGAATTGTTACGTTTAGCAACTTCTGAAAAATTAACATGTCATTCCCTTGTTTTTGAGGTGATTTTATGCAAACTTCAAAGTCCTTGCATTTGGTGGTCAACTAACAAAAAACTCTTTACATCTATGAATTCTTGTGTGTTTAGACTGGATAATATCCAAAAAATAACAAATGTCCTTCATTTCAATCCTAACTAGATATTATACACCAATTATACAAGCATCCACGTAGGTCAACCTCACTTTAGATTTATCCAAATTGTTTACAGTATTTTTAGTAAAAAACTGAAATGCCCAGACAGATTTTTTAGATTTAATAGCGCCAGCAAGGTAGAGTGATTATGCATTTTGAGGCAAGTAAATTGTGGTTTAACCTGGCTTTAATACTTAACACATTGACTCATTATCTCAATTGTGATGTTCGCTAGTTCCTATATCATCAATAGCGGCATGTGATTCATCTTTTATAAAACTTATCCTGCTATTTTTAAGGAAAATCAAACCACGGATTTGCCGCTTAAGCCGACCAAGTTCAATTATGTTGGTACCGCATCAAAAGGTTTTAAATGGTGGCAATGGCATGCATGTTTCACCTACCCTGCCCACAATTGGCCTATCAGAAACCTCCGTTGTCTACACCTGGGGATATAAGTAAGTCACTGTTGTGTTGACAGTCTCCAGCTACCGAAATACCATACTTAATTAGCTTGTCTTTGGTGAGCCAAATTTCTTCATATACCTGTGTATTATGATATTTTTGTGATATTTTGTAGCCCGACAAACCCGGAAGGTTTGACAGCTTTGTGGGTCGGCAATGTTTTACCCACAGTAAAGGAAACAGATCTACAAAATCTATTTAACAGGTTTGAGGCTATTATTCAGTGTGCTAGATATTGTTATTGTCATTTATTCTCTCATTTGATGTTAAAACATATCAATGAGATAAATAAATTTATAATTTATCTCAATGAGATGAATTTAAGATAGATAATTTATAATTTATCTCAATGAGATAAATACATACATGATTTGTCTCATTGAACCAGTCAACTCCCTAATTGAACATATGAATTCTCACACAAAGAGTTGTCTCCTTTTTGCTGCGTGTTACTGTATCCTTCATACAAGGCTATAGCATTTTTGGTGGTCTCAAGACTTTGTTATGCAATATGCTACCTGCTGAATATGTAGCATGCTCATTTAAATAGCCATCAATTAAACATTACATGTCACTTTCTAATTTTTTTGGTGACCGTAGGGAAAATTCAAAACAACATGGCTATTCATCTCCATCAATATCCAATGCACTTGTCAGGACACTTGTTCCACCCTGTCATTTCAGACAATGCATTATTCATTCAATAATTTAACAGCAGTACGATGTGTGTGTCATGGGTCGATGTGTGTGTCATGGGTCTTGAGTGTTGTTTTTTATCCTACACTCTAGTATCAAATTTGACAATAGCAAATGGACCTGGTCAGACTCATTACACATACATGTTACCGTTGTCTAAAATTCGCATAAAAAAACGTATCAAAATGTTTAATTGTATGGCAGTCCTAGATCGCCAAATACAGAAAGGAGTATTACATGGGTCTAAACTCAGAACGTTGTTTCTTTTTCTTTTAGATACGGCCATGTGTCGAGTGTACGGTGCTTACCTGAAAAATATTGTGCATTTGTCAATTTTAAATCAAAAGAGGCTGCTGGCAAGGCGATGAACGCTTTACAGGTACAGCATGTGATATCCTATAATTTTGTGTAACCAAAAGAGTCCTTGAGTAGGCTCAACATGACAAGGCTTGGTGTACGGGTCCGTGGTGTGATTTGTTGTAACCTTGGATATGTTTGAATTTGTACATACATATAATTATGAGCCATAACACATCTAGGTTGTGATAACTGGCTCTACGATTCAAATGTGTAACGTCGGTAATTATTTGTAAAGTTCCGGCCCGTTTTGTGACTCGTGTCGCTCTGACAGAAACAGAACTTTACACAAAAAATATACTGTTGTAAGAGAAGATTGCAACATCACAAAAAACGGCTTATGCGAGGAAATTATGGGGGGGGGAATTATCCCTGAGATTTTGGTGCATTATTTGTAACTCAGAGTATCAATTTGACTCAGTGTTTGTCAACTTGTTTGGAGAATGACAAAACTCCTGCAATATTCTCACCAAAATCTGATTCATTGCTGGACATTAGCTGTTTGGATTACGATATAAAGCTTGAGAGCTCGTTCTGTTGACTGAACTGCAGTGTAATCCGGTGTCCCAAACTTCTCGCTACTAAGCCTCCGAGACCCTCAACTAGGTCTTGCTCATTCTCTGCGTGCCTAGTTCTGTTTAGTTAGCTGTTGGACTTTGTATGATTTCTGGTGCACTGGAAAAACTCATGTCATTCCAGTCATAGCTGCAGGGGTAGGAAAAAAATTCCAAAAATGACCCATGTAGAAGATTTTAATGATTTTCCAGAATAAAACGCTAAGAACGGTACAAAGGTGCTGCAACAATAAAGCTGCAACAATAAATAATCGCCAGTCACCATCTCAACAGCAGTGTGGAATGTTTTGGGAAACAAAAATAACACCATCAATATCACCAATTAAATGTCTAGTGAACTGTTATGCAACACAATGCACTGGAAGCAAGCTTCTCTAAGCAGTTGGCATGTACCAAAATGTGGTCGCATTACCTAATGCTTAATTGTTAGTTGTTTGTTACCGCAGAAATTATATAATCAGTGTAAAATCATTAGTTGGTCAGCAGAACCTATTATTTTCGCCCATGATGATCATGAAAAAAGATAAAAAAATTCAAAAGTTCTGTCAACAGATTTATATGCGCACTGCTGAGGTCTTGCTCAATTTTGAACTGGAAGTTAAATTTAAATTCCTGGAAGCTTGGTAAGCAATAATGCATGCATTGCACTCTCCAAATTTGGATGAAAATATTATCGGTATTAAATTTAGCTACAACAAAAAGCAATGGAAATGTGTTTTTAACATATGAATGTAGATTTTATAAAAAAATCCGTAGAAAAAACTCAGCAACTATAACATCCAAGACACATTGAAGTGAATCAAAATTTCCATGGGGAAGTTATAGTGTTTTTGTTTTAAAAAGATGTTTAAGCCAAAACTACACGCCGTACTGTAAATGATCTCATTGTCAATTTAGCTTTTTATCAAAAAACTGCTGGAACAGGGAAGACACTTCCTATGGTGTACCTAATGGCTCTATTGTTTCTGATGGTTTGGCAGACCAATGAAATAAATATAATATTTAATGTAATAATAGTATTTAACTCATTGAACAGGCAATAACCTGGTATCAGTTGCAGACCCTTATTAATAAGGAGATGTTGAAAACCTTAAATGGTCTGGTCTGTCCATCTTAACCACATTAAGAGAGGCTCAGACAGAAATCCTCGTGATTATTACAATGTTGTAATGATGGGGAAACCCATCCTGTATGGGACACTGTACATGGCTGTAATGTTAGTAAATCACAACCACAACAAAGCTCGGCTTATCCGACCCATTGACCCATCATCAGAGTGTCATGCATACATTTTTATGTGTCATTTTGTATGTGGATAGTATATCTAATTGTATGTCATTATTAATAAATCTGGATTGCACATTATTATAAAACTTCCAGATCTATGTTTTGCAAAAGAAATCTTCCAGAGCTGTTCTAAGTCCGAAACAGTTCTTCTAAGTGTTTTATGAAATGTTTGTTCCAGAATCATGAAGTACAAGGACAGAATTTACTAATCAAATTTCCGGACAACCCTATAGCCAATGGTCTTCCTGTTACTAAACTAGTGAAGCCTGCGGCGGCTCCATTACAGAACCAACAACCACCAGCCCAGTATCAGAAACCAGAAAAACACCATCAGCAGGCTACACGGGAGAAACCACACCATCCCAGAGAAAGGTATGTGTGGCTGCTTCGATCATCTGTCTATCATCCTGCTGGCTATCCTATCCCAACTCCTCAGGGTTAACGGGTACAACACAGATTAAACTCTAATCGGGAGGAGCAGTTCATTGCTCACAGTGACCAGTGAGTGGATGAAGAAACTGACAAAATAAATCTCTCCTCCCTTTCACACTTTACTGACATAACACCTTCGGAAGGTGTTCTTGCCATTTCGGGGTGGTCTCGGAATATATCTATGCACTGGGGGTAGAGCTGTTGCATCTCACTGAATCCTGTTTTTTGTCTGTAAATAGGCAGTGAAAGGCCACTGTTCCCAATCGTTATGGTTATATATGAGTTGAATGATCGATCCCATGCCATCACATTCATCCTGTAGGCAGTTGACCTGTCGCATCAATGTCTATGTTTGGGTAGTACCCACACTTACCGGGAAGCTGTGGATTGATATAAAATTATCACAATTAGCTGTGGCCAAATTGCTGATGCGCCTGGTACAACACCCTTGCTGTTTTAGTCCCGAGTGTTAATGGTGATAAATTGTTTGCACCGGAGTGTTTGCACCGGTGTCTCCGTTCAATCTTTGGTCATCCCAAAATGTATCATTGCCCTTGCAGAACACAGTAAATACCTGGTGATGCCTTTCTTCATACTTAACACTGTCGGAAAGGCATACCCAAGCCCTGCCCAATCATCTCAATTGGTGGCAAACAGTAACATAGCCCAACATGGCACAGTATCTCACATAAAGCAAAGCGTGAATAATTTGTGTATTTTTACTATACAAAGTTCATTTTCTGAAAATTATTGGTAGCTACCTGTTCGTTTCTTCACACACTTTTTGGATAGACCAATGTTCGTCCATTTGCTGGGATTTGGAGTAGCACAGTAAAGTGTAATTGAACAATTGAACTTTACGTAGGCTTTGTAGAACACCACCGCCTGTTCCTTTACAAGTTCTTCCCATTATCTTGTTCGATCATGCCTGCAGTTAGATGTTCACATGCTTGTTGACCAAAATATTACCGCCAATGCAGTAGCTGCTTGTTTTTCGCTTAATTTGGTGTTGATATTCCATCCACCTACTCTTTTCTGTCTCCCCCCACAGTGCACAGAAGGTCAGTGGGCCTGTCAACGGCGATGAATGCTATTTCTGGAGAACAACTGGTTGTCAATTTGGCTCAAAATGTCGCTGGAGACATGTCCCAGAAAGCAAAGGCGTAGATAAAAAACCGTGGCAGCGTGTGAAATAGTACACCATAATTACGGATGCGAAGGATCATTGACTATAAGATGCTGGTTGATATATATAGTAATATGTATATGTGTGTAGCAAAGGTTGACATTGGGAATGAGAACAATTTTGAAGGCTCCTGATGGGAGTTTGTAGAAAAGTGGGAGTGTAGGTCTGTCAATATTTTTTTTGTTTTTTTCCCTGTTGCACCATTACTTAGCGAAAGAACAACAAGAGAGCAAATAATATAAAAAAATATAGTTGAGTGAGGACTTTTTTGCAGTACTGTGCACAGAAGCATTGCATAACTTAGCGTGGCTGTTTTTAAGCGTCTTGTTAGTTGTTAAATTACATTTTATTTATCCAAAACCCCTGAGAAGAATACAATCCTCAAAAAGACACGTATGACAGCTGGTAGGTCATCTCTGACAACGGAACTATGATTATAAATAATATGGGCTATAAAGAGAGTGTAATATTTCACACAGTGTTAAAGATGACGATTGGAGACTGCATCACCCATTGTGGTGTATCTTCTACTACCGAAAATAATGTAAGAACCTACTACCTAGCTCAGAATGGTCGAAATTTTGAGACTTAGTTTTATAAGCTATCATTGCTAAATTTGTCAAAATTTGTCTCCAATGAAACACCAAAATTTTGATTCAAGTGAAAAATACCTTCCTGTTGAATAGGAGTTAGAGTAAGCCGTTGCTATTGGCATGTCATTGTTGTAGGGTAGTTGGATATAACACCTTTCTCAAAAAGAGGGTAACTCCTCACACTTAACTCATCAATGGGGGATTTACATTCACAACAAACAATGGGCATCAATTGTAGTTGTAGTTGTAGCGGCTTTTTTCAATGGAAATTTGTTGTCAAAACACTTATTTGAAATAGAAGTGTGTCAAGCTTTGATGTTATAGTGTAATGATTAGCAATTACACAACATTAAAACATTCAATTGGCCAGGCAATGAAGCGAACCTCATTAAAGAGCATATTGGGTAATTACACTCAAGATCCCCAATAACTTTCCGCATTGTACTTGATAATGAAAATTTTTATTTCTAGAATAAATGACAGCTTAATTTCTTATAAATATTAGCGTTTTATTTCACCTTGAATACTAAAATTCACATCTTGATGCACTTAATGTCAGATTAAGATTGAATTGTTCTCGTGGATAAATTTGATGCCGTTGCTTGCTTGTTTCGGAAATGAAACATCAAGCTCTTGTCAAATACATTTGTATAAGAATACCCAGTGGTAATTTCATACAACTCAGGGTGGGTAAATATTAGTCATGTATTGTGAGCTACCATGTCAAGCTAATATTGATATCTACACAACAATCGGCCAGTTATCAACCATAAACAAAATTTTGCAAGGCAACTCAATTGCCTGTTATTTACATAGGCTTTCATCAGGGCCAGGTGAATAGTAATATACATGGCCTGTATTCACACAATATGAAACCACACTCAATATCGAAATGTTGAAATGCCTCAACTTGGTTCTAGGCAATTCAATATGTAACACATGTCATTTGTGGCACTGCGTATGATATGACCAAGTGCACACAGGCGCAATAGCGACAACGTCAGCTGCGAAATATCATTCAAATACGCAACGACACCCGTGAGTGGTGACAACGATTAACGCATTACGGAGCTTATGACAAACATCTGATAGCTGAGGCTGGACGATTTTCACTACGGCATCCCTCTTAACTGGTACGTGTAAATCCTTCACCGCTAATCATTATAATTTATAACATCTTTCACTATCTGTCCTTTCAATCAGAAATGTGCCGGAGGGCTAGAAACTGTCAGTATTAACACAACCACCCTTAACTAATAGCCCTTGATTTCTTCTGTGCATGTATTTGTGTTGATATACGGAGCAATAATTTTGGCACATGGCAGAGAATGGCAGTTGAGAAGTACTCAGTAAATAACTGTACATTTGTGTGATGATGATGGGGTATGAGATTTGAAGAGACTCTAGATCCCATTAACAACCCTTACAGTTAGGTGTTGTAAGGAGTAAAGTGTTGCGAACATTTGACAGTAAGTGGTTGACAGCATAGTTTTCACTCACTAAACCAGTCATTCATTATTTGCACACCCTAGACTGAACTGTATACATGGGTCGCTCTCAAACCAAACAGGTCTTCAGGATTGTGTATTTGGCGGCATAGTTTTGACAAGCTACCACAAAAGAAGATACACTGGTGCACATAGATTTGCTGCATTTACTATTTTGAGACTATCTGCAATACAGCTCCTAGCTGGAGTGTACTCATGTATACTTAGGGGACAGATAAGGCATGCAAATTCAAATATTGCATTTTATTTGTGGTTTATAAGGGAGACGAATTCCAGAGCAAAGAGCGGCGGGACTGTCTTATCTAAGAAATGTGGGATATAAGTGAACTAAAGACACACTTGCTTAGTTGAGGTAAGTACTGGTTAATCTCTATCTTATGCAAGTTTATTGCTGATAAAAAATCTTGTCAACAGAGGCAAGCCACCTCGGTTCATAGCATGTGCCACCTGCATACAGGTGCCCTTGTTGTGTATGTTTACTTTGTGAAAAGAGCCTGATGCAAATGGAGTAAAGTCATTTATATGTAGGCAGACCCTATGCTGAAAAAAATCCTTGGACGAAAAAAGCCTGAAATCGATAGCCATTGGCGCCTGTAGCAGATGTGGTCCTAAAAACCTTGTGTAAAAAAGTTCGAAACAACAAAGGTGTGTGTACCGCTGTGTAATGATGACATTAATATCTTCGGTACAATGGCGCATCATTCACGGAGTCATTGCAGAGAAACAAAGATTTTTCTCTCCCGTTTTCACTTGGGAATAAAAAGTTTTTTGAAACCAGATTGCAATACTCAACCTCACTTGACTTCCCTGGATGCCCTCAAGCTTCTCAAGGCTGCCTTAATAGAAATTTCCTCCCAGTGGTTTAGGTGTGAAATTAAACCTAGCCCTGACCTTATTCCGGGATATCGCAGGGTAGCCAATCATCAAATGGCAGCCCCGTTTCAAAGTGAAAACACTTGTGTGTCATATGATTAACTAGCAATTTTGATATACCAGTGTTATCACTGATGCACCCTCAATTATCTGAGCAGCATGGTACAGGGTGCTGGAAAACAACTGTTACCTATGGTCTTTGGACTTCTTACATCTTACAAGGTGTCAAATGACCAACTGCAGCAAGGCTAATCTGCGATGTACTAAGTTGCACCTAGCTACCTCGGTAATTGTTGTGATTATCACTGGTGGGAAGGCTTACTTGACACCATCAGGGACTAGCGAAAACAAGATAGGAGGCAAGGTGTTAAGATAAAAAGACTGATAAAAATGTATAGAAATTTGTATTGCGTGTACCTTGGTATGTTGGTATGGAGGCAAATGTGTTGGGTAAACCGGGAGGTGTATGCACTGATCTCAAGTGCGATGTTGATGTGGCTAACATGTATTAATTTACAGATTATGTAAGTGCGAACCTCATAGGCTCTATCATTCAACACACAGGTGTCTTTGCCTCTTTACAGCCCTCTTCATATCACTTTCCATTCATCAAAGAAGAAAGAAACCACAGAATTTTTCGCAAGTCAGTGTCACTTATTGACTTAAATCAGCATGAATACAAGAGATTTGCTGTTTGCTAGACCTTATGAATACACAAGAAACACAAATCCTGGTAAAATATCACCAGCTGGTCAACTAAACAAAATAACTAGTTACACGAAGTACAGTACATGACCCTACTTTAAACGTATATACAATACAATAATATAAAGCCAAAGGTTTCAAATAGCTGGATCTCAACACTACCCGAGTGGCAACAGGAGAGAATCCATACCAGTGGTTGCTGTGTTACCGATTACCATCATATAAGAAAAACCTGGCAAGCTTCGATGTTTATTTCTTGATTTACACCTGGTAAATTAGAAATATACTGTGTTTGTAAAAGTTTGCCTATTTGCAACCCACTGATTGGTTGTATGGTAAAATCTTGTTTGTCTCTGAAAATGATATGTTGCAATTGGATGCGCTATGGAAATCGAAAGCAAACGAACATGAAATTGCTGAAGAGTGATAGTACCGGGTAGTGTGTTTTAAATTGCCTTATGTACAATTTAGTGTGTAGAACCTGTAATTCTGATATCAGATTGTTGCTCTTGTTTCGTGGTTTAGGTATGTAAACACTTGTATAGTACACATGCACTGGCCTCTTGACGGTTCCATTATTTGGCCTTTTGCCTCTCCTTTGCCACGTGACTGTGTGTGTTCCAAGACCAGCTGTTACCTTGATGGTAATGCCAATATTGGTTATATTTGGATTCAATTAATACATTGTACAATTGGTGAGTGAATAAATGAAAAATAATCAATGGCACCAAACACACAAAAAACTGGCCCCGTTGCATGAGTCAGTGTCGCAGTATGCCATCAGAATTGAAGATCTGGAGGTCTGGCAGTTATAATATAGTTTAATGAACCCCTAAATCTATTTCCCCCGCAAACTTTTGTGAAAGTTATAGCGCTAACGGAAACTTCTATTGTGTTGGAATGACTAAAATGATGATTATTTTGTATCATTGGAAGTGAGGATTCCTAATACCCATTTGGGTGTCACTGGTGCTTACATCCCTCTGCTATCATGGTCATAGAAATTTATACTCCACCTCGTAATTTTTTAGCCCTTGATACATTGACATTGTAGTAGACAATGGTTTATCATAATTCAAATCTGAAAGTTCCAGTCGCCAGTCTAACAAAGGTTGAACTCAGTATTGGCTGCATCCCAACATTTGCAACAGACCCTCTACTATAACGCTCATTGCCTGGATTATGCCTAAAAAGCTCCTGCTGATTGCAATTTGATGCTAACAAATAGGAAAAGAAGCAGGTAATGCAAAGTTGGGCTCTGTAGTCGATTTATTTTATTTTGATCACAAAATGTTTGCCTACAGGACAGGAGAATAAAAAAGACAATTCAACTTCTCGCCTCACCATTGGCCACCATTGTGATCTAAAAGGGAAGTGAGCCATCAACAGGGAGAGCAAAGATCAGTAACAAATAAAAATGTAAGAAAAATGTTGCTGAAGAATTTAAAATTCTTCAACTTTTGTTGATTGGGCATATATGCACATGATGTACCCACAGTTGGTGCCCCCCCCCCATCCAAGTAATTACAGGTTGTATTTAGGCCAGTTGTAGGCATAATT
>ERZ1740072.727-NODE-727-length-13030-cov-16.039075_pt1 | contig 13030 bp, 12 predicted proteins | sample MGYA00581733_ERZ1740072 | MGnify/ENA primary metagenome ERZ1740072 (study PRJEB43018, sample SAMN04849741) | marine metagenome | isolation source: floating plastic debris | place: Pacific Ocean | collected 2008-08-30 | study: EMG produced TPA metagenomics...
AGAAACGCTACCATCTAGGATATTTTTTCTCTGATGAATGGATGACGTACTCCCCATTAAAAAACCAGCGTCCACAAAAGCACGCTGGTCAGATAAATCTGGTTGTGGCCCAAAAACCTAGAACCCAGATTCTAGAAGTTGAGCTGATCGCCACGGCGATACTGCATGTAAGCCGCTACAAATAGACCGGCTAACGTTACCGGAATTAGGCCCAAAACAATCCCTAACAGCAAAGGTTCAATCACGCCGTGTTTCCTCAATGACTTACAAAGCTTATGGAAGTAATGCCAGCTACACATTACTTCGTCTTCCTTTATAGTAAGCCATTCCCTTAATTGAGCCTAGTCCCTGGAAACAGTCAGATTTTGACTAGATAGACAACGTCCTGGCAGAGATCAGGCTTTTTTTAGCGTTAAACTAGGGCCACTTTAATACAAATTATAGAATTCACACCCATTTTCAGGGACAAACAGCTTGCACTGTCTCCTGAGAAAACTTTAAACTATGTATCATATGCGTAATTAAAAAGTGTTACGTTCTGCCTGTGACCCAAAATACAATCGACAGATCATCTTCCACCCAATCAGCCCTAGATAGCCAAGGCAATCGTCTGATCGTTCAGTTTGTCTTAGCGGCAACCACAATTCTGCTGTGTGTTGTACTCGTCATATGGGGGATTCATAGGGTAGAGGTGTCTGATCCCTACGTACACGATGTTTTGGCATCCACAGGGAACCTTGAGCGGGGGCAGCAGCTATTCTGGCAAAATTGCGCCACCTGCCATGGTCTTAAGGGGGCTGGAGAAGTAGGTCCTGATCTACAAAATGTATCTGAGCGCAAATCGCAGGTTGCCCTGATTAAGCAGGTCATCAGTGGTAAAACGCCACCGATGCCTCAGTTTCAGCCCAATATTCAAGATATGTCTGACCTATTAGTATTTTTAGAAAGCTTATAAGCATCCGTCGATGCGATTTTACTGAGCAGCCAATCCACAGGTAGCCACTCAGTCATGTCCTAATATTAAGCACTAAAGTACTTAGCCGCAGGATGGTAAGTGATAATCGCCGTGGTGGACTCTTCAGGATAAAGCTGTTCACTTTCATCCATGGTCATACCTATACGGTCAACCCCTAAAATATCTAGCTGATGTGCTTGATCCGCCACATTGGGACAGGCCGGATAGCCAAAGCTATAGCGACTGCCTTGATAACGCTGGGCCAGCATATTGCGAATGTTATCGGGCTCTTGGTCACCGTAACCTAGCTCTCTACGGATGCGTCCATGGCACCATTCCGCCATCGCTTCCGCTACCTGCACCGCCAACCCATGGAAGTACAGATAGTCGGTGTATTTATCCTCAGCAAATAACTGACGGGCATAGTCCGCCGAAATTTGGCCCACGGTAACAGCTTGCATGGGGAAAACATCAAACTGATTCTGGTCCTTAGGCAAGAAAAAGTCGGCAATGCACAGACGACGCATAGACTTCTGACGAGGAAACTGCCAGGTAAACAGAGGTTCAGCTTCCAAAGGCGTTAGCCCCTGCTCAATCACGGCAGGATCATACACATGCACAGAATTTTCCTCTGCAACGCACGGGAAGTAACCATAAATTAGCTGGGGGTGGAGTAAATTTTCATCCTTCACCTTCTGTTTCCACTCGGCCAAGATGGGATGGACCTTCTCTGCTAGAAACGCATCATAGTCCTCGCGGGATTGATCCTTGGGTTTACGAAACTGCCACTGGCCAACAAATAACGCCTGCTGATCCAGATGCCAGTAAAGCTCGTCCATATCAAAGTCCTCTGGATGGAGAATCTTGGTTCCCCAGAAGGGGGGCGTGGGACGCGGAATATCGATATCAACAGCGTCAGACCGCTTAGTATCGATCACATCAGGCACGTTAGGCTGTTCCTTTTTACCTCCACCATTTAGCTCAGCTTCAGCCTGGTTTATGGCCTGACGACCTGTCTGGTTGTATTGGGCGTAGTCACCCATAAAGCCGGTTGCATCCTGCCAGCTCTCTGCTTTCTTGGCAGGCATCAGCCGATCCATAAATGTCAGATCTGCAAAGGCATCTTTCCCGTAAATCACCTGACCGTTGTAAACATCCTGGCAGTCACCGTAGACAAACTTAGGCGTCAATGCAGCACCACCCAGAATGATCGGCACAGAAATACCTTTGTCGTTAAAGACGCTGAGATTATCTTTCATAAAAGCGGTGGATTTCACCAATAAACCGCTCATGGCGATGCAATCGGGCTGATGCTCCTCATAGGCGGCAACAATGGCATCAACAGTCTGCTTAATACCTAGGTTAATCACCTGATAACCGTTGTTGGTGAGAATGATATCGACAAGATTTTTACCAATATCGTGAACATCCCCTTTGACCGTGGCAATCAGAAACTTGCCCTTACCAGAATCATCCCCCTCTTCTGTCTCCATCAGCGGTTCTAAGAAGGCCACTGCCGCCTTCATGGTTTGGGCAGACTGCAACACAAAGGGCAGCTGCATCTGACCAGAGCCAAATAGTTCGCCAACCACCTTCATACCATCGAGCAAAAAGGTATTGATAATTTGTAAGGGCTCATAGGGTGTGTCCAGAGCGACCTGCAACGCGTCGTCTAACCCAATCCGTTCACCATCGATGATGTGTTGTTTGAGCCGTTCTTCGATGGGTAAATCGGCTAACGAGGCCGACGACCGGGCATCTTTAGTGGTCACACCTTCAAACAGGGTGGTGAGCTTACTCAACGGGTCGTAGGTACAAATATCACCCTCAAACTCGCGATTATCGTAGATCAGATCCTTACAGATTTTTTGATGATCTGGCTCGATCTTGATCAGCGGCAGAATTTTAGCAGCGGAGACAATGGCACCGTCCATCCCCACCTGCGTGGCTTCATGCAAAAACATTGAATTAAGGGTGATGCGCGCCGCTGGGTTAAGACCAAAGGAGACATTGGACACCCCCAACATAAAGTGGGCACCGGGGAGATTTTCTTTAATTTTTTTGATTGCTTCAATGGTTGCTTTTGCATTCTCCCGATCTTCTTCAATCCCGGTTGAGATCGGCAGGGCTAGGGTATCAAAAAACAATTCATGGGGGGGCAGCCCATATTCTAAGGCGTCGCGATAGGCACGCTGGGCAATTTTGAACTTTTGCTCGGCGGTGCGGGCCATGCCCTCTTCATCGATGCAGCCGATAACAACACCAGCGCCGTAGGTTTTGGCCAGCTCTAGGACTTTGAAAAATCTCTCATCACCATCCTCGTAGTTGGTGGAGTTGAGGATACATTTGCCGCCCGCCACCTTGAGACCGGCTTCCATTTTGGTCCACTCGGTGGAGTCGAGCATTAGCGGCAGGGTGACGTTAGTGACCAGACGGGACACTATTTCGTGCATGTCTGCTTCGCCGTTTCGACCGACATAGTCGACGTTGACGTCAAGGATGTGGGCGCCTTCTTTGACCTGTTTTTTTGCGATCGCAATCAGCCCATCCCAATCATCCTGATTGAGCAGCTCCCGCACCTTCCGTGAACCACTCGCATTCAGGCGCTCGCCCACAATCAAAAACGAATTGTCCTGGTCGTAGGGCTGCGCGCCATAAATCGAAGCTGCCGCGGGCGGATAATTTAACACCGGACGGACGGGCTTTTCATCACCGTTGGATACACTACCGTCTGAAGCACCATCATCTACCACCAGGGTAGCGAGAGGAGACGGTCTAATATCCCGATGTTTGGGAGCCAACTCCTCAGCAATCGCCGCTAGGGCTGCAATGTGGTCAGGTCGGGTGCCACAGCAGCCGCCGATGACCTGCACCCCGAGGTCTTCTACAAATCGGTGCAGCGCTATGCGCAGCTCCATCGGCGTCAGTTTGTAGTGAGCATGACCACCAATATTCTCTGGCAGCCCCGCATTGGGCACACAGGACACCACAAAGGGCGATGTCTCCGACAGATATTTCACATGCTCGGTCATCAAGTCAGGGCCCGTGGCACAGTTGAGACCCAAAATATCAATCGGGTAGGGCTCTAAAATACTTACAACCGCCGTAATATCTGACCCGACTAGCATGGTGCCCGTCGTCTCCATGGTCACCGACACCATCAGCGGTAGCCGCTCCCCTTTCTGGGCAAACACCACCTCAATGGCATTCAGCGCCGCTTTAATTTGCAGCACATCTTGACAGGTTTCGACAATAAACAGATCCACCCCGCCGTCATACAGACCTTCCGCCTGCACCTGAAAGGCTTCCAGCAATTCATCGTAGGTAATGTGTCCTAGGGTGGGCAGCTTAGTACCCGGCCCGATGGACCCCGCTACAAATCTGGGTTTCTCGGGGGTAGAGTACTCCGCTGTGCAGCGCTTGGCCAGTTCTGCCGCCAGCTTATTCATCTCATAAGCCTGGTCCTGTAAGCCATACTCTGCCAATACAAAGGTGCTGCCACCAAAAGTGTCGGTCTCAATCACATCGGCCCCAGCCGCTAGAAAATCGCGATGCACCTTAGCCACTGCCTCAGGCTTAGTGATCACCAGATACTCATTACAGCCCTCGTAGTCCAAACCGCCAAAGTCTTCAGCGGTTAACTCTTGCACCTGCAAATTTGTCCCCATGGCCCCATCGAAAACAATCACGGGTCGTTCAGGACTATGCAGACGTTCAAGAAAAGTACTGTTCATGGAAAGTTCAGCGATTTAAACAAGCGGTGGCTATCCCTATTATTATCGACCTTATTACTAAATTGATTGGCAGTATGGGGGATATTCCATGTATCCCATCGATTGATTGACTATCGATTGAATACAATAGGCTCAGTTCATGGCAGCTCCAGTCATCACCATGGCCACATCTCTTGACCAGCCGCACACCGTAGTGGGCCTCAATCCTGACACGTTACGTGGCGTGCATCACATTGCTCTAAACGTCAAAGACATGACCGCATCGCGTCAGTTTTACGGCGGCATTTTGGGATTACATGAGCTCACGGGTGATGAAATTCCGGTCACTCTGCTAAACCTGGTCACCCAAGGAAAAGTCGCTAACTTTCGCTTACCCGACGGCACCATCTTAGATTTGTTTGGTGAACCAGACTTAGCACCTCCTAACCCCGACCCAACTCAGCAATTTACGCGGGCCAATCATCTGGCCTTTGATATTGCGCCTGCGTTATTCGACCAGGCTGTTGCCGTCCTCCAGGAGCATCAGGTCCCCATCGATCATGGCCCCGTCAGCAGACCCACTGGGCGGGGCATCTATTTTTACGATCCCGATGGGTTTCTCCTGGAGATTCGCTGCGATCCTTAGGCAGACTTGAAACTAGAGGGCACGGCCCAGACCAACGTCAGAGCACGGATGGCCATAAAACAGGTCAGGGCTGACCACAATCCATGGGGGCTCTGACGGACATAGGCCACTATGGCTAGGGGCACAAAGCCAACGAGGGTGGCCAGCACCGTAGAGTTACGCAGGACCGTGCCGGACGTCAGCCCAAGAAAGTAGCCGTCTAACATAAAGGCGATAGCGCCGAAACTAAAGACCGGCAGCAGCCACAGAACATAGCCGTCGAGCTGACTGAGAACAGTTTGATGATCCGTCAGTAGACCAAAGAGAGATTGGGGGAAGCTAATAAACGCGATCGCAAACCCTACGCCTAACCCCACACTCAGACCCCCACCCACCGTGGCCAAGGTAGACAGCCCTGACCGGTCACCCTGACCGTAAAATTTGCCCGCATAGGTCTCAGCAGCAAAGGCAATGCCATCTAAAAAATAGCTAACTAGCATTAATGCCTGGATGAGTAACGTATTCACCGCCAGGGTTTCGGTCCCCATGATGCCGCTGAGATTGGTAAACACACCGAAGCTCACCAGCAACGCCCAGGTACGCACCATAATGTCGCGATTAAGACGAAACAAATCTCCAAGGGCGCGGCGAGTCCATAGACTCAATCGCTGCTGCCACACCTGTCGCCAGGGAACCGAGCGGACCAACAGCAGCATCCCCGCCAACAGCATGGCGTATTGGCTCAGGGCGGTGGCCAATCCGGCCCCATAGCTATCCCAACCCAGACGCACAATCATCCAATAGTCGAGCCCAATATTGGTTCCATTGGCCACCGCCGCCAGCACCAAGACCCGCTTTCCACGCCCCAAGCCCAAAAACCAGCCCAGCAGCACATAGTTCATCAGCACCGCTGGCGCACCCCAGATCCGCCCCTGGTAAAAAGCCACCCCTGCATCCAACACGTCTGCATCGGCCCGCAAAATAGCAAACCCCACCTGGCGTAGGGGTAGCTGCACCAGCAAAATAGCCAAACCCAGCACCAGGGCCACCATCAGCCCCCGAACACCCACCCGCCACTGCTCGGTTTGATCACCACGACCGGCAGCCTGGGCGATCAGGCCCGTGGTGCCCATGCGTAAAAAGCCAAAGCTCCAATAGATAAAGTTGAAAAGTATCGTCGCCAGGGCCACCCCAGCTAAGTGACGAATATCGGCCAAATGTCCCAGAAATGCAGTATCAATCAGACCGGCCAAGGGGACCATCAGATTGGAAACGATGTTTGCGATCGCAAGCCGCCCAAATTCTCGCAACCAAGCTGGTTTAACCAATCCCCAATACTCCACTCATATCAACAGTAATTGAACTAATAGAAACTCTAGGCCTAACTCTGGGTAACTTTTAGTAAATGCATAAAGATACGGGGAATGAGGAATGAAAACAAACCGATGTGCGCTGATACTTGTGAGTACAGTAGCTTTTTTGGGTAGCGTCGCCGCCCCTAGCTTGGCCCAAGTCGTCGGCACCACCGCAGCCGAGGAGTTTGGTGAGGACGTTATTTTCCTAGAACCTGAAGCCGAGGCCGTCCCCGAAGCTCAACCCGCTTTTGTAGAACCTGTTTTACCCGACACTATCCCCGCAGACGGCCAGGATGAACCCACCGCAGATGAGCCCGCTACGCCACCCGCAGAGGTCACAGAAACACCTCCCCACATTGAGCGATTTAACGCGGGTTTAGCGCAGTACCGTGAGGGCAACGACGAACTCGCCATCGAAGAATTTAACGCGGCCATTGCCATCAATGCCGAGTATGCGCCGGCTTATCTGTTTCGCGGTGCGGCCTTTACCCGATTAGACAACACATCGGCTGCCCTCAACAGCTACAACCAAGCCCTCAGCATTGATCCTAACTACAGTGCCGCCTATTTAAACCGAGGCATTCTTTACTACGATCTCCAAAACAAAGACCGGGCCCTAGAGGATTTTGACCGAGCCATTGCCACCGATCCTGAGTCGGCCACCGCTTACATCTATCGAGGGCTGCTAGATTCCGAGGAGGGCAATTATCAAACAGCGTTGGAATATCTAAACGACGCGGTTCGATTAGATTCTACAAATCCATCGGCCTATTTCCACAGGGGTTTGATCTTCAAAGCCCTAGGCAATCTAGACATGGCCGTTAGCGATTTTACCCAAGCCATCAACCTCAACGAAGAGTATGCAGAAGCTTTTCTCAACCGGGGTGTCGTCAACTATAGGCTGGGTTCCATGGGAGATGCTCTCGCTGATATCAACCGGGCCATCGCCCTTGATGAGAACAACTTAGAAGCCTATTACAACCGTAGTTTTGTGCTCATTGCCCAAGACAGACCCAAGGCAGCATTGGAGTCACTCAACACGGTCTTAACCCTCAACCCTAGCTACGCAGACGCCTATCTACTACGTGGCCAGGTCTATACATCGGTCGGCAACACCCCTGCGGCCATCAGCAACTTTAGCCAGGTATTAGAACTAGCCCCTGAGTCGACAGAAGCCTATTACGGTCGCGGCAAAGCCTACTTGCTCACCAGCGACCAGCAGGCAGCCGTCACGGACTTTACTGCGGCCATCGCCCGCAATCCTGACCATGCTCCATCCTATAAAGGGCGTGGAGATGCCTTTGCCAATCAGGGCAACGCCACCAATGCCCTAGGCGACTATACGACGGCCATTGCCCTCGATGGCGCTTACTGGGATGCCTACGCCAGTCGTGGACGCCTGCATTATGAAACCGGTAGCTATCAGGAGGCCTACGCCGACTTTTCAACCGTGATCGCGGCTAATGTCTTTGATCCCGATGTGTTCTACTATCGCGGCGTCACCAACGCGCTTTTGGGGAATGTCGGAGGCGCTGAAATGGACCTGGAGAAGGCAGGCAGTCTATACCTGACCAATAATGAAGCGGCCCGCTATCGCATTGTGTTAGATGCCTTGAGCAAGCTGTAACCCTCCTAGACTCCTAACATCCCTAAGTTCCAATCGCTCACAACCAGTGTGGCGACCTTCCATGGAAAGTCGCCACACTGGTTGTGTCTGCATCAAAAGTCTTTGAGATTTATCCTAAGAAAAGCATATTGAAATGGGTTGAATGCATGGTTCGGCGGCTGATTAGCGGTTTTATTTGTTTTTGGCTGACCCTGGTGATGGTTACTCCACCGGCCTTAGCCTCGGTACACGTCTATCATGAACGGCCTGGACAAACAACGTTGCGATCGCAACAAAGCCTGCGCGATCGCAACGATCGTTCCTGGCAGGCCATTTTATTCAAACGATATCGTCCCGATGGGCTAGACGGTCTATACCTGCGACTAGTGGGGTTTCCTGGTGTGGTCACGGTTGCGCCCCAAACGCCCTTGAGTATCGAGACAGGCACAGTCCTCCGGTGGCAGGCCACCCCTAAGTTAGACCCGCCCACCCCCGCTCTCCCCAGTAACACTAACCAGTACGACATGGCTGACATCATCGCCAACCTGGAGAAGGCCATTCCCCTGACCCTGGCAGTGCCGCTCCAGGGGAAAGCGCCCAGTGAAATTATTGTGCCGCCCTATGCAGTCCAGGAATGGCGAGAGCTGGCAGCCCAAACGGTCGATGCGGTGGATGAATAGCAAGGCTGCCGGTTGTATGGACAACACCCGCCAATCCATAGCCCGACTAGTCTTCCCCGGCATGATAGGAGCTACGCACCAACGGCCCCGAACGCACCTGGGAAAAGCCCATATCGCGGGCAATTGCCCCCAGGTGGTCAAATTCTTGGGGCGTCCAGTAGCGCTGTACCGGCAGATGAGCCAGGGATGGGCGCATATACTGACCTAGGGTGATGCGATCGCACCCCACAGCCCGCAAATCCTCCATCGTTGCCACTAGCTCATCCTCCGTTTCCCCGTGTCCCAACATCAGACCAGACTTTGTCGGTATACTCGCATCCAGCTCTTTCACATAGCGCAGCACCTCTAAAGATCGGCGATACTTTGCCCCCCGCCGCACCGGGTCTTGCAAACGTTCCACCGTCTCCACATTGTGGTTAAAGCAAGCGGGCTTTGCCGTCACAACCATTTCCAAACGCTGTCGTTGCTGCTCCTCAGGGTGGGGACCGCCCCAAAAGTCAGGTGTGAGCAACTCAATTTGCGTTGCCGGACTCACCGCACGAATTGCCACCATCGTCGCCACAAACCATCCCGCACCCTGATCAGGCAAATCATCCCGAGCCACCGACGTCAGCACTACGTATGCCAACCCCAACAGATTGACCGACTCCGCCACCTTTTGCGGTTCTTCCGGGTCCAGAGGCATGGGCGCATGCCCCTTATCTACCTGGCAAAAGGCACAGGAACGAGTACAGGTGGGGCCCATGAGTAAAAACGAGGCTGTCTTATTGGCGTAGCACTCACCCCGATTGGGACATCGCCCCTCCTCACAGATGGTATGAATCTGGCGCTGTTTAATGATTTTTTGCACCGTTGATAGCTCACTCGCTCGGCCAATTGGCCGTCTCAACCACTCCGGCATCTGCACAATTTCAGGCCTTTCAGCCCCGCCGGAACGTATTTGAGATAAACTTTCCATGACGCAATCAGGTTTTTCTAGGGTGGGCTGGGTATCCTCGGCATTACGCGAGAATAACGCTCGATGGCGTCTTTATAGAAGAGTTCTATAGCCTTTTGATCCTATATGATTCTTAGAAACTAATCAGGGTCAGACTTATCTATAGTTGTCCACTTGGGCAACATCTTTTTATAACGTTGCTGAACTAGGCAATAATCAGCAGCGCTACATTTACTTAAACTGTAGCTATCCATTAGGAGTTAGTCGTGGCAGCAAGTCATAAAATTTTAGTGATTGATGATAGCCGAGTCATCAGAATGCGCGTCCGAGATATGTTGCCCCAAGGTAACTTTGAGGTGGTTGAAGCTACCGATGGTGTCGAAGGTTTAGACGCTATCCGCAACCAAAAGCCCAATCTGATCATGCTTGACTTTTTGCTGCCGCGCATGAGTGGTTGGGAAGTCTTCCAAGCCATCCAAGCATCCCCAGAGCTACAAAAGATCCCCCTAGTGCTCATGTCAGGGCGACGGGAAGAGGTCACCGAAAAAATTCAAGGTCCCTTCGAATATTTTGAATTTATTCAAAAGCCCTTCGAGCAGAAAGAGCTCATTGAAGCCATTAAGGCATCCATGGTCAAAGCCCGTAAGGCTCGTCGTCCCCAAGCTCCTGCTGTCCCTGCCGCTGCCGCAAGCAGCGCTGCCTCAGGTGATGGCGCAGCTGAAATTGCTGCCCTCAAACAGCAAGTAGCCACCTTACAGAAAGAAGTGGCTATGCTCAAAAATCAAACCGCCAAAATTTTAGCCTTCATCAAGCAAAAGCTTCGATAAAAGGCCATCAGCTCGTAAGGTGGGCAATGCCCACCGAGCCCACCAATACACTATATGAATTGCTTATTAATAGGGCCTTACCCCAGAGCCTGACGACCTTCCAAAGCTCTTGCTAGGGTCACTTCGTCAGCGTATTCTAAATCCCCACCCATGGGCAGGCCAAAGGCAATGCGCGTCACCTTAGTAAACGGTTTTACCAGCTGCCCCACATAGAGCGTGGTGGTATCTCCCTCAATGCTAGGGCTAATGGCCAAAATCACTTCGGCAATATCGTCTTTATTAACCCGATGCACTAACTGACCAATGTTGAGCTGCTCCGGGCCAATACCATCCATCGGTGAGATCAAACCACCCAGCACATGGTACTTCCCCTTAAATTCTCGGGTACGTTCAATAGCAATGACATCGCGAGAATCAGACACAACGCAGATTGTTTGGTTATCCCGACGAGTCGAACGGCAGATATCACACACCGGGTCGGCTGATAGGTGAAAACAAATGGAGCACTGACCGACTTGCTGTTTAGCATCGACTAGGGCCTGCGCCAGCGCGCGCACCTCAGTTTCAGGCCGTTTGAGCACATGCAATGCCAAACGCTGGGCAGTTTTAGGCCCTACCCCTGGCAATCGCTGAAATTCCTCGATTAATTTGGCTAACGGACGAGTAAAGATAGGCCTAACTCCTTCTTAGTTCTCTAGCGTTACTGAATTCTGGGCAGTTATAAATCTACGCACCACTCAAAAATCGGGCGTGGCTGAGCCTCGGGATGATTTTACCTACAAGACACTGTCGAACAGCATATCTAACTGATCGGCTTATCCTCTAAATCAGCAACGGCAAAAATCGGGACTGCGACCGACAGATTTAACCCACAAGCCAGCCATCACTATTCTTCTTCAGTTGTATCAGCAACTTCTTCACTTTTACCCCGAACCGGGGGCAATTTTTCCACCAGGCCCATGGTAAAAGCCACATCAGGCAAATCCCCAGTAATATACTTTCCCGGCTCAAAAACACGACCTGGAGTAAAGCAGATTTGACGCAGCTCTACCATTTCAGTAGCTTCAAACATTGCCCGCGATAATCGACGCTCTAGGGCCATAGGTCTTCCTCATTATTCGTCAATCTGCCAAAGCTCTTGGGTGTAATCTTCATCGAGCACCTTTTTAGGCCGCACAATTACAATCACCCGCCCCAGTAATGGCACATCGGGCTCAGCATCAAACCAACGCATCATCAGCTGACCGTCGTCACCAGCAACCACAAAGTAGCTGCTATCATCCCATGACTGCTGCTGCCGGTCTACAAGCACCAACACTATCTCAGAGATAGAACTGTCAGTCTGACTAGGTAGCATATTAAACGGCACCAGCAGAGCAATGGGATCCTGAGCAGTAAGCACAACCTGCCAACCAGGTAAGGGCACCCAAGCCTGTTGAACAGATGACGAACGTACAATCCCAAACAGAGGGTCCGGCTCGGCTGGCGAGGCTGCTTGCAACTCGTCAACTGACAGGGGCCACTGACCCAGCATCTGCACAACGCAGGGAACATCCGTATCGGTCTCAAGGCGAAACAAGGGCAATCGAGGGGCAGGCTTAGCCTTCACCACTGCAAAGTCCGTTAGCAGTTTCTCGATGGCCGTACGGGCCCCCATACTGTGGGCAAAGCGCAATCCTTGAGCAATTAGACGAGAACGAGACTGTAGATCGGATGTCTGACGAGCCAAACTCCAATAGGAAAATGCAACTGCATCCCCTGGGTGGTCGGTAAACCCCTTGGGCGGCTCACTGCGATATGCAAATTCTTTTAACGCTTTGGCAATGTCGCGCACCTGCTCAGAGTCTAGCCCCTGCTCATAGATAAACTGCACGGCCTTTGCCCGATCTTCCTTAGCCAAGATGCGCAGCTCATAGAGGGAGTCACTTCCTCGAAGGGTAAAGTGTTCCAACGCTTGCTCCGATACCGAGCTCCCGGTGATTGATTGATAAACCTGACCTGCCACCACAATCTGGTTTTGCTGAATTGGCTCAAACCCAGTCTCTTCAAAAATTGCTTGGGGCGTCATGCCTGCTTTCTGCAGCGTTTGGCAGGCCGTTGCCCAGTCAATCCAAGTTCCTTGTTTACGACGTAATTGCAGAAGCAGAGCCTCTGTATCTGTCGGGGGTGAATTGTGAGCAGGGGTGGTCATTGTTTGTGGTGGTCAGGTGAAAAGTGTCCTCCGACTGTATCGCGGATAGCTGGTGAGAAGGCAAGAGTCACCGATTTTTTTTACGCTAGCGTACGATTCAGCATTCGTTAGACACATTAGCCCCAATCTGACCCAATCTGA
>ERZ1740072.728-NODE-728-length-13016-cov-5.501736_pt1 | contig 13016 bp, 13 predicted proteins | sample MGYA00581733_ERZ1740072 | MGnify/ENA primary metagenome ERZ1740072 (study PRJEB43018, sample SAMN04849741) | marine metagenome | isolation source: floating plastic debris | place: Pacific Ocean | collected 2008-08-30 | study: EMG produced TPA metagenomics assembly...
TTCTTGATTCTGGCAATTTGGCCGTCTAAGGCTCCTTTCCTTAAGGCAAACTCTGTTGCATTGGCAGCGCTGAGCAGATGCTGCTTTCCGTTTTTGTCCAGCGCTGCGATGTTTTCTGAGAGGGTATTGATTTCTGCTCGCAGCGCCTTTGCGTCTGGCTGGGGAGTGCTTGCTACCCCTTCTTGTTGCTGCTTTTGGAGCTCTTCGGCCGTGAGCTTCTCATCGCCACCAGGCTCCTGCATACCCCCTAAGAGGCGCCCTGAAAATGGCGCTGAGCCGTCACTCCTAGGAGCTGGGGCTTCTATAATTTGAGCATCTTGGGACGGCCTATTTTTTGGGGATTTGGCCCTTAGGCTAAAGTCATTGCCACCACAGGCGTGGAGGCATAGGAGTGCGCACAAAATCGGGAGGGGGCGGATGGTTTTGCACATTTTGATGGGGAGGTTGCGTGATGATCATAGGCTGCCAGGCATTAGAAAATGCAACAGCGGATCCAACATGCTAAAAGCGCTTTACAAAACCAAAAAATGGGGGAGAAATTGCAGGTGTAGACACAGCAGATCCCTGGCTGGACCAAGGCCTGCCTGGAAATAGGACTGTCTAAAATGCTAAATCTAATGCTAAATTCAGGTCTTTAGCGCCGATATAGCACATAGCTTTCGAATAGCACCTGAAGTTTATAAAGAATCCCAACCTCTCCTGTTGTTTATTTACTTGTGCATCAGGATGCCTAGGCTACTACATTTTCATTATGTTTAGACATATTTTTATAAAGAACCCTGAATAACTGTCTAAAATGCAACGTTACAAGAAGCTCCAAGAATTAACTCAGAGTCTTGGTCCGGAGATTGAGAACTTTTATGAGAAAAAGAACAAGACCGCTGGAACTCGAGCAAGAGTCCTGCGTCAAGAGATCAAATTAGCCGTACAAGCGATACGTCAAGAGATTCAGGAGACCAAACACAAGTTTGTGGCAAAAGGCAAAAAATGAATTCTGCTTAGCAAAGTCTTTTTTTATTCAGGTCATCCTCTATGGATGCCAGCGATCCTGCTAGCATGGCACCTCAGAAAACAGCGGCTTGTGTGATCGCTAGCTACATTGCAGCGACTGCCTTCGGCGTCTTTCCAATGTATTTCTTAAATAATGCTGGCTTGTTCAGGGTTACCCTACACAGCATTGGAAAGTTCATATTCACTCCTGAAGTATGGTTAGTCTTCACCTGTGGTTTTCTAATCTCTCTTTGGATAATCGGTCATAAGCAGCTTAACAGTATGCTGCAGTATAGCGCCGCCAGAAAGACATTTGCTTCTGGCCTATGGCTATTAACTTACTTGATAGCTATTCTGGCACTGCTAAGAGGCTGCCTTTATCCGAGGGTTGCACTGTCATTGATAGCTTTCATCATTTGTTTCCCGTTTGCTTTTCCTGACACAAAAATTCAAAATCCTACTGGAACGAGACGCAGTGGGCTGGTACTTAGAGGACAGGGTGGCCAAATCTTGCCCATCAATTTTCCTGAGCTTGGTATCTTCATAGCAGGGTCGCCTGGATGTGGTAAAACTAAATATGTTGTAGAGCCTTTGCTCTTCCAAATGATTGCTAAAGGCTATTCTGGAATCCTATATGACTACGACTTTTCTGTTAACGCTTCAGAGAAAAACTATTCGCTCAGTCAGCTGGCTTACAACTGCTGCCAGCATTACACTAATGACAAGACAAAGTTTGTAAGTATCAATTTTCAAGATCTGACTATTTCTTCGCGTATTAACCCGATTGCGCCAGTAAAAATTCAAGACAGAAAGAAATTAAGCAATACTTTGCATACGTTTCTGATCAATATGAGCTCGAGTATATCTTATCGAGAAGACTTCTGGTACAAAAACACTTACGCACTCCTAAAGAGCCTAGTAGTATTTTTAGCCAATAATTATCCCCAGTATTGTACACTGCCACATGTTGTCATGCTTGGTTTACAAGATCAAGACAGCATTTTTAAAGCACTGCAAACAGATAAAGAAGCAACTCTTTATGCTAGTCCTATCTTCGATGCTATGCAAAACTCTGGGGAGCAGCTGGCAGGTGTTATGGCGAACTTCAAAGTGGCTTTAGAGCGCCTTGTAGATCACAACCTATTTTGGGTACTGAGTGGTGATCAGGTGCCACAAGCAGTTAACGATGCTCAGCATCCTTCAGTAGTTTGTTTAGGTAATACACCAACGCAAAAAGAGTTGCTTTCGCCTATTTTGTCAATGATTATAGCGAGCCTGGGTGCTGATATGTATAGCCATGATAGGGCCAAGAGCTTTTTGATGATTGACGAACTCCCCACGCTTTTACTGCCTAATCTAAATGAAGTTCCAGCGACTGCTAGAAAGTATGGCATTGCAACTATTGTTGCGTTACAGAATCTATCACAATTAGAAAGGCGTTACGGTAAAGTAGGCGCTGAGGAGCTGCAGGAAACGTTTTCTAACCACCTGATAGGTAGAAGCCAACTGCGTTTAGCAAAAAATCTGAGCGATATGTTTGGGAAGTCACAGACGCAAGTAGCCTCAAGAACAAGCCATGGCGAGAAGCAGGTTAGTGAAACTACGCATCAGGCTGATAAAGTGATAATAGCTCCTCAGGAAGTAATGGAACTAGGCACAGGTGAGTTTGTGGGGAAACTAGCAGGAGGACTCAGTAAGGGATTTTTCAGAATGAAACTGAAGCCTATCGGGGCCTATAGTAACAAGCTACGCTACGGCAGCTTATCCAAACTACCTGTAAAAACCCAAGAGGTGGATGCAGCAGCTAACTTTTCAGCAATACAACAAGACGTGGCAACAATAGTCAGTGTACACTAATACATACAATATTATTGCATATTAAATATTATTTTGTTATCGATACATATATAAAAACATAGTTAATCTTAACACATTGTACTCTTAAGCTGTTTAGAATGATCATATTACTATAATAATAGACATACAATATTACTAAACACAAATACCACATCTTACATACAAAACGCCTTGTTATTTTAATATTACTATACATAAAACACACATAATAGTATTATAGAGCCAGTATGCTAATTAACAAATGTTATACATAATATTATTGTTTGTATTATGTTCTAGTATTACCAGTTTTATAGTTAACAACTATTTATTAAGCATATAAAACACTGTTGGTGCAACGTATTATTGATGTTTAAATACATATATACATCTTTACATCTATTGATTACTAATCATATAGTATTATCGTTATATTTGCACATACTGTATTATAAACGCATATGATCATATCTATCAGCAATCAAAAGGGGGGCGTAGGTAAAACTACGACAGCGCTTAATGTAGCGGCTTGCCTGGCACAGAGGGGAAAGCAGGTATTGCTCATAGACTTAGATCCTCAGGGGAACCTTAGCAGAGCCTGGGGGTTAGAAGAGACAGCGGCAAATGTTTACAGCGTTGTTTTAGGAGACGTTTCCATTACAGAGGCTATCATTCCTTTGTCTAGCCAGCTACTTCCTCCTCCCAAAGGTGTACTGTCCATTATTCCAGGGAGTAGCAGCTTTTCCCGCTACGAGAAAGTGCGTGCTGGCGAGATTAACGCGCAGTTTGATCTAAAGAATGCCTTAAAGCCCATAGAGAAAGACTATGATTATATTATTCTGGACTGTCCTCCTGCGCTGGGACTCATTACTATCAATGCGTTGACCTGCTCTGAGTACGTGCTGGTTCCTTTAGAGGCACAGCTCTTTGCTATGGAAGGCCTAGAAGGTATCTGCAACACGATCAAACAAATACAGGAGTTTAGCAACACTCGCCTTGCTCTTGGCGGCATTTTTTTTGTGAGGCATGATAAAAGAAAAGTTCTCAACAGAGCTGTAAGAGAATTTATAGAGCAGCATTATGCTGGCTTTCTTTTGGAGACTGCTATCCGAGAAAACGTAGCTCTGCGCGAGGCTCCCCATGAGAGCACTGATATTTTTTCTTATGCACCGAGTAGCAACGGCGCCGAGGACTATCGAAAACTTACCCAAGAAATAATTAGTAGATTATGCAAAAGCGTAAACAAATAGCTATTCAGAAAAAAGAGTCTCAGCGAAGCTATTTCGAAGACTTACAGCCACAACCCGAAAAGCCTGTCAAAGAGGCACAAGTGAGGAAATCTATATTAGTTCCGCTAGATCTAGAACAAAAAATCAAGGACTATATTTATCAGAAAAGAACACAAGGAGATATTTATTATACACAAACTCATCTTTTTAAAGAAGCCTTGTACGTTTTTTTAGATACCCCCAACAGCTAGTAGTATGAAGTACCTTACCGGTCGTAGGCTGCTACTCATCCTAGGGAGCACGACCGTTGCTCTGACCGCAGCTATGATGCTATTTTTTGATTTCCCGCCTGGGGAAGAAGCCTCAATTTTTGGCCATTTGTCCCTTAAAAAATCAGGAGGTATCGCTACGCAAGTTTCACAAACTAACTACCATGCTATAAGGCACAAGGGTAAACAGCAAAGAGGCGAAATGCTTCGTTACAAAGCACGTAAAAAGAAAGAAAATCCATTTTTTTCTTTCTATAAAGAAAAACAAACAGAGTCTCCAAGGAAACGTTCTGTTAAAATTTCCAAGAAGAAATCTAAAAAACAAGAAGGGTTTTTTACGAGTTACAACTCAGATACAAAGCCAACAAAGTCGTTTTATGAAGCTATCTTCATCAAGTCCCAAAACGTCCAAGACGGCAAGCCATTGAGTATATTGCTCCAAGAGGCTATCCCGTCGCTTCATCTAGATTCCGGGACCGTTTTGAAAGGGATTCCTTATCTAGAAGGTAGTAGGATAGGGATTAAAATAACAGCAGCGGTTTGTGGCGAGAAAGTACATAAAGTAGCACTAGTGTGTTACGATAAAGAGGATTGTGTAGAAGGGCTATACCACGACGCATTAGCCGCTAGATTATCACACGATATTAAAGAGACTTTGCTAGAGGAGTTGTGGGATCTGGATGAAGACGAGCTGTCAGGCAGAGCTGGGAAGCTGGCTCAGAGAGGGAGCAGGGTGGTTAGAAGGCTCTCTTCGCTTTCCAGTAACAACGTAAAGATTACGATCCCCCAAGGTAAAGTGCTTTTTGTAGCACTATCCAAAAAGACGCAGTAATAGCTATTTAGAAACGTTGTTTTAAATACTTTCAAAAATGACTCCAGAAAGATTCCTACAGAAGCTTATTCATGTGATTGATACGATCAAAGCCCCAATCATCATTATGATTTGTATCATTGCTATCATACAAGTGGTGGCTTCTACGTTTATAGGTGGACAAGACAAACGGGCAATTTTTTCTACTGTAGCCACGCTCATGATCATAGCGGCAATCTTGTTCTACGTTGATAAATTCATTTTATGGCTTGCTGCTTTCGTTCGGTGACGTATGACTCAATTTTTGCTGAGAAATAGTCTTAAAGAGACTTTTAAGGTAGTAGCTATGCAGCTATCGTCTTGCAATTAAAATAGGGTGCATCATGGCTAGACATAATAAGCTCCTCAGTGCCAAAATTTTAGATCATCATGGTAAAATAGGCCCTTTCTTTTTTCAAGAGTTTCTTTTCGTGTTTTTGGGCTGTGCTTGTCTCTTCTTTACTGTTTTGCTGCTTTCTGTCTTTATTGCCGTAAGCGGCATATTGCTTTTGCTTATTCCAGGCCTCTTCCTTGCTGCTGTCGGCCTATTACGTTTACTGATAGGCAAAAGAATTAACTCGCCTTGGTACCTGCACAAATGGGTATCCTATCGTTTCTTGCGGCCTAAACACATTATTGCCAATCAATTCTTACAGAGGAAGGAATGACTATGCAACAACTTAATGCAACAGTTTTATGGCGCAGCAACCCCAGCAACAAAATATTTTACCGGAAGGGCTGTTGTATACGCGTAGCAAGCAGCTCAGATGTGGGCTACTGAGCGACTGTATCAGCATAGCTGCCTTTGAGGAAGGCTTTGTCATTAACAAAGATGGGAGTCTGTCTTTGGGTTTTGCTATGGCATTACCTGAAGAAGATAGCGTGAGCGAAGATGGCTTGACGCACCTTGTCGAGGAATTTCATGCTGCACTTCAACGGCTACCAGTAGGCACTGTTGTGCAGAAGCTTGACATTTACTGGGAAGATCGTTTTGTAGCCACTGTGCAGAGTAATGCCCCCTTCTTTCACCGTAAAACGATCGCTCATCACGATGGACATTCCTTGTTAAGGCACCGTTGTGTACTCTATATTCGCTTTTTTGGCCAGCCCATGACGCCCATGAGCCTATTCAGTGCTTTGGGTAATCAGCTTTTTACCACTCCTTTTGCAGAGTTAGCCACCAAGCGTAAAGAAGCGCACAGTGCCTGTCGAGAATTTACAGCAGCTCTTCCCAGCAATATATCCCTTAGAAGGCTTACTGACGAAGAGAACGAAGCACTGCTTTATCAGTACACGAGTCTCATCTTTCACCGTACGCCATGTGGCTTTGAGCGTTCTATAGTCAGCTTACCAGATGGCATTGCCATGGGCGCTTATCTTAAAAGCGTAGCGATGACAGGGCAGTCAGAGGAAGTTTTCTATGCAGGCAGGAATAATTTTGGTACTGCAGGTGTCACGAGTCCTTTTACGTGGCGATTGAGTCATTTTGCGGCCTTTCCACATATTACTTGCCAGTGTATCGAGCTCATCGATGATAAGCGCTTCAGACGGGCGAAGAGCCTAGAGCTAGAGTATAGTGCACAGCTCAAAATACAACCTAGGAGCAAGGAGCTGGCAGAATACAGGCAAGAGCGACTGGTGGCTTTAGAAAAGGTACTCGACGAGAAAGACGCACGCCTCGCTAAGCTCAGTCTTAGTGTGCTGGTCTGGCACGCTGAAAGAGAAACTTTACAGATACGTACAGACGCTATCAAAAGTTCTTTTGGTAAGCTAGGTATCGAAGCGGCAGAAGAAGCCGAAGACACAGATAACACTTTCCTAACGCAAGTACCTGGTGGAACGGGCTTTTTGGAAGGCACTTACATGCCGCTAGAGACTGCAGTAGCCCATCTTAATTTCTTCACGCCTAGACAAGGCGATACAGAAGGCATTCTGCTACAAGACAGGCATGGTACTCCTATACGATACGATCCATTTAAATATAGCCTTGACAATCAGCATGCCTTTGTTTTTGGCCCTTCTGGCTCAGGAAAATCTTTTTTTAATGGGAAACTGATTAAAGACCGGTATTACGCAGGGCATACCGTAGTTGTCATTGACAGTGGCGGTACATATCGTCTTTTGTTTGCAGCACTGGAAGGAAAATACATCGAATACAATCCTGAGCAGCCACTACGTCTCAACCCATTCCTAGTCAAAACGAAAGTGGGTGGACGCTACAAACCCGATACAGATAAAGTTGCATTCTTGGTAAACTTTTTAGCCAAAATGTGGAAAGGAGATCTATCAAAGAATCCTTTGAGCGAGGTCGAATATTCGCTTTTATCGAAGTTTTTGACTTCTTATTACAGTTCGCTAGATGCTGAGACTATACCCAATTTGATAGGATTTGTTACATGGCTTAAATTATATCTTCACAAAGAAGATATTGCCCTGAACCTCTTCAATGCTCCTAATTTTTTTATCGTCCTAGAGCCGTTCACAACGGGTATCTACAAAGATCATTTCAATGCTTTTGAAGTAGAACATCTAGAAGACAGTCAACTGTTATGTTTTGAGTTAGAGGCTGTTAAAAACGATCGGAAATTATATCCGCTCGTGGTACAAGTACTTTTTGACTACGTACTACAGCTCGTAGCTACGCAACCAACGCAGAAGAAATTCATCGACATAGAGGAAGGTTGGACGATGCTAGATGATACTTCAGAGAGTTATATTGAGGCTTTTTTTCGCAAAGGCAGAAAGACCAACACCTCTATCCGTATTATCACCCAAAACGTATCGGAGATTCGTGATTCTAAGATAGCCGGTGCCATGAAGAACAATGCGTCAACCTTTATTCTACTTTACAATGACAAATCCTCCGTACGAGAAGAGATAGCATCGTTTTTGGGTATGAATGCTTTTGATATGGAAAAGTATGCTTCTTTAAGAAGGCACGACAATTATTTAACCGGCTACAGAGAAGTGTTTATTAAAGAAATGGATCGCTCAGCCGTATGGCGCGTAGGTATATCTCTCTTCGAGCATGGATTGCTTACTTCTAGGCCTGACGAACGCAATGCTATTAGTACACTTATCCGCAAAGAAGGGAGTATACAGAGCGCCGTCACGACTTGGGTTAACAATATTATTGCGCAAGAAGCACACAAGTATGGCTACCGACCTTGATCTGATCCTCCCCACTTGCCCTCCAATCCCTCATTCTATGTGGATTGCAGCTTCTGCGATGCTTGACGAGGTTATCCCCAAGTGCTGGAAGCTTTTAGGCGCTTTTGTGACTATAAAAATACTCTGGAATGTACTTTCTGACATTGATAATGGTCGTCTTTCATTGCATATACACATTAAAACGCTACTGCATACCTTATGCATCGCTGTCTTTCTAGTATACTATAAGCGTTTTTTGATGGTGTTCGATTATTTCATAGACAGCATCTCTATTCATGATGCAGGCATTGACATTGCAGCACGCAAGCTAGCGCATATGCAATCAGGACCTTATCAACCTTCTAGAAGTATTTTTAATGGGATTTTAGTGATCGTTAGGTTGATCAAGTCTGTATTTGCTTCTATCATTCCTATCCTGAGTGTACTGAGCCACAGCGGTGCTATCACGTTTATGCGTTACGTACGGGTTGTTTCTATGATCATCCTCATGCAGTTTGGCCCCTTTGCTATCTTATTTTCTTTGTTGCCAGGTCCTTTTAAACAGAGTTTCCTTACATGGACACGAAGTTATGTCAATGTTTCATGCTGGGCCATCACGCTGAATATCCTTTGGGTTTTCGTCAAAGTGTTTGGTACGGCATCGGTTTTAAGAACAAGTGGTAAAGTGATCAGTATTACTGAGAGTATTGCTGTAGAATCTGTTGCTCACACTCTACTTTCTATTGTGCTTTTTGTGGCCATATTCATGACTCCTGCTTGGACCTCTCGTTTTGTCAGTAGTACTACACTACCTAGCCTAGCAGCAGGCTTAGGACTAGTAGCTGGGAAAGCAGCAAGGGGTGCTGTAGCTGCTCGTCGGCAGTACACGCAGTTGCAAAGGCAGAAAAATGACAACAACAGTTAGAATAAGCTATGCGTACCCATACCAATATAGATAGCATCGCATAGCGATTAATTGTCAGTATCATCTGCTTTGCCTTTTTTTCTCACGCGGCGTATTCCGAGCGTATTGAGGAACGTTTGGGCATTAATACAGAATCAGCCCCTACCACAAATCAAAGTGCAAAATCGTGGCTTAGAAAAGGGCTAAAATTTATTCCAGGTGGGGACATGCTAGGTGATGTCCTGGGCTTGGGTGGCGATCTAGAGGATAAAGTAGATCGTATTGAGCAAACGCAAAAAACAGCTTTGGACCATATCAGAGACATTGCCAATAAAGCAATGAAGACCAAAAGTAAGGTAGAAGAGATGTATTATTTCAAAAAACGCTCACAATACAGAGCCGAGGATTTATCCCAACGTTTAAAAAGAAGTAAAGCCCGTAATTTTCTAGGAGCTATGCTAGAAGAGTACTTGGGCTTTCCCATTAACCCAGCCGCATACGTTCCTGATATGGCATCTACACGCAAGCTCAAAGATAACTTAGAGGTGGATCTTTCGCTCGAACGCGGGATACTGTGGGATGGTAATTATATGCTCCAGGACACGCGTGCAGCACTCGTAGAACTTGGTCTTGAAGGCAAACCACGTGATAAGTTTGAAAAAGAATATCAACAGGCTGCTGCCTATGAACAGCAAGTAGCAAAAGCACTTCGAGCAAAAAAGAGAAGTACAATAAGGCTTTACAAAGCAGAAGTCGATCGGCTTGAGAAAGAGGTCCAAGTTTTAGAGAAGTCCAAAACTAAAAAAGGCTTGACGGTCAGTGATGTGATGCAGATAGAACAAACTATAGAGCTGAAACGGGATGTTATGAGGAGGCTGAAAAAGTTACGTTGGGCCTCGAAGAAACTATTTCGCTTACCGATGCTCAGCGAGACAAACTGATACGTTATAAAATAGATGCTGATACGAAAGGGCTGGAATCGTATTTAGCGGAGGAGAGAAAGAAGACACATGCTGAGTATGGACATTTATGGCGTTTGTGGTAATCTTTAGCAGTGCGTTAAGGCATTCCGGTGCTTAGCGTGAGATATTTTTCTTTTCGGGGGGAGCGGGCAGTGGTCTAAGAAGGCGATGAGATGAGGATAAAAATTCAAGTTCCTTAAATCGAATAAAAAAGACCAATATTTGAGTTTGTAAGGGGCAACTTCTTAACTTTAGGAATAACTGATGAAATTTTATCTCGACACTTCAATCTTTGGTGGCTATTGGGATGAAGAATTTAAAGAAGATACGAAAGCTTTCTTCGACTATGTTCTAAAAAGTAATGCAGACCTAATCTACTCAGATATAACAGAAGAAGAGCTAAAGGGTGCTCCTCAAAGAGTTAAAGAGCTAGAAAAAGAACTAGCGACCGAAGGGATATTCATGGAACTCATCAAAGTAAACGAAGAGGCAGAAACGTTAGCTAATAAATATATTGAAGAAGGAGCATTAACTAAGAAAAGCGAAGATGATGCCAGACATATAGCTCTAGCAAGTGTATATGGAGGGATAAAAGCAGTAGTTAGCTGGAACTTTAAGCATATGGTTAACTTCATACGTATACAGCAATACAACTCTATCAATCTAAAATTAGGATATCGAACTATAGACATAAGAAGTCCAAAAGAAATATTGCCATGAAATTGAGTGAAAGAATAGATAAAAAATTTGGCACATCGGAAGCTATCCCAGGCTTCAAAGTCATGGAATGGCTAAGAGGTGTTAGGGATGAAAACTATAGACTCTCTATAGAAAACCCTGAGAAGCGCAAAAGACAAAAAGAAGAAGCGAGAAAAAGTTTAGAAGAGAAGGCTAGAAGGAGAGGCAAAACAGTTGTAAAGGTCTAAAGACATAATCTTCATGCTAGGCACGAAGACCACAAAACCAAAGTATACGCGCTGTATGTAAGGATTTGAGCACCACACCAACACCGCACAAGTGGAGGGCTATGATCATTCTACAGGCCCGTAAAGCTACGGCCAGCTTAGCTGGCCGTGATGTAATAATGTGATTCAATTACACGTGAACTGTGCTCATAAATTCATGAAAGGTCAACTCCCTGAAAAAACACCGATCTCTAAACGTAGAGAGCTGGAGCATATCCAAGACATCATAATTAAAGGTCTGGATACTAAGAAGAGTATGTTTCATCTGGAGATGATCATTCTATTTGGTAGCTATGCACGTGGAGAATGGGTGGAAGAGAGGTGTGTCAAAAATGGAGTCGTCGACGAATACCAAAGTGATCTGGACATACTGATCGTAACACGTGAAGAAATGAGAGAGCAGGAGTGGGTAGATCTACAAATAATGGATTACATAGACAAAGATCCAGACATCAAAACAGAAGTAAACATTATTCACCACGACATCGACTTTCTGAACAGAAGGATCGAAAAAAACTACTATTTTTTTACAGACATCGCCAAGGAGGGAATAATCCTCTACGATAGTGGTCTATACAAACTAGCTACACCAGGGCCCATAGATGCTGAAACAATGGTTGCAAAGGCGCAGGAGGAGCTGGCTTATTGGGTCGAGAGAGGCGACTTTTCTGTAGAAAATTTCAGGTTCTGTTTAGATAAAAAAGAGTACAAAGAGGCTGCATTCAATCTTCATCAGGCTGCAGAACGTTATTACTCGGCTATACTGCTTGTATACACCGACTACCGCCCTAGAGGGCACAACATCCTATGGTTCAACAAGCAGGTCATTGGGATGAACTCAGGTTTTAGGGAGGCGTTTCCCATGAATAATAGAGAAGAGAGGAAGCGTTTTCATCTTTTAAAACGCGCCTACATTGAATCAAGATATAAAAAAAACTACACTATCACGGTTGAGGAGCTTACTTAGTTGATCCTTAAGAACACCTGTAAAGGAGTTTTGAGATGAATATAGGCTAGAAATAGGTGTTAGCGTTTGCGGATTTTTTGCAGGGAATGGGTAAATTTAAGGTAAAACCTTGCAAATTTTTCCGCTAAATTCCTTTCCATCTCATGTTAGGCAAAGAGAAAAATCCTGGCCAGCTAGAACTCTTCAGAGCGTCCCTTTCAGAAATTATCAATCCAAAGCATGTGTTGGTAACTTTAGCCCGTTTGATTCCCTGGCCATTACTCGAGGCGCGCTTCTCTGCGCTTTACTCCAAGACGGGGGCTCCCAGTCATCCTGTCAGATTGATGTGTGGTCTGCTGCTGCTCCAACGCATCTACAACCTCAGTGATGAGCGGATGACAGCTTTATGGCAAGAGAACCCCTACTTTCAATACTTCTGCGGTAAGACCAACTTTGAGTGGCAACAGCCCTGTGCTGCTAGTGACCTAGTTCATTTTAGGCAAAGGCTTGGCCAACAAGGCATTGAGCTACTCTTCTCGCTGTCCATTCAACTCCATCAAGACAAAGTCAAGAAGGCCAGAGAGGTCTTGGTAGACACGACGGTCCAGCAAAAGAATATCACCTATCCTACTGACGAGAAGCTTTACAAAAAAGTGATAGCGCGTTGTAATCAGATTGCGCGTCAGGTAGGGGTACCACTCCGGCAGAGCTACCGTTTTGTGGTCAAAAAGCTGAGCTATGCCAAGCGCTATGCTGCTAAAGCAGTCCGCTTCATGGAGGCTAAACGGGTTGTTAAAAAGCTGCGCACGCTGGCTGGGCGCCAGTTGCGAGACTTGACGCGGCAGCTATCTGCGCAAGGCAGTGGTGTTTTTGAGCACTTCTCAGAGCAGTTGACCCTCATGAGACGAGTGGTTG
>ERZ1740072.729-NODE-729-length-12987-cov-5.965203_pt1 | contig 12987 bp, 13 predicted proteins | sample MGYA00581733_ERZ1740072 | MGnify/ENA primary metagenome ERZ1740072 (study PRJEB43018, sample SAMN04849741) | marine metagenome | isolation source: floating plastic debris | place: Pacific Ocean | collected 2008-08-30 | study: EMG produced TPA metagenomics assembly...
GTCACGTTCGTTGCGCGCGATCACTTCCGCCCCTCCGACCTGCCCACTGTGATGCGCAAGGCCTACGATCTTTACCGGAACTAAGGCGTGGCGCTGCGTCACGCTTGGCAGGTGAACGACGCAGGCCGTATAAACGCGATGCGCGCAAAGAAGGAACTTCCATGACCCTGCCTCCTCAAACAGTGGCCAGATTGGCAACGGCCTTGCCATTTGCGATGTCGTTTCTGCTGATCCCACTGGCCTATCTGGGTGCGGTCCACGGTGGCTGGCTGATCCTGCTTTTGCCGGTGGCAACTTGGTATCTGTTTTCTGTCCTTGATCTGGCTGTCGGGCTGAACACTGACAACGCCGATCTGGAGACATCCGAGGCGGACATGTTCTGGTACCGCGCCATCACCCTTGTCTGGGCTCCGGCGCAATTCGTAATGCTGTTTTCGCTGATCGCCTATGTAGCCCCCGCCACGCACCTGACCGGGCTCGAAAAGTTCGGTGTTTTCTTCGGGGTTGGCGTGATCACCGGCACGGTCGGGATTAACTATAGCCATGAGCTGATGCATCAAAAAAACAAGGTTGAGCGCTGGATGGCCGATATCCTGCTCGCCATGGTGCTTTATTCCCATTTCCGGTCTGAACACCTGCTGGTACATCACCGCTATGTTGGCACGCCGCGCGATCCGGTGACGGCGCGGATGAACGAAAGCTTTTACCGCTTTTATCCGCGTGTTTTGCACCAGTGTTTCTGGTCAGCGTGGGGAGCGGAAAAAGCAATGCTGGCGCGAAAGAACTTGCCCGCGACAGACTTGTCCAACCCGTTCTGGAAATACGGCGCCTTGCAACTGGCCTTCGTGCTGCTGGCCTTTGTGCTTGGCGGCTGGGTCGGTGTTGTCCTTTTCGCTGTGCAGGCGGGCGTGGCCATCTGGCAGTTGGAACTGGTGAACTACATCGAGCATTATGGGCTGACGCGCAAACATCTGGGCGACGGGAAATACGAACACACCCAGCCGCGCCATTCATGGAACGCGGCTCACAAAGCGTCGAACTGGCTTCTGATCAACCTCCAGCGCCATTCCGATCACCACTACAAACCCGACCGCCGGTTTCCCGTGCTGCAAAACTATACTGAGGCAGAGGCCCCACAACTTCCCTATGGTTATCCGGTGATGACCATCACAGCGATGATGCCCCATATTTGGCGGCGGGTTATGAACCCGCGCGTGCGCAAATGGCGCGGCATGTACTATCCGGAAATTACCGACTGGAAGGCCTATAACAAGGCGGCCAACCCGCTGCCGCGCTAGCTTCTATTCCTGCAGTGTCCTCAGATACGCCACCAGATCGACCACCGGCGAACTTGTCATGATCGGCTGGCCGGTTTCGGCCTTCAGCGGCACGCTGTCGATGTCAAAGAACGACCCATATACGGGCATCATTGACCCGTGGCTGACCAGCGGATCGCGCCCATCAATACGCATCACGACTCGAGCGACCGGGAACACGCCTCCGTTGGCGGCTGTCAGCTGGCTGAGATCCGTGGGCTGGACCAGAAGGGCGGGAGCCATCGGGCCATCACCATAGGCATCCAGCCCGTGACACACCGCGCAATGGGTCTCAAAAATCTGCTGGCCGTTTTCTGCATCTTCGGCAAGAGCCGTACCTGCCACCGCAGAAATTGCCGCCAAACATGTGATCAAGAGTTTCATAGATCGCCTCCTCAACTGATTGATGTAGACAGTGTACGCCGCCTGAATCAGCGCCGCCCTGATCCGTATCAAATCAGCAAAAGAAAATGACGCGGTCGCGTCAGGCGACCAGTTGGTCCGCAAGGCGGATTGCGAGTGCCTGTATGGTCATGGCCGGTGCCTCGCCTCCTCCGGTACTGGGAAAGACACTGGCATCTGCAATATAGAGGTTTTCGATGTCATGAGAGCGCCCGAAACCATCCACTACGGATGTCGCCGGATCGCTGCCCATGCGGCAGGTGCCAAAAGCGTGGGTGGCGGTAAAACTGTCCCAGGAGCCGAATTCCTCGCGGATTTCTTCGACGCCTGCTTTGGCCAAAAGGGCACGGCACTGGCTGGCCATAAAACGCAACAGTGCAAGAGAATGATCTGTCAGGACCGAGTTGATTTGGGCGACGGGCACACCTGCCGCGTCAACTTGCGTTGGATCAAGCGCAACAAAGCTGCGGGCATCCGGAATCATCTCGCCCGTTCCGGAGACAGAGATGGCCGAGCCGAAATCACGCCGCATCTGCGCTTTGAACGCAGCCCCATACCCATCCACAATCCGACTGCCGTAGGCGACTGGCCCCAGCAACCCCGTCTCTTGGGTCGAGGCGGTAAAGCGGCACCCACCCACCACACCAGGCACGGACCCCGGGCTGTTAAAGGTCCACGAAACCGCGTCTGCTGGCAAACCTTTGTGTGTATTCGCGAGGCCAGCGCGCAAGCCAGTGCTCGTCCAACCCAACGTTTCCATGAAATTGCGCCCGACCTGACCAGAACTGTTGGCTACATCGTTTGCCAACAAGAGGCGTGGGGTCTGCACGGCGCCTGCGGCAAGGACCAAAACGGGTGTTTCCACCTCAAAGGCCAAACCGTCGCGCAGACCACTCACTGCGCTTATGCGTCTGTCCGACCCGGCGATCAGCTTGGTCACTTGCGCACCTGTCCAGATGGTTAACCGCCCTGTCGCTTCGGCCTTGCGGATAAAGGTTACATCCGCGGATCCCTTGTCCCCCAGTGGGCAGCCACGCCCGCAGTTGCCACAGTAATTGCAGTTGGGCCGTCCGTCCTTGGGTTCTGAAAGAGCGGCACGTGTGTTGGGCTCCCACGCCATGCCCAACCGTCCGCCGGCCTCATCCAAAGCCCGTGCCGAAGTGCTAAGCGGATGGGCGGGCTGCAAATGGTCGGTCGATGGCCAGCGTGGGCCTTTGGGTGGGGCACCTGCCACGCCAATCTCTGTCTCACAAACGACGTAGAACGGCTCGATGTCTGCAAAGCCGAGCGGCCAGTCCGACCCGACACCGTGGTCCGTTGCCAGTCTTAGACTGTCGGGGTTCAGCCGGTGCGCCTCTCCAACATAGTGCAAGGTGCTGCCGCCGACGCCCTGCACATGCGAATAACCAGCCGCACTTGGCACCCGGGTCGGGTTGTCAAAAACACGCCCGGAAACCGTGTTCCAACTCGCGAGATCCGCATCGTTCGCATCCAGCGTGCCCAGATCACCATAAGACACAGCACCTTGAGAGCCGGGTTTGGTTGGAAACAACTGCCGTTCCCAATCGGGGTTGGTCAGGTGATAATCGACGGATGGGTCAAAGCGGGGCCCAGCCTCTAGTATGAGAACGCGCAACCCATGGCCGCACAACCGCCACGCCGCGGCAGCGCCGCCCGCGCCAGCACCGATAACGACCGCATCATAAGGCCCGTCTACTGCCATGGCGGTGGGTATCCCGCAGGCTGCGGGGCAGTGTTTAGTCCAAACGCAACTGCGACTTCGGGTTTGGAGTAGTAAAACTCAATCCCCGTCAACCGGACCAGCAGAAAGAAGCGGGCCGGCGAAGTGTTGCGGTCAGCTGAACTCATCCATGCCACAACGCGCTCTTGATCAGAAAGCGACAGGCTGTGAAACGGTCCGCGACCAGTTTCATTCAGCCACCGGGTGCCCAAGGCAAGAAACTGGCCAAACTGGGGGGCCTGGCGCGCAAATTCGACAAGGTCGCCAGCGATGTTCAGAGCGCTGGCCGCGGGCGTCAAATCGTCCGCGGGCAACAGCACGTCCAGATATGCGCTGAGCGTCTGGGCATCAATGGGTTGAGGTGTCTCAAGCACCTGCTGGGCCAGAGCGTCACCAGAGAGGCTGGCGACGATCGCACCTAGTAAAACCTGCCTGCGGGACATCGACAGCATTTCACACCCTTTGATGTCAGCAGTCAGAGGCGACGTTGCCTATTGTCAGCAGTCTTCGACCTTATTCGAAAATAGGAGAGTCGATGACATCCCCATCGATTGGGCCGATGAACTCATTTTCGACTGTGGTAGATGTCGTCACCGCTTCCGTCGTTTGATCCAAGGACAGTTTCCCAATCGAATGGAGGGTCAAATAACCTTCATAGGTCTGATCAAAGAAGATATCTGCCCCGGCAGCTACGTATTCTCCGTTAACACCAATAACGGCGAACGGCTGGTCGATCTTAAAGCTGTAGCCGCCACCGATTTCTGCCTGCGCATCATCATCGCCGACAAGCCCTGTGAGCTTGATCTTATCGAAAGAGAAGCCATCGGTTAATCCAAAGTGCGCCGAAAGCTTGGCGCCTTTGACGTCTTCATCCAGATCAATTTCGCCATAGGCTACACCCAGAATACCTTCGACACCCTGGCCCCTTGACCCAAACGTCCAAGACAGACCGACAAACAGCGTCGTATCACTGTTCTCAGAAAAGCTGTCGACGAAAGTGGTCGTGTTCATAGTGGTAGGGGGGATCATCGCAGACCCCGCCAGTGTGACTGTTGGGATAAAAAGCGTAGCTACAATAGCTGTCAAAATACGTTTAAACGACATTTTTAAGTACCTTTTTCTACTAATGCGAGAAGACTCGGCTTTTCGCGGATCGATTAATAGTCTCGAAACTGAAGTACTTGATAATTAAAGGCAAGTCATCTTAAAGCACATAGTTTTATTCAAAACTGCATTATAGTTATCATCCATTATTTTACTGCATTAGAGGATCAGAACCGCAGGACTGTTCGCTAGAAAACAATCTCCGAAATTGGACGACAGCATTGCACTCAAGCAGACTCAAAAGCCGGACCCCAGCATAGAACCCGCTGTCCGTTTTCAACTCCACCACTTTACTGCTGCACCCAAATTGACACTGGCTGTGCCACTCCGCGCACACTCTGGTCCGGACCACGTTGCCATCCCTGTTCTCCGCCCGCTGCCGTCACAATCGCGTCACTGGCAATCACCTGCACATCCAGCGCGCGGGTCAACGCCTCCAGCCGGCTCGCAAGGTTCACGGTGTCCCCAAGCACTGCAAACTCAAGCCGGTTGGCACCAATATCACCTAGCACCACCTGCCCATAATGCAGGCCAAAGCGCGCATCGATGCCCGGCAGGCCAGCCTCATGCCGGGTCGCATTCAAAGCATGCATCCGTCGCACCATAGCCTGCACGCAGGCCAGTGCCCGTTCAGCATCATCCGGTTTGGGCAAGGGCGTGCCAAAACTCGCCATCAGCCCGTCGCCCAGATACTTGTCCAGCGTTCCACCATGCGCGAACACCTCGCTTTCCATCTCTCGGTGAAAAATGCGCAACGTGTCGATCACCTCCTGGGGCGAGCGGCCGTCGGCATAGGTTGTGAACCCGACAATATCGACAAACAGGATGGCGGCGTTATGGGTGCGCACTTGCCCCAGCGGTTCGTCTTTTTGAGACAACTCGTCAACGACCGTAGGAGAGAAGTAACGTGACAGGTTCGCACGTTCCCGGGCCATCTCGGCACTGTCGAGCACGAGGTTCTGATACCGCCTGACAGTCACTGCTAGAATACCGGCCACCAGCAGAAACACGACGACTTCCTGAATTCGCAGATCCCAATGCACAAGGTTGGGATCCAACTGCACCTGTAGGTCGGGAATGTCGGGGAACATCATGGCCGCCCCCTCGGACACACGCGGGTCTTGCCAGCCGAACCACCAGACACAGACCGCGCCCAGCATCCACAGGATCATCGTCCAGTTCCCGATCGCCACGATTGTGCGCCATGAGTAACTGAGGACACCGGCCGCAAGGATGACATAGAAATACTGGAAGACTTCAAACTGGTAGATAAGCGCCGTGGGCACTTGCGCTTGTGACAATGGGTTAGGCACCAGCAATGCCAAAGTCATCAAAAGCAGGTCAGCAAACAGAAGCACCAGTTCTGCCCGCGATTGCCCGACCCGGCCCACGCGCCGCTGCGCAAGGCCAACAAGCACGAGGCAAACCAAAAGACCCTGATACCACAGCACATCCCAGTTTGGGTTCAGATAGACAAGCAAGAGACCCGTGATGGACAACGCGATGATCCGCGCCTTGACGGCCAGATCCATGCCTTCGCGCTTGTTGCGCTCCAGCGCCTCCTGTGCGTGGCGGTGCGTGGGCAGCGATTGCGGGTCCGATCCACGCGCATCCACCAAGTTTGCGGTCTTGCCTTGATCCATCTTCAAGCGCCTCTCGACTTTGATCCCATCAATGTAATGCGCATTAACAAAAAAGCCCCGCCAAAAGAGGCGGGGCAAGGTGAAGTGCCTATTGTCAGCCCTTTGAAAAGGCCGCAGGCACCCGGCGGTGTTCTAAAAAATAAGAGCGCTAGTCGTGCATTTCTGCCCTGATCTGCTGGCGCAACACATCGATGGGCACAACTTTGCCTTCGCGTTTGAAACACCAATAGGTCCAGCCATTGCAGCTCGGCGCGCCTTCCAGATGGGCCCCCACCTGATGGATCGACCCCTTGATATCGTCGCCAATCAAGGTGCCGTCTGCACGCACCTTGGCCTTGTGGCGCTTGTTCATGGAGTACAGTTCTTCACCCGGGCGCAGCATGCCGCGTTCGACCAACTGGCCGAATGGCACACGCGGTTCGGACCGTTTGGAGGCAGAAACAGTCAGTGCCTCACGATCAAACTTGCGGATCTTTGCGATGCGTTTTTCGGCCACTTTGCGATAGGCCTCTTCCCGCTCGATCCCGATGTATTCCCGGCCCAGCATCTTGGCCACGGCACCGGTCGTTCCTGAGCCAAAGAACGGATCAAGGAGCACATCACCGGGATTGCTCGAACCAACCAGATCTCGATGCAACAGGCTTTCGGGTTTTTGGGTCGGATGGGCCTTGTCGCCCTGATCATCCTTGAGGCGCTCATGGCCCGTACAGATCGGCAAGACCCAGTCAGAGCGCATCTGAATACCCTCGTTCAGGGCTTTCAGGGCTTCGTAGTTGAACGTGTACTTGCTGTCCTCGGACTTACCGGCCCAGATCATTGTCTCATGGGCGTTGGTAAACCGCTTGCCGCGAAAGTTCGGCATCGGGTTGGATTTGCGCCACACGACATCGTTCAGAATCCAGAACCCTTCGTTCTGCAAAGACGCTCCAACGCGGAAAATGTTGTGATAGCTGCCAATCACCCAGATCGCGCCATCAGGCTTCAGCAGACGGCGCGCCGCCTTCAACCACGCGGTGGTGAATTCATCATAGGCACGGAAGGAATTGAACTGGTCCCAGTGATCATCGACAGCATCAACTTTGGAGTTGTCCGGACGATGCAGATCGCCCTTCAGCTGCAAATTGTAAGGCGGGTCGGCAAAGATCAGATCAACAGAGCCCTCGGGCAAGCTGTTCATCACATCAATGCAGTCACCCGCAATAATCTGGTTCAAGGGAAGCGCCTCAGCGCCCTTTACATGTTTCGTCATCTATCTGCCTCTGTCCCCGGTGCTTTTGCACTCGTTGGTTGATGGCAGGATGAGTCATTGACGATTCGCGGTCAAATTCTTTTTTGAATCAACACCTTAAGAAATCCTCTTGTCACAACATATTGTGGACCGGCTTGAACGTACGTCTATGGTATGCGGTAACCCCAAGATTTTGCAACGCCAACCTGTGGCTTTTTGACGGGTAACCCATGTTCGTCTCCCACCCATAGCCCGGATGCTGTTGCGCCAAATCCACCATGATCCGGTCACGACATATTTTGGCCACAATTGAGGCCGCCGCGATGGACAATGATCGCGCGTCGCCGCGCACGATCGGGGTCGCTGGCAAACTCAGTTCGCGGGGCAACATGGTTCCGTCAACCAACACATGATCGGGGACGATCCGCAGACCTGACACTGCCCGCACCATAGCCAGATGCGCTGCGCGCAAAATGTTCAACTCTTCGATCTCGCGCACGGATGCATGGGCGACCGAAACATCCGCAGAGGCGATAATCTCAGCCCAAAGTGCCTCACGCTTCTTCAAAGACAGCTTCTTGGAGTCGTCGAGCCCATCAGGAATGCACGCCACATCCAAAACCACAGCCGCCGCCGTCACCGGTCCAGCCAAAGGACCCCGGCCAACCTCATCAACCCCGGCCACGCGGCCTCCAACCTGCGTCTCAAATGAAAAGTCAGGCACCAGATTCCCTTCATCTTGCCAAAAAAGCTTCTGCCGGAGGCAAAAACGCACTTTCCACAGGAAAGTGCAAACATCACGTGCCATCGCTTGGTGGCGCCCCGGATTTATTGTCCGCCGCTTGGCGAAACGAAAAAAGACCGGTGCCCGAACACCGGCCTTTAAGTTTGGCGCACCCCCGGTAACTGGGGAAAAGGGGTACGCCGAAACCCGCTCTTAGCGACGGGCAAATTGGTACCCTTGTTTGGTCAGGCAACGCGCGCCATAGGCGTAGCCAGTCCCATTGCGTGTCAAAACACGGCGACCACATTGCTGAGGAAGCGCGTGCGTGAACTGATAATTTCGTTTCAGGCAACGTTGACCAAAACCCTGAATGCTGCGCCCCTTGACCGTTTCCAGATTAAACAGGCAGCGCTGTGGCAGCAGTTTGCGGTTCACGTGACGTGGCAAAGGGCGGGGTTGGATATGGCCATGGTGCGGCTGCACGTGTCGCGGCGCAGCTTTTGGTTTTGGCTGGGGCGTGTGGGTATGAACCTGCCGCCGCGCTTTCTTGTCATCGTTGCGCTTGTTGATCACGGTCCCCACAACAGCCAGCCCAAGGATCACAGCCAGCGCAGCCCCCAAATCATCATTCCCTGCGCGCGCAGGGGCGGCGGAAAATCCGGTGATAGCAATGGCGATAGCAGCAATTGTTCCAATGAACTGGCGATGGATACGAAGTGTCATGGTGGTCGTCCTTCTTACATTACAAACCCATTTTCGGGTGATGCATCGAACGTGGGGCCGACCCCCTCAGACAGGCAATAACGCAGCCACGTTATCCGATATCACGAGGCCCAGCCCTTGCATGTTATTGAATATCCCGCACAATCAGCGCAGTTTGGCTCCATGAAACAGATCACGCTCCCTTTCGCCCTGATCCTCGGACTGGCAGGCACCGCACAGGCGCAATGCTATGCCGACTACAAGGCCAAGCAGGACAATCCGCTACGGCTGCACTATGGTGTGGCGCAAGTCTCCGGCGCATGCAGCGCCGGGAATGCCGCGCAGCAAATCGGGCCCCGCCTTGCAGCCCAAGGATGGACCCTGCTTCAAATCCAATCCGTTTTCGGCCCCGAAGGACTAGACCAAAGGAAAGCAAGTGCAGGACAATTCTACCTCCGCTTCTGACATGCGGCGCACCGGTGGTCGGCTGGTCACCTTCGGCATCGCCGGGATCGTCGCACTGCTGATAGTCGCGGCATTGCTGCTGTTTCTGGCCCTGCCGGATGCCGGCGCATTTGATGCACGCGTCGAACGTATCTTCATCGAAAACGAAGACCTGACCAGCCCCGCAGAAATCAAACTGCTGGAAATCCTTGCCCAATCTGGCACAGCCTTCTCCGACACGCTGGCCAGCTACCGTGTGGTGATCTTCGTCCTTCTTGTTTTTGCCACCGCCATGATGATCGCCGCGCTGATCTTTCTGGTGCTTCTGGTCGGCTTCAACCGCCGCATGGCGCAGATCGAGCGGGTCGGCATTCAGGTCAACTCGCTGCTAATCAGCCGCGAGGAAAATACTGTTTACCTCAACAACCTCGGCTTCAAACTGACAGATGCGGCGATGGAAACCATGTCCGTTCTGGCCGAGGCACGGATGGACGACGACGTTATGTCAGGCTCTGAAATCGAAGGTGTGATCTCGGGGCGCAGTGCCGCTGATTGCGACGAGGCAGCAGGCGCCACCCGGATCAAACGGCTGCGTGATACGCTTGGCAATCAGATCGTCAGCGAACTCCTGGTCAAGAACATCGCCCGACGCGGCTACATGCTCGCCGTGGAAAAAGACGTGATCAAAGTCCTCTGATCCAGCTTCATCTTGCAAAAGAAACTCCCGCCGGAGGCACAAAACGCAAACGCCGCAGGCGATTGCAAAACATCGCGTGGCGCACATGCGCCTCATTTCGACAGTGGCCTTCCGGGCGTAACCAAGTTTAGGGTGCGCCAAAGCCAAAAGGAGTCGCCACATGCCTGCCCCCCACAACCCATTCAAAGCCGCCCTCAAGGCGGGCAAAACCACCATCGGCTGCTGGCTCTCTCTGGGCGATCCACTCTCCACGGAAATCGCAGGAACGGCAGGGTTCGAATGGCTGCTGATCGACAGCGAACACACGCCTTACGACATCACCCGCATTCGCTTGCAATTGATGGCGCTACAAGCCTCCGACAGCCATGCCGCCGTGCGGGTGCCAACGGGTGAGACGTGGATCCTCAAACAGGTTCTTGATGCGGGTGCTCAAACCGTGCTCGTCCCCATGGTGGAAACAGCAGAGCAAGCCGCGCAACTGGTGCACGACGTGCGCTACCCACCCACGGGCGGGCGCGGTGTGGGATATTCCGGCGCGCGCTGCTCACGCTTTGGCGCGATCACCGATTACGGGCCGACGGCGGATGACCAGATTTGCCTGCTGATTCAGGTCGAAAACCGCGCCGGGATCGCGAATCTCGACGACATCCTTGCAGTTGACGGAATCGATGGTGTGTTCATCGGCCCGGCAGACCTCTCGGCCGACATGGGCTTCATGGGCCAACTGACCCATCCCGAAGTGCAGGCCACGATCAAGAGTGCGTTCAAGAAAATCGAAGCGGCAGGCAAGGCTCCCGGGGTACTCGCCACGACACCAGAATTCACGCAAGACTGCCTCGACTGGGGCGCGCGTTTCGTCGCAACAGGGCTTGATCTGCTGATCCTCGCGAAATCCTTGCGTACGCTGGCGGCTACTTGGGTGCCGAAAGGGTCCAAGGGCTAAATCCTCGGGCGGAGGGGCAAACTCCGCTTTACGGCCCTGCCTTGATGCCCAGCGCTGCCTGTGTGTATCCCCCCGAGGCCCCATCAATAAAGTGCACATGCGTGTCGTCCATGATGGACGGCACAATGCATGTCATCATTGCTTCGTTTTGGATATGCATACCGTAGCTGACTGTCCCGGCTGACTGCGCCGCTTCAAGTAACACCTTCAACCGCACGACCGTCTCGGCGTCACAATCCAGCGTCATCTTCAGCCCATCGTCGAATTTGCGATAGTCCGCATTGGCCCCAACGGTGCGCTGGTAATGGGCCGGGTCAAAGCCACCCAGCTTAATCTTGGTCTTCAGCACCACCCACGCAATCGCCGTCTCAAACAGAATCTGCCGTTTGCGCTTGGCCAATGGCATCGAGCCACGGCTGGCATGGGCCTCCAGCGTGGCACCGGGCGGGGGCCAGCCCGTGCCCGGACCCTGTGGAGGCGACGGGTGCCCGTCGCGTTCCAGATGGCTGACCGCCTCCAGCACCGAACGTGTCACGTCTGCAAACGCCTCATCGGTGACACCCTCACGCGGCTGTACAAGCAGGGACAGGATCGCGCCGTTGCGCGCCTCCATATGACTCCAACGGCAGCTTAAACCCGTCAGATCAGGCTGGGTGCCCGGCCCAGCAGCAGGTACGGTTTCGACCCCTGCTTTCATCTGTCCTTCGGCCCAGACCACACCGCCACCTGAAAACATCGCGTAATCCACACCCTCCGACACCTGATACCGCGCGACGGCTACCTCATGCCCGGCGGCGCGGATGTCTTTGACGGTAAACAGGCCAACCCGCAGGCCCATATCGAACTCCTCCCGCGCCCAGACCTGCACCGCAGCCAGCGCCGCGCGCGCCTGATCCGCAAACTCAGCAGGGTGGGCAAAGGCGGCCCCGTCCCCGCCAAACACAAAAGGAAAGGCACGGCCCCCCGCACCGTTGATCTGGGCCGAGATCACGGCTGCCCCGATCATGTTCACGACCTTGTACTTCCCTGCGGCGATGGCGGCGGTTGAGCCGGTGATATCAGACGTGCCGACGACCCAGTCATCCGGTAGCGGCGTATAATGGGCAGGCTGTGCCATGTCTGAAAAGGCCGTCCGTCGCTGCAAATCGTCATAAAACATCAAACACCCTCTCAGAATGTACGCAGCCTAACACAGCCAGCGAACGCAACAATCACACTTGCGCGTGCACTGTGGCCATGTCACGCAGCCACAAGGGATGGAGGACCCATGCAGACTGGATTGTTCATGCTGGCCTTGGCCTATGTGCTGAGCCAGTTCTTTCGTGCGTTTCTGGCCGTGCTGACAGCGCCTCTTGAGGCTGATCTGGGTATCGGGCCGGATGTGTTGGCCACCGCGTCGGGTCTTTGGTTCCTCGCATTTGCGCTCATGCAAATTCCTGTTGGCTGGGCGCTCGACACCGTCGGCCCACGACGCACAGCGGGATGGCTTTTGCTGATCGGCGGAGGGGGCGGGGCTGCGCTTTTTGCTGTCGCGCAGGGGCCACTTTATATCCACGGCGCGATGCTCCTCATCGGCATCGGGTGTTCGCCGGTGCTGATGGCCAGCTTTTATATCTTCGCCCGCAGCTTTCCGCCGGCTCGCTTTGCCACATTGGCCGCGCTGATGATCGGGGTGGGCACGGTGGGCAATCTGATCTCGTCCTATCCGATGGCATTGGCGGCAGATACGATCGGATGGCGGGCCTCACTTTGGATGCTTGCAGCGGCCTGCACCGGTGTTGCCCTTGGCATCTTCGCCAGCGTTCAAGACCCGGGAAAACCGGCAGGCGAGGCGCGCGGATCGCTGCTGGACCTGCTCAAAATGCCCGCGCTTTGGCTAATCCTGCCCATCATGTTCGTAAACTACGCGCCCATCGGCGCGGTGCGTGGGCTCTGGATCGGGCCGTACCTGACAGATGTCTTCGCGCTCAGCGTTGCACAGGTTGGCATCGGCACACTTGTGATGAGCCTTGCGATGATCGCCGGCACCCTGACCTATGGCCC
>ERZ1740072.730-NODE-730-length-12975-cov-4.589861_pt1 | contig 12975 bp, 10 predicted proteins | sample MGYA00581733_ERZ1740072 | MGnify/ENA primary metagenome ERZ1740072 (study PRJEB43018, sample SAMN04849741) | marine metagenome | isolation source: floating plastic debris | place: Pacific Ocean | collected 2008-08-30 | study: EMG produced TPA metagenomics assembly...
TGTGCACATCGGGTTCCGGCTGGGCGGCGATCAGCGCCTTGGTGTAGGGATGGCTCGGGTTGTAAAAGAGTGTCTGAGGCGGGGCCTGTTCCACGACGACGCCGCGGCGCATCACCGCCACCTCGTCGGCGATCCGGGCCACGACGGCCAGATCGTGGCTGATGAACAGATAGCTGAGCCCCATGCCGTCCCGGATCCGTTCCAGCAGGCTGAGGATCTGTTCCTGCACGGACACATCAAGCGCCGAGGTCGGTTCGTCACAGACCAGCAGCACCGGGTCGAGCGTCAGCGCGCGCGCAATCGACAGCCGCTGGCGCTGGCCGCCGGAAAAGGCATGCGGGTAGCGTTTGAGCATGTCAGGGTTGAGGCCAACCCAACGCAGCATTTCGGCGGCCTTGTCGCGGCGCGCCACCTTGGTGCCGAGGCCGTGAATTTCCATCGGCTCGGTCAGCGCCTCCTGCACGCGCATGCGCGGGCTGAGCGACGAATAGGGGTCCTGAAAGACCATCTGCGCCTGCCGCTGAAAGGCGATCTTTTCGGTGCGGGTCAGCTGATCAACCCGTACGGGCTGCGTCTCTGCCGAGGGGCGAAAGATCACCTCGCCGCCCGCATCCGGCGGTTCGGCCCCCAGCGCGATACGGGCGCAGGTGGTCTTGCCCGACCCGCTTTCACCGACGATGGCAAGGGTCTTGCCGCGCGGCACCTTCAGGTTCACGTCGGCGCAGGCGTAGATCGGGGTCGGCGCGCGCCAGCCTGCAGCGCGCACATGGTAGGTCTTGGACACGCCGTTGAGTTCGAGGATCGTGTCCCTGCCGTCGACCGGGTCGGCTGGGGTCGCCACATCGGGGATCACGGGAGCGGCGGCAAAAAGCTTTTGGGTATAGCCGTGGCCCGGCGCGCTCAGCACCGCCTCGGCGGGCCCACGCTCCATCACGTGGCCCTTGTTCATCACCACGACGCTGTCGGCCATGTTGGCCACCACGCCCAGATCATGCGTGACCAGGATCATCGCCATACCGGTGTCGCGCTGCAGTTTCTTCATCAGGCCCAGCACCTGCGCCTGCGTGGTCACATCAAGCGCCGTTGTCGGCTCATCCGCGATCAGCAGGTCCGGCTTGGCCACCATCGCCATGGCGATCATCGCGCGCTGGCGCATCCCGCCCGACAGCTCGAACGGGTAGGCGCGGTATGCGCGCTCGGGGTCGGGAAAGCCGACGCGTTCAAAGGTGGCGATCACGTCACGTTTGGCCTCGGCCAGCGACATGTCGCGGTGCAGTGTCAGCACCTCGCTCACCTGATTTCCGATGCGGTGCAGCGGCGAGAGCGAGCGCATCGGCTCCTGAAAGATCATCGAAATGCGGTCACCCCGCACGGCGCGGATGTCTTGGGCCGACATCGAAAGCAAATCCGCCCGTGTGGCACCAGTGCCGAAATGGACCTCGCCCGAGCGGACCTGCGCGGCGGCAGGCAGGATGCGCAGGACAGACCGGCAGGTCAGCGTCTTGCCCGACCCGCTTTCGCCCACCAGCGCCAGCGTTTCGCCCGCGTTTACGGAGAACGACACGCCATACACGACCGGCGGGGCGCTGCCAAAGCCGATAGACAGATTCTTGACGTCCAGCAAAGGTGACATGCACCGTCCCATACCTGCGTGCGTTAACGCCACCAAAGCCGATTTACGGCGGCGCGTCCATACACGGGATGCGCACGCGATTGTGCTACACATTTCACACGTTGTGCCCCATCTAGAGCCAAACGTGTAAAGGACCGATGACATCATGACCCAAAGCCGCCTTGATCTGTTTGTCGACCGGATGGTGTCGCAGCGTGCCTGCCTCGATCATGCGGCCCGTGCCGTGGCCGAGCTGCCCGGGCCGGTCTATGAACTGGGGCTGGGCAACGGGCGGACCTATCACCACATGCGTCATGTGATGCCCGACAGGGACATCTACGTGTTCGAACGTGCGGTCGCCTCGCATCCCGACAGCACCCCGCCCGAAGACATGGTGATGCTGGGCGATGTCTATGACACGCTGCCCGCCGCGTTGGAGCGGTTTGGCCCCACCGCAGCACTGATCCATGCGGATCTGGGCGGGCACAATGCGGCCAAGAACGACATCTTTGCCCGCAACATATCGCCATTGGTGGCGCCGCTGCTGGCGGTGGGCGGGCTGATGGTGGCGTCCGACCGGATGTATTTCGACGATCTGGTCGAGCAGCCTTTGCCCGAAGGCGCGGTGCCGGGCCGGTGCTTTATCTACCGGCGTGTGGTCTGACCCGGCGGCGCGGCCCCGGGGCAAGCCGACCCTCTGGGGGGGATTTTTTGGGACAGAGACGGGGCAGGCGCGGCTTGCCCTTTGCCGCCGTGCCTTTAGTCTGGGGGACAGCAGGGGAGATGCGGCATGCACGATGTGATTGGCTATGAGCGGATTGGCGATATTGCCGTCCTGACGGTGCGCAATCCGCCTGTCAACGCGCTCAGTCAGCCCGTGCGGCAGGGACTGTGGGACCGGATGGATCAGGCGGAGGCCGATCCGGGCGTGCGCGCGGCGATGATTGTGGGCGAGGGGCGCGCGTTCTTTGCAGGGGCCGACATCACCGAGTTCGGCAAGCCTCTGATGGAGCCGTTTCTACCAGACCTGATCCAGCGGATCGAAGCCTCGCCACTGATTGTCGTCGCCGCCATGCATGGCGTGTCGCTGGGCGGCGGGTTGGAGGTGGCGCTTGGCTGTCACTATCGCATCGCGGTGCCCTTGGCGCGTGTCGGCCTGCCCGAGGTGCATCTGGGACTGATCCCGGGGGCTGGCGGCACGCAACGCTTGCCGCGCCTGACAGGGGTCGACGCAGGGCTCGAGGTAATGACGACCGGGCGGCACGTCGGTGCGGATGAGGCGCTGGCGCTGGGTATACTCGATGTGGTCGAGGACGGTGATCCGCGTGAGATCGGGCTGTCCTACGTGCAGAATTTGCTGGATGCAGGCGCGCCGCGACGCCCGGTGAGCGAGATGGCCCTGCCAGCACCGGTAGACTGGGATGCGGCCTTCGAGGCGACACTGGCGCGGAGCCGGGGTCAGATATCGCCGGCATGGTGTGTGCGCGCGGTCGAGGCCGCCTATGACGGGTCGTTCGCGGACGGTATGGCGGCCGAGCGCAAGATCTTCATGGACCTGATGGCGACGGATCAGCGGCAGGGGATGATCCACGCCTTTTTCTCGGAACGGGCGGTGTCGAACCTGCCCGAGCTCAAAGGTGTGGCACCGCGCGACGTGGGCCATATCGCCGTGATCGGCGGCGGTACGATGGGTGCGGGCATCGCGACCGCGTCGCTGCTATCGGGGCTGCGTGTCCGCCTGCTGGAAATGTCGGAAACGGCGTGCGCAGCCGCGCGGGACCGGATCGCCGGGAACCTCGCCGGGGCGCGCAAACGCGGCAAGATCAGTGCAGCGGCGCACGATGCGATGTTGAACGAGGCGCTGGTTCTGGTGACCGACTACGCCACGCTGTCAGAGGTCGACCTTGTCATCGAGGCGGTGTTCGAAGACATGGACATCAAGAAACAGGTCTTTGCCCGACTAGATGCGGTGTGCAAGCCGGGCTGTGTCTTGGCCTCCAACACATCCTACCTGAACATCGATGAGATCGCGGCAACCACCTCGCGACCGGCCGACGTGCTGGGCCTGCACTTTTTCTCGCCCGCACATGTGATGAAGCTGTTGGAGGGCGTGGTCGGCAACCAGACGGCACCGGATGTCGTTGCGACAGGATTTGCGCTGGGAAAACGGCTCAAGAAGGTCAGCGTGCGGGCCGGTGTCTGTGACGGCTTTATCGGCAACCGCATCTTGGCGACCTATCGTACCTGTGCCGATGACATGATCCTTGATGGAGCGTCCCCGTACGAGATCGACGCGGCCCTTGAGGCGTTCGGCTTTGCCATGGGACCGTTTGCGGTGGCGGACCTGGCCGGTCTCGACATCGGATGGGCGGTGCGCAAGCGCAAGCGCGCCGCGGGGCACGCGCCTGCGCGCGATGCGACTTACGCTGACCGGCTGTGCGAGGATGGCCATTTCGGCCAGAAGACCGGCAAGGGGTATTACGACTATGCCGCCGGGGCGCGGGCGCGGGTGCCGAACCCGGATGTGATGCCCATGATCGAGGCGGACCGGGCACGGCTGGGCATTACGCCGCGCATCTTTGACGCCGACGAGATTGTGCGCCGCTACATGGCGGCGATGGTGAACGAGGCGGCCAAGGTCGTGGGCGAGGGCATCGCGCGCCGCCCGCTGGACGTGGATATGACGCTACTTTTCGGCTACGGATTCCCGCGCTATCGGGGCGGGCCGCTGAAATGGGCGGATATGACGGGGCTTGGCGGCTTGCTGGACGACATCCGTCGCTATGCCAAGGAAGACGCGGCGTTCTGGACGCCTGCACCGCGGCTGGAACAGCTGGTCGCTGAGGGCCGCACATTTGATGATCTGAACAGGGAGAGCTGACATGGATCTGTCCTACAGCGCCGAAGAAGACGCCTTTCGTGCAGAAGTCCGCGCCTTTCTGGAGGCCGAATTGCCGCCGGAACTGGCCGAAAAGGTGCGGCCGGGCCGCGATCTGACCAAGGACGAGATGGAGGGCTGGCATGCCTCGCGCAATGCCCGCGGCTGGCTGGCGCCGAACTGGCCCAAGGCGTTTGGCGGCGCGGAGTGGAACGCGGAGCAGCGTCACATCTTTGACGAGGAAGCCGCCGCCGCCCACGCGCCGCGCGTTGTCCCCTTTGGCCTGTCGATGCTGGGCCCGGTGCTGCAGAAATTCGGCAACAAGGCACAGCAGGACCATTGGCTGCCGCGCATTCTGGATGGCACCGACTGGTGGTGTCAGGGCTATTCGGAGCCGGGGGCAGGGTCCGACCTTGCCTCGCTCAAGACCCGCGCGGTGCGGGATCGCGACCACTACGTGGTGAATGGGCAAAAGACGTGGACGACGCTGGGCCAGCACGCCAACATGATCTTCTGCCTTGTGCGGACCGATGCGGATGCCAAGCAGCAGGAGGGGATATCGTTCCTGCTGATTGATATGGACAGCCCCGGGGTCGAGGTGCGGCCGATCATCCTGCTCGATGGCAGCCACGAGGTGAACGAGGTCTGGTTCACGGATGTGCGCGTGTCGGTGGAGAACCTCGTTGGCGAGGAAAACAAGGGCTGGACCTATGCCAAATACCTACTCACCCATGAGCGGACCGGGCTGGGCGGTGTCGGGTTCAGCCAGGCGGGGCTCGAAGCGGTCAAGCGTATCGCACGTGCCGAGACGCATAATGGCAAACCGCTGATCGAGAACAGCCATTTTGCGGCGCGCATCGCCCATGTCGAGATCGAGCTGCGCGCTATGGCGACAACGAACCTGCGCGCCATTTCCAAGGCCGCTGCTGGCGAGGCGCCGGGGCTGGAAGCGTCCATGCTCAAGGTAAAAGGCAGCGTCATCCGGCAGGAGATCAACGACCTCGCACGCCGAGCGGTGGGGCCGTACGCGATGCCCTTTGCCTCCGAAGGGGTTGCGGGGGCCAATGACGCGGTGCCCGATCCGCATGATGCAGGCCCGGTGGCGGCGCAGTATTTCAACAACCGCAAGCTGTCCATCTTTGGCGGCTCGAACGAGATCCAGCGTGGTATCATTGCCAAGGTCGCAATGGGTGATGGGCGATGAACTTTGAGCTGACCGAAGAGCGGCGGATGCTGCAGGACACGTTGCGGCGCTACTTGCGGGCCGAATACTCGACCGAGCGGCGCAACGCGATCCTCGACAGCGAGGCGGGCTACGCGCCGGAAATCTGGCACGGACTGGCCGAGCTTGGCGTGATCGGTGCGCTGTTTGACGAGGCGCAGGGCGGTTTTGGTGGCGCGGGCTTTGACATCGCGGTCGTGTTCGAGGAACTGGGCCGGGCCGGCGTGGTCGAGCCGCTGCTGGACGGTGCACTGTTGGCGGGACGCGCGCTGGCGATGGCGGGGCGTCAGGCTTTGGTAGACGATCTGATCGCGGGCGAGGTGCAATTGGCCTTTGCCCACTACGAACCCGGCGGGCGGTACGATCTGGACTTTGTGCGGACCGACGCGACGGGGGGCAGTCTCACCGGGCGCAAGGCTGTCTTGATGCATGCCGGAGCGGCGGATCACCTTGTGGTCTCGGCCCGCGCGGGGGACGAGATCGGGCTTTATCTGGTGGCCGGGGATGCTGCCGGCCTCGATATCCGGGACTATCCGTTGCTCGCGGGTGGGCGCGCCGGAGAGGTCGTGCTGGACGAGACCCCGGCAGAGCCTCTGGGCCTTGGCTATGACGCGCTGTGCGGGCTGATTGACCTTGCCGTGGTGGCGCAGTGTGCCGAAGCACTGGGGGCGATGGAGACGGCGGTGGCGCTGACGCAGGACTACCTGATGACGCGCAAGCAGTTCGGGCGGCCGATTGGCACGTTCCAGGCGCTCGCGCACCGGATGGCGGACCTGCTGATCGAGCTGGAACAGGCGCGATCGGCGGTGATCAACGCGGCAGGAATGGTCGGTACCGATCAACAGGCGGCGACGCTGGCCGCCTCCAAGGTGCTGATGGGCCGCGTCGGGCAGCTTGTGGCCGAAGAGGCGATCCAGATGCATGGCGGTATCGCGATGACGCAGGAATACGAGCTCGCCCATATCGCCAAGCGGATCGTGCTGGCGGACCATCGCTTTGGCGTTGCCGATTACCATCTGGAGCGGTTCATCGCCGCGTCGGAGGCCTGAGGGCGTGTCTCGGGTCGAGGATTTTCTGGCCGCTTCGGTCGCAGCTCGGCCCGATGCACCTGCCGTCGAGGATGCGGTGACCGGTGTTCTAAGCTATGCCGGGCTGGCGGCGGAAACGGCACGCTACGCCGCACAGATGCGTTATGCGCTGAGCCCGGGGGATCGGGTGATGATCCTGTCGGAGAACTGCGCGGCAGCGGTGGCCGTCATGTTCGCCGCGTGGCAATGTGGTGCGACCGTGGTGCCGATCAACGCGCGCCAGACCAAGCGCGAGGTCGACCGGGTGATTGCGCATGCGGACCCGCGTCTGGTGTGCCTGACCGCGCAGATATCGGACGACGCTGCGGCGCACGCCGCGCGCTTGGGTGCGCAGGGCGACGCCGTGCCGATGCTTGCCCGCACGCCGCACAAGGACCCCTGCGCGCGCGATGTGGCCGTGATCCTTTACACGACGGGGACGACAGGCGAACCCAAAGGCGTCATGCTCACCCACGGCAATGTGTGTTTCGGTGCGCGCACCTCGGCGACGCTGCGGGACATGGTGGCCGCGGACGTCATCCTGGGCGTGCTGCCAATCACGCATGTGTTCGGGCTGTGTTCGGTGCTGGTGGCGTCGGTGTGGAAGGGCGCGTTCATGCGCCTGCTGCCACGGTTTGACCCTGCGCTTGCTCTGGCAACGCTGCGCGACGGGGTCACGCTGTATTCCGGTGTGCCGCAGATGCATGCGCTGTTGATGGCGCACGCGGCGGCACAGGGGACGGATGCGTTGGGCTCTGACAGCCTGCGCTACGTTTCCTCCGGCGCGGCACCGCTTGATCCGGCATGGAAGCGCTCAGCAGAAGCGTTTTACGGCGTTGCGGTGCAAAACGGCTATGGCATGACGGAAAGCACGGCGGGCATCGCGGCGACCCGGCACAGCATCGGCAACGCTGATATGTCGGTGGGCCCGGCCCTGCACGGTGTGGAGGTGCGGAGTGATGAGACCGTGCACGGTGGCGGCGACGGACAGGGCGAAGTGCTGACCCGCGGGCCACATGTGATGCCCGGCTATTTCGATGCGCCTGCGCGCACAGAGGAGGTGCTGTCGAAGGAGGGCTGGTTGCGCACGGGGGATCTGGGCCGGTTCGACGATCTGGGACACTTGCACATTCTGGGTCGGTCAAAGGAGTTGATCATCCGGGGCGGCTTCAACGTTTATCCGCCTGAGGTGGAGGCGGTGCTGACGGATCATCCGGACGTGGTGCAATCTGCTGTGGTCGGGCGCGCAGCGGGTGGCGACGAGGAGGTGATCGCCTTTGTGCAAGTGCGGGCCGGGGCCGGGCTGACCGAGCAGGGCCTGGGCGCGTTCGCGGCAGAGCATCTGGCCGGCTACAAACGCCCCGTGCGCTACGTGTTTGCCGAGCGCTTGCCGGCGGCGTCAACGGGAAAGATACTGAAGCACCTGCTGCTGGAGACGTTTGCGCAGGAACTGGCGTAGCGGAATGCGACGCGAAAAACGGGTTGCGCCGGAGATGTTTGGAAATGCGCCATTTTCCGAACGGTTTCCGAGCCGCAAACCGGCTATGTCCAGGTGCCGGTCGCTGCGTCCCTGATGGCGCGGATGCTGTCGCCGTAAGGGGCGGGATCGGACACCGACCCGCCGCGGAACACCGCAGAGCCTGCCACCAGCACGTCGGCGCCCGCTTGGGCGACCAATGGTGCGGTATTCGGATCAACGCCGCCGTCAATCTCGATATGCACCGGGCGGTCGCCGATCATGCGACGCAGTTCGGAGATCTTGGCGGTCATGTCGATAAAGCCTTGCCCGCCGAAGCCGGGATTGACGGTCATCACGCAGACAAGATCCACCAGATCGATCACATGTTCGATCGCCGCTGCGGGCGTGCCGGGGTTCAGTGCAACGCCAGGTCGCATGCCGGCTGCACGGATTGCCTGCAATGTGCGGTGGATGTGGGGTCCGGCCTCTACGTGAGCCGTCAGGACATCGGCACCCGCTTCCGCGAAGGCTGCGATATAGGGATCGACCAGTGCGATCATCAGATGCACGTCCATCACGCCCTTGATATGCGGCCGGATGGCCGCGCAGGTGGCCGGGCCAAAGGAGATGTTCGGCACGAAATGGCCGTCCATCACATCCACATGTATCCAATCGGCGCCCTGCGCCTCGACCGCGGCGCATTCGGCGCCGAAATTGGCGAAGTCTGCCGCCAGAATGGAGGGTGCGATTTTGATGGATCGGTCGAAGGGCATTGTGGGCTCCTTGGCTGGCCTGGCGTGGGTATAGTCAGCCTGCGGCCCGGTGGAAAGGGGCCCTTCGGGGAGGATTTTTTCGGGACAGAGACGGGGTGGGGTCAGATCCGGTAGTAGTCGCGGTACCACGCGACGAAGGCGTCTACGCCGGTCTGGATCGGTGTCGCGGGACGCTTTCCGGTAAGCGTTTCCAGCAGTGTGGCATCGGCCCAGGTGGCGGGCACGTCGCCGGGTTGCATGTCGTGGAACGTCTTGATGGCGTCACGCCCGCAGGCCCGTTCGATGGCAGCGATGAAGTCCATCAGCGGCACTGGCGCGCCGTTGCCGATATTCACGATACGGTGCGGGGCCACGGGTGACAGGCTGTCGCCCGCGACCGGCTCGGCGCCCGGAACGGCGTCGATCAGGGCGAGGATCGCCACTGTCAGGTCGTCGATATACGTGAAATCGCGCCGCATGTCGCCGTGGTTGTAGATATCGATGGGTTCGTCGTTGAGGATCGCGCGGGTGAACTTGAAATGCGCCATGTCCGGCCGGCCCCAGGGCCCGTAGACGGTAAAGAAGCGGAACATCGTGATGGGCAGCCCGTAGAGATGCGCATAGCTGTGGGCCATGTTCTCCGTCGCCTTCTTGGTGGCGGCATAAAACGACATCTGGTGATCGGCGCGCATGTCCTCGCGATAGGGCATGTCGGTGTTCGCGCCATAGGCCGATGAGGTGGAGGCCAGCAGCATATGCGCAGGCGGCATAGCGCGGGCGGCCTCCAGCAGTTCGAAAGTGCCGACAAGGTTGGCGTCGACATAGCTGCGGGGATTGTCGATGGAATAGCGCACACCGGCCTGTGCTGCCAGGTGGATCACAGTGTCGAATTGGTGCGCCTCGAACAGGTCACGCAGCAGGCCGGGTGATTCCACGCGGCCCTCGACATCCGCATAGCCCGGCATCTGGCGCAACATCGCGCGGCGGCGGTCCTTGAGGCCCACATCGTAATAGTCGGTCATCGCATCAAGGCCGACCACCTGCCAACCTGCCTCAAGCAGCGCGCGCGCTGTGAAATAGCCGATGAACCCGGCCGACCCCGTGACCAATGCCGTGCGTGTCATTGCTACCTCTTGCCTGTCTGGACAGGTTCTGCCCGATGTGCCCGGTTTTGGCCAGCATCCCCGCGAACCGGTGCCAAGTTTTGTTTGGCCGGTTGACGCGGCCCTGCGCAGCGCCCAAACCCCTTTGGCAACGCGAATCTTGGCAATTTCAGTCCCGGGGGATGGGTCATGTCTATCGGAGAGGCGATCGGTTTTGTGGCTGATGTGGGCGGGACGAATACGCGGTTGGCCTTTGTCGGGCCGTCCGGTGTGCTGTCCGACACCGTTGCGCGCCGTCGGAACGCGGATTTCGACAGTTTCGAGCACCTGGCCGCGGATTACCTGGGCGACAAGCGCGTCAACGGGCCGATGGTGGTTGCCGTGGCAGGGCCCGTTGGGGGCACGCAGGCGCGGCTGACCAACCGCAACTGGCTGATTGATGCGGACGCCGTGGCGCAGAGCTGCGGTGCAACGCAAGTCACCTTGATGAATGACCTTGAGGCTTTGGGGCAAGCTGTGCCGACCGTCACGGCGGATGCGGTCGAACCGCTGCATGATGGCGCGACGCTTGGCGGTGGTGGACAGGGCCTGGTGATTGGCCTTGGCACGGGGGTCAACGGCTCGGCGGTCCACATTGCCAGCGGTGCGGCGCTGATTTCGGAACAGGGACATGCGAGCCTGCCGTCGAGCGTGATGGACGTGCTGCGCCAGCACATGCCGGACACGTCGGCCTTTGACAGCATCGAAAACCTGTTTTCGGGGGTGGGCCTGCTGCGGTTGGCCAAGGTGATCGGCGTCGATGTCGACAGTGCCGAAGCGCTCGCCAAGTCTGATGATCCGCGCGCCAAGGAAGCGTTGGAGACCTGTACGGATGCGTTTGGGCAGATGGTCCGCGAGCTGGCCTATGCCTATTTCCCGCGCGCCGGTCTGTATTTCAATGGCTCGCTGGCGCAGTTTCTGCTGGCGCCGGAACGACGCGAACGCGTACTTGCGCCGTTGCGGTCGGAGACCGGGTTCGAGGGGCAGTTCGCCCGTATCCCGGCGTTTCTTTTTGTCTCGCATACGGTTGCGTTGGGCGGGGCGGCGGCGCGGTTGATGGCGCAGGTACGCCCCTAGTCAAAGCGCAGGTCAACCCGTCCGAAGCTGCCGAAATCGGCGTGGATGTCGGTGCCTGGCGGACATTCGATGGGGCGGATAAAACTGCCGGATAGTATGACCTGACCGGCGGTGATCCGCTCTCCATAAAGCGCCATGCGGCGGGCCAGCCAGACCACGCTTTCCACCGGATCACCGAGCACGCCCGCGCCCAAACCTGTCTCCTCGACCGTGTCGCCGACCGACACGATGGCCCCGACCCAGGGCAGGTTCTCGGGTACGTGGCGCGCAGTGCCCAAGACGATGCCCGCGTTGGCTGCGTTGTCGGCGATCGTGTCAAAGACCTTGCGGGGCTGACCTGTGTCCGGGTCGCGGCGCAGGATGCGGGTGTCGAGGATTTCGAGCGCGGGCGCCACGTAGTCCGTTGCAGCCAGCACATCTGCGCGGGATACATCCGCGCCACCCAGATCGGACTTCATGACAAAGGCGATCTCGGCCTCGATCCGCGGTTCGATGAAATGGCCTTTGGGAATCGTGGCGCCTGTGCCGAATTGCATGGAGCGGGTCAGCACGCCGCTGTCGGGGATGTCGATGTTCAGCGCCATCTGCATCGCGCGGCTGGTCAGCCCGATTTTCCAGCCGATGACAGGATCACCTGCGGCGACCTTGGCTGCAACCACCTGTTTCTGGATGGCGTAGGCGTCATCCATGTCGATGTCGGGATGGGCGACGGACAAGAGCCCGATCTGGCGGCGGTCGCGTTCCGCCTGCACCAGCGCGGCGGCGGCAGCGGTGTGGTCTTCAGCCCTCATCGGCGACCTCATTGCGCAGGGTGCCGATCCCCTCTGCCGTGACGTCGATCACGTCGCCGGGTTTGAGGAACCTCGGAGGATCAAGGCGCGCGCCCGCCCCGGTGGGTGTGCCGGTGACGATGATGTCGCCGGGGACAAGGGTGGTGAAGGTGGAGATGTAGGCGATCTGCCGACGGATGGGAAAGATCATGCGGCTGGTGCGGTCGTCCTGGCGCAACGCACCATTCACATGCGTGGTCAGGCGGATGTCGTCGAGCTGTGCCGCGGATGTGAAGGGGACGAGCCATGGGCCCATAGCGCCCGAGCGGTCCCAGTTCTTGCCCTGGGTGACGTTGAACTTGGCGTGCCGCACCCAGTCGCGGATTGTGCCCTCGTTGCAAAGGGTGACTGCGGCGATGTGGTCGTAGGCGTCCGCCTCTGAAATGCGGCGCCCGCCTTTGCCGATGACGACGGCGATCTCGCCCTCGTAATCGAGCTTCTCGCTTTCGGGGGGCCGGATCAGCGGTTGGCCTGCGCCGGTAAAGCTGCCCGGAAAACGTGGAAAGAGGGACATGTTGGGTGGTGCTTCTGTCCCGTCCCTGTATTCCGCGTTGCGGTCGGGAAAGTTCACCCCGACGCAGATGATCTTGTCTGGGTTGGGTACCGGGATCTGGTAGGTGATGTCAGTATGCGTTGCGCTGCGGCCTTGGGCAGCCAGCGCCAGTTCGTGCAGCCCGTCTGCGGCAATCACGTCGCGCAGGCTGGGCCAGTGCGCAAAGTTGGGAGAAAGCGGAATCATCCCGTCGTCACCGACGGCACCGTAATACGTCGCGCCTCCGGTCGTGTAGGTCGCGAACCTCATCGACGCCTCGCGATCTCGGTGATCGTGTCAAAGGCCGTGTCAAAGTCGCGCGCCGCACAGTCGAATTGCCCGGCCTGAAAGCGGATGACCTTGCGGTCGTCGACTATCCCCTGGGTCAGGTAGATGCGACCGTC